>SL_8KL_010_SEDDRAFT_10000933_pt1 | contig 25461 bp, 27 predicted proteins | sample SodLakKL_010_SED_4_FD_11160 | JGI IMG/M metagenome (IMG submission 11160) | reverse complement strand
CCCATTACCTATGGGGATATTCTGGAATGGTGGCAGGAATTTTTCTACTCATAACATCTGCACTATCTTTCTATGCTGCAGCTGCCGTATTACTGAATACTATGGCACAAAAGGAGATATTACCGTTAGGTAGTCCAATCTGGGAACCCTGATTTTGTCAATCAACTAAGGAAAATAGATTTAGAAGGTCTGATGATTAGAAACTTCGAAAAAGCTTTGCTTTTGTTTTATTAACTTTTTAAAACAAATACCTTACTCTCAGCATGGTAGAAGTTTACAGTAAAAACCTGAGGTATCTATCGAAAAGGTCAACGTTCCATCTGATAAAGATTTTTGGTATTTCATAATGATGGCTATTCCTCTGTCACACCCACATATAGATGGAGATATCTGTAAATTTCTTCATCCCTGATCAGCAAGAAATTCAGTTTATGTTTTTCTCTAGGTTCCTCAATTGAAAATTCGACTGTTCGATTCCATTCTTCATCGTGTGCCAATTCTATAGTGGTTTCAACAGCTGTATTATTAGAAGGCAGAGTGAAATTGAAATCATCCGTTATCTCCTCTATGATATCCATCTCTTCATAAGACTCTCCTAAACCGATCACTAAAGTATATTCCTCCAAGGCCCTTTCTTGATTGTTGACTACTACTGTTACTTTACCTGTTTCACTAACTCTTAAGTCAGTAGGATAATCGTATCCTACTCCAGTTTCATCAAAAATTTTAAACTCGGTATAAGTCTCTTCTTCTCCATCTTCATCATCGTTGTCTACAGTTTTCTCAATAAAATAATAATTTCCAATAACGGCAGAAACTAGTATGATAATAATAGAGATTACAAACAGTCTTGATTTTTTGCTATCCAGGACATTCATCTCTCCATCCTCCGAATTAGAAAAAAACGCTGAGACCCTAAATATTTTACGGCGAGATTAACTCACATTTAATCCTGGAATATATCAGTCTTCGAACTTGTTCCTATGAACGAACTCGTCCAGATCTTCTCTTTCGGGCCTTTCCTTTTCAGTCTCGATCTGATCATCTGTCATATACTCTGTCGGCTCATCAGCATGTTTCCCTACATTTATCAAAGTGATAAGTCGATACTCGTCAGGAATATCTAAAAGATCTTTTGCCTCTCCCTCATCATATCCGGCTATTGGATGGGCTACCAATCCTAGTTCGGTTGCTCTCAACTGTAAAAACGCCGAAGCCATCCCAGTGTCGAAAAGATGATATGATCTTTCGTCGACTTCACAGTCATCTTCGCTCTTGCTGAAAACAGCTATTATTAGAGAAGCTCCTTTGGTCCATTCGTTGTAAGGACTGATAACGTCCTGCATCTTTTCCAACATCTTTTCATCATAAACAAAGACAAAATTCCAAGGCTGGTTATTGTAACAAGAAGGAGAGAGCTGGGCATGTTTAGCCAGATCCTCAATCAACTCCTCAGTTATCTCTGTCTTTTCAAGAGCACGGTACGCTCTCCTTTCGTGCATAGCTATTTTCACATCCATATATATCACGCCTTTTCTTTGAGTATCTCTTCTATCTGCTCCCTTCTCTCATCCTTATTTATCTTATCTTCTACGACATTCAGGTCAGGATAAATCTCTTCGTGATAGACTGGTTTATCTTCTTTGTAGAAAACACCAATCGGAAGTTTTTCAGTTTTCTCCGTAAGTTCCATAGCTTCATACTTCGTCTCGGCAGGCTCCTTCAATATTTCCACAGCCTGGTTGTATTTTTGGTATTGATCATCGTGGAAAACAACACAAGGCTGCAAAACATCGACAAGGGAAAATCCTTCGTGCTCAACAGCTTCAACTATCAAATCAGTGAGATGTTCAATCTTCCCTGCATATCCTCTACTAACGAAACTAGCTCCCGCTGAGAGCATGACCATAAGAGGATTGAGAGGTTCTTCTATACTCCCTTCAGGAGTTGATGGTCCCTTATATCCCTTCTCGCTGGTAGGTGACATCTGACCTGTAGTAAGAGAATAAGAACTGTTGTTGTGAACGATCATTGTGATATCCGCATTTCTCTTGGCAGCGAATATGAGATGAGAGAGACCTTCTCCATAAGCATCTCCATCTCCTCCAAATCCTATAACCTTAAGATCAGGATTTGCAAATTTCATTCCCTGAATCGTAGCTATCTCTCTTCCGTGTATCGAGTATAATCCGCTCAAATTTAGATAATCGAAGATTTTTGCATGGCATCCTATCCCGGCGGAAATCAGCAATTTTTCCCGTCCTATATCGTCTTCTTCTAGTTTTTCCACAACATTCTTCATTGTATTGAGTATGCCGAAATTACCACAGCCAGGACACCAGGTGTTTTCAGCTCCAGTTCCAAGTTTTTCAGCCATCATATCGCCTCCTTTAACTTCTCAGCAAGTTCAATCGGCTCGAACGGCCTTCCATCATATTTTCTTATCACAGTTTTGGGAATAATGTTGCATTTTTCTCTGAGTAGCGAAGCGAACTGGCCTGTCGAACTTTGTTCTACAACTATCACATCTTGATCCATATACTCTTCAAGCTCCCAGAATGGAAAAGGTTTGAGATATTTGGGTTGAACTATTTTAGCTTCTATTTTGCCTGCTCTCAATGCCTCACGAACACTCATAGTAGTCGAACCATAGGTGAATATTACGGGTCCACTATTACCAAAGTGATTCACGGTTTCCTTTTCTTTCATATCAACTATCAATTTTTCATTCTTAGTCCGCCTTTTATCATGCATCTTAGTGATTTTTACTGGATCTTCAGTTGTTATTCCCTTCTCATCGTTCTCGTAGCTGTTCCATTTGATCACATCCTCAGACGGAGGGAATTTTAGAGGTGAAACGCCGTCATCCGTCATTTCATATCTCTTGTATTCATCACTATCATCTTCAAATTTTTTGGGTTCGGCCCATGCTACACTTGAGGGGTCAACATCGATATTCATACTACTTTCAGATAGATGTTTTTCCGTAAGAAAAATGCCTGGTGTCTGATACTCCCAAAGGAGATCTAACATTTCTCCAGCAAGATAGAAAGCTTCTTCCATACTACCGGGTGAAGCAACAACAAGAGGAAATTCCCCATGCCCCTGATTTAAAGCGAAGTTAAGGTCGCCCTGCTCAGTATATGTGGGAACCCCTGTTGAAGGGCCTGGTCTAGAAGCTAGAACGAATAGAACTGGTGATTCCGTCATACCTGCCAAAGAAATAGTCTCTTCCATCAATGCGAGACCCCCTCCGCTACTGCCTACCATCACTCTAGCACCAGGCATAGTTGCTCCTACAGCAATATTTGCTACAGATATCTCGTTCTCTGGATGAATAGGCATAATCTGAAGATCTTTCTTATGAGCTGCAAAGAAATGAAGTATTGAAGATGCAGGGGTCATCGGGTAGCCTATGTACATATCGAGTCCCGCAGAAGCGGCACCTAGGGAAAGAGCTTCGTTACCACTAAATATTGGGGAATCATCATCTCCTTCTTCCAGTGTAAATCTATTATCGATTTTTTCCTCGGCCAAATCATAAATTTCTTCGGCAAAAGAGAGGTTCTCATCCACCCCTCTTGAATATTCTTTTTCTATTAAATTTTCAAGTTCATCTTTCTCAAGTCCTATAACCGCTGAAAGCACAGCTATACCAGTTACACCCTTGATAAGGTCTGATTTCGAGTACTCCTCTGATAAATCATCAATAGGTAATCCGATTCCTTCACCATTCTCGGTATCTCCGGAATTATAAATCATCAAACCGTCTTTTTTCAGATGATCCTTATGAAGATCGTAACTTCTATCATCTAGATTTACTATCAGGTCTGCTTCCATATAATGACTGTATATATCATCGATAGAAGTGCTTACAGCAGAAAAATTATGTCCTCCTCGGATCAAACTTTGATAGTCATCCATTTTGAAAGTTTTTCTCCCCATCTTTGAGAACAGGTTTGCGGCTGCAGCGCCAGCTTTTTTAACTCCTTCTCCTGCTTTCCCGCCTATAATATAAGTAAATATCTCACTCATCATCTCACCAATACAAATAATAAAGGGTTTAAAAGGGAAAGGTTTTTCGGTCATCCTCAGTTAACTGGTTTAAACTCTTGTAGCGATTCTTACTCCCCTTCCTCTGCCTTAACTGGGAATACACTACCGATTGGTCTTTGTCCCATCTCCTTGTCTAACATCATCAGAGCGCTTCCATCGTCTCCAGCCATCTCCAATTTGTCCAAGATTTCTTCTGCGGACTCTTCCTCTTCTACCTGCTCGTCTATGAACCACTGGAGCATCTGAAGAGTAGCTCTATCGTTCTTTTCTTCTGCCAAATCTGCCAATTCGTTTATCCTTCCAGTCACGTACTGTTCGTGTTCATAGGCATCTTTGAAAATCTCAAGTGGAGAACCCCATTCGATTTTGGGTTTCTCTATCTCCCATAGCTTGACTCGTCCACCTCGACTTTCTAAGTAATGGTAAAGCCTCATCGCGTGATTGATTTCTTCTATAGTCTGAGAATGCATCCACGTTTCAAAGCCGTCAAGACCGCGATCACCGAAGTCAGCCGCCATCGATAGGTAGATGTAAGCGGAATAAAGCTCGGCATTGATCTGATCATTTATGGCTTCCTGTATTTCTTCGTCTATCATATAAATCACCTCTATGCAGAGAACTCCTTGAACTTGTCTTTGGAAATACCACAGACAGGGCAGTTCTTTGGGGGATCTCCTTCGTGGGTGTATCCACATTTCGGACAGATGTAAACGTCGTCTAATTCTATATCTTTGTCTTTTTCCGCCGCCTTTTTAGCTTCACTGTACATCTCTCTGTGTATCTTTTCAGCTTCCAACGCGTAGTTTATCGACGTTTCCGCACCGTACTCTTCTTCAAGCTCCGCTATAGCGTGATAGGCCGGATACATACTTGTCACTTCAAAATCCTCTCCATCGATACCTTCCTTGAGATTCTCGACAGTATTACCTATATTCCCCAGCTCTTCGTAATGGTTTCCTGCATGGACTCTTTCAGCATAGGCTATAGCTCTGAACAACCTAGCTATGTTCTCTTTACCCTCTTCTTCAGCAACATCACTGAAATGTAGGTATCTCATATGCGCCATCGATTCGCCTTGGAAAGATTCTTCCAAAGATTTTTTCGTCATATCTCCCATTTCGTCTTCTTCGCTCATTTTATACACCTTTTTTGAGTATTCTTTTATAAATAATGTTAGAAAGGGTTTTTCCGACTGCTTTATAGTTGAAATCTATCATACTTGCAACTCTTTTTCATTCGTCCAAAGTCCGTGGATGTTGCAGTAAGAATTTGCTATTATAGTTCCACTTTTTTCCGTTTCAAAAGTGCTCACAACTTTTGGTTCAGTGTAGATAGTACTACTATCCGGTCCTTCAACAGATTCCCCGTGAGCCGTGAATTCGTACTTACCTATCTGATAGGGATACTCGTCTCCATCCGGTTTGAAATACAGTTCAATCCATCTAATGTGATGTTTTGTTTCATTTGGATGTGAGATCTCTTTCCCTATGCTAGCTTTCACTTTCACTTTTTCTCCTTTTTGCTCTGCTTCTATCACCGGTACATGCTTCTCGGTTTTCCAATCGTCTGTCCTATACAAATCTTTTATTTTTGTCATTTTTTTACCTCCTTTCCTTCAATATAGATATTATCTCTCTAACGTCAGGTACTTCACCTAATGGGTAAACTTTTGAGAATATTATATTTTGATCTTCATCTATGAGGATATTAGCTCTCTTAGAGAATCCTTTCTCCTCCATAAAAAGCCCATATTCTTTTGAAACTTTACCGTGTGGCCAAAAATCCGATAATATTCTCAATTCATCCAGTCCTAATTTCTCTGCCCATAACTTTTTACTCGGAACAGGGTCCACACTTATACCAACAGGAACTGCGTTGTATTCCTGAAATTTCCTTTTGCTGTTCTCCAATGCCTGCATCTGTTTGGCACAGACATCTGTCCCAGCAAGTGGATGGAATGAGAGCAAAACTCTGGTTCTATCTTTATAGTCCCGGAGAGTGAATTCTTTTCTGTGCTGATCCTCAAGGGTAAAATCAGGTGCCTTTTTTCCAACTTCTATCTCAGATGGTGTTTCCTCCATTTTATCACTTAATCCTATATCTTCTCAAAATCTTCTTTCGGAGCTCCACAAACGGGGCAAAGCCAATCATCTGGAAGTTCTTCGAATTTTGTGCCCGGTTCGATATCATTAGTTTTATCCCCCTTTTCTTCGTCATAGATGTATCCGCAGACAGTACATCTCCATTTTGCCATCTCTAATCACCTCATGGCCCTTGATGCATCGCAGGATAATATTGATCGTATTCTTCGAACTCGCTCATCATATTGTATTCTTCTTTTAATATCTCATAATGATTTTGCTCCATACCTGCTAGATAATTCAACAATTTTTTTGGGTTTCTCTCAAGGCCTGAATCATCTGCCTTCTCAGCCATTTTTCTGTAAAAATCTCTCGAAGCTATTTCTGCGTCCATCGCCTGTTCTATTATCTCGCTTTCATCGATATCAGCCCCATACCGAATATAAGGTAAAGGTACAGGGGTTTCTTCAGGGAGTTCTAGATCCCCTTTAGATTCAATGCTCTCGTAGATCTTCCTTAAAAAACCTTCATGTTTTTCTTCTTCGCCTGCAAGAAATTCAAATCTCTCTGTCATAACGAAGTTGTCCACTCTTCCTGCCATGTGCTCGTAAACCTCTCTGGCATTGATTTCCGCCTTCACCGCAGCTTTCAACATCTCTTCGAAACTCAAATTTTCTATATCTATATCTTCTGTCATATTATTGAACCTCCATCTTCAGATGAGGGATGTGTTTTTCATAAATTTGATTTAGGGACACATACATTACTCTCCCATATTTCCATGTATTTTCACCTACATTAATTTTATCGTAGTAGGTATTTTTGGACATGTAATTTGTCTCATCTGCTTGATCCATATTCATACTTTTGCCGTATAACGTGATAATAAGTTCGATATATATGTATTTTTCGTTCGACAATCGCAAAACTATAAATAACATACGCGATTTATATCTATATAATATGGCAATGATTGACGAAAAAGACAAAAAAATTCTTGAGATACTTAAAAAAGATTCTAGAACTCCTTACACAGAGATAGCTGAAGAACTAGATGTAAGTGAAGCTACAGTCAGAAAAAGGATTGGTTCTATGAAAGAGGATGGGATAATAGAGAGGTTTACTATTGATCTTGATCCCACTAATCTCGGTTATGGAACGGTAACACTTTTAGGATTGGATGTGGAGCCTGAATATTTTTTAAAAGCCATAAAAAATATGTCCGATATAGAGGAGGTCAAGTGGGTGGCGAAATCAACCGGAGATCACATGATAATGGCGGAGATTTGGGCAGAAGATGGCGATCATTTATCAAATATTATTACCAAAAAAATTGGTAAAATTGATGGTGTGAGAGATCTTTGTCCTTCAATCATACTTGAAAAGATAAGATGAATAAGAATTTGATTAATGTCCCTCACGATGTTAGAGGCGTTTTTAAAAACAGAAAGAATAGATTTTTAGGTGAAGTCGTAATATCTGAGACTGGTTCAGTGGAAGAGGTTCATATAAGTGATCCAGGTAGATTGGAGGAGATTTTGTATCCTGGCAATGAAGTTTTATTGAAAGAAGCAAAGAGCGAAAATAGAAAGACAGATTGGACTCTCTTAGCTGGAAAAATGAGAGGTCAGTGGATTTTCGTGAATTCCGGCTATCACAGATCTATAACTGAAAATATTTTAGATGATCCTGATATCAGTCCATTTGACGAATTTTTGAGTTATGGGGCTGAAAAAAGATTAGGAGACAGCAGGATTGATTTTCTTTTAGAAAAAGAAAGTGAAAAGATATGGGTAGAAGTTAAAGGTTGTACTTTAGCTCAAAATAGCAAAGCTTTGTTCCCTGATGCTCCTACTAAAAGGGGGAAGAGACACGTTGAAGAGTTGATAAAGGTCGTTAATAAAGAGAACATTTTTGGAGCTTTGATCTTTTTAGTTTTTAGATCAGATGCTTCCTGCTTTAAAGCTAATGAAAAACAGGACCCTTCTTTTGCTAAAACCTTTGAGAAAGGTGTAGATGCAGGCCTAGATGTTCATCCAATAAAATTAAAATATGATGGGCACACCATCGAGTATATCGGTGAGATACCACTTTGTGAGGGATAGATATGGATGAAGAGAAAATTCGAGATGCTATAGAGTCACATAACGAATATAAAGTAGATATTGCAAAGGCGGAGCTTATGGAGATTGAAGGAAAAACATTGAAAGTTAAATTTGAGGGGAACTTCTGTCTAAGTTGTTGCATGGATGAGTATTTCCTAGATCTACTTCATGAGTTGAAGGAAAGGGGAATTAAAACCGATTTCAAAAAGTTTCATCAAATTGGAGGTAGGACTTTTATCGCTGAATACGAAAGGGAATGATTAGTGCCTCTTATTCTTTTGTGAACATAAAGATTTTTTACCCTCTTTACAATACTCATCCATGACAGGGATGAATTTCTTTAGGAGTAAAGAACTTGAGACCATAACAGAATTCTACATGGAAGAATTGGATATGGAACTTTGGCTAGACCAGGACAAGTGTAAAATTGTGAAGGACGGTAACTTGTTAATCGGTTTTTGTGAGAGCGAAACCATGGACGAAGGTGGAACGATAACTTTCTTTTACCGGACTAAGGAAGAAGTTGACGAGATGTACGAAAAGTTCAAAGATAGAGCAAAAGGAGAACCATCTGAAAACGATTTCTTTCAAGTCTATCAATTTTTCGCGGAGGACCCAGAAGGAAGAACTTTAGAATTTCAGACATTTCTCCACAAGCTAGAACCTTATATGGAAGGAATCGAACTCCTCGAAAACAGGAGAAGTGTAAGAGAATATAAAGATGAAAAAGTGTCTGAAAAGACACTACAGAAGATATTCGAAACCTGTCGTTTCGCCCCTACTTCTAGAAACTCACAGTCTTACTATTTCATACCGATTAAAGATAGAGATACAGTAGAATTCATGGCAAAGAGGAGAGGCAGTAATAGTGCCCCTATCGCAGAGGCCCCTATGGCGGTCGCGATCTGCTGTGATCCAGAAAAGACAGGAAGGCTCAAACAAGATGGCGATATAGCTGCATATCATTTCATTTTGACAGCATGGGCCCACGGTCTAGGAACTTGTTGGATCGCAGCCATGGATAGAGAGGATGTAAAAGAAAAACTAGGCATTCCGCAGGAACACTACGTCGCTACAGTGACTCCTTTAGGTTATCCAAAAGAAGTTCCAGAAACACCATCTAGAAAAAGTGTAGGAGAATTTGTGAAAAGAATAGATTGACAATATATATCATTTGAAGATATGTCCGGTCTCCTCATGCCATAGTACAAGATCCAGATGACCTAGAGGTATACCGATCTCCTCTGAAAACTCTTTCATCTTTTCTTCTATCTCTAGATATTTTTTCTTAGTCAAAGTTTTAGGCTCCTCTTCTATAACTCCAAGCTGTTTCAGATTCTTCAATATGTGTCTATCCAGTATAGCCAGATCTTGAGTATAGCCTATATTTCTCAAAAAATGACTGCTTTCCTTGTAGCCAAGCCCCTTTACGTTATCTACTATCCATTCTCTTGCTTTTTTGGGATCCTCGTACTCTTTCAACTTATCTTTCATCGAGAAGTCCTTCTCTAAAAAATTCTCTCTTGCCTCGACTAAGTACTCAGATTTGTTGTGTCTAAATCTCACTCTTCTTATCTCATCAGAGATATCAGATTTCTCTCCTTCTTCTATCATACCTTTTTCTCTCAACTTTTCTACAGTGTTCCAACATACTTTAGCTTTGGATTGAGGGGTGAAGAGACAAAAAGTCAATTCATTAAATATCTCATCTTGATCGCCGTTTTCCCATAAATGCTTGAAATCATCTATCCTTGATCGGACCTCATCTTCTATTGAGGAATATTTTACTATCAAATCTTCTTTATCCATGGTACTGCTTAAAAGATGAGAGGTAGAGTTGTTTTTAACTTTTTTCGAGAATTTCCTTGAACTTTTCGATTTCCGTTGTCGGTTCTTCGCAGGTAAAGTTTTCACAGACGTAGGCAGTAGCTTTTCCATCGACTTTTTCCATGGAGGAGATGAATTCAATGAGTTCCTTCAACCTTTCTTTATTATCCTCATTTTTGACTATCAATACGGAATTTGGTAGAAAATTATTTCTTAAAACATCTATAAGATCTTCGACCTCATCTTCTTCTCCGACAATTACTATCTCCTTACCGCCTGACCACCAAGATTGTAAAGCGCTCAATAACATGGTAAACTGGCCTGGATTTTTTAAAATCCTTCCACCAAAAGCTCCTATCATTCTTTCTATAGCTTCACCATATTTTTCCTTCCCAGTTATTTGATCAAGTAAGACTAGATCAAGTAGTGCTATAGAATTTCCGGACGGATAGGCACCATCATAGACTTCTTTTTTATTCAGCGGCAGATCTTTGTCATCTTTTTTTGAGATGAAAAACCCGCCATTTTTTTCGTCCCAAAATGTATTAAACATAGTATCTGTAAACTCTATTCCTTTTTCTAGATACTCGGGGTTGAAAGTCGTTTGATAGAGATTGAGCAGTGCCCAGATTAAGAATGCATGGTCATCTAGACCACCTTTCACTGTAAGATTACCATCGATGTATGCGTGATAAAGGTCACCATCGATCACCATATCATCTAGTATAAAAGACATGGTCTTTTCGGCCATATCTAGATATCTATGTTTGTCAAACAAGAAACCGACTTTACTCAAAGCGGCCACAACAAGGCTATTCCAGTCAGTCAATATTTTATTATCAACTTTGGGTCTTTCTCTTTGAAGTCTATGTTCAAAAAGTTTCTTTTTCATCATTTCGATATCTTCAACCGAAACGTCTTCATCTTCAACAAGATCATCTATGTTTTCTCCAAGATATAATACGTTCTCACCGGTTTTTTTATTGGTAGCTTCTTCCCTAAAGTTCCCTTCATCTTTCACGTTGAACAGCTTAACAAAGACATTGTTTTTTGTACCTAAGATTTTTTCAATCTCGTCTTTACTCCAAGTGTAATAGGCGCCTTCCTCTCCAGAAGACTCTGCATCTTCGGATGAATAGAAACCACCTTTCTTTGATTTTAGATTTCTATCTATATATTCTATGATTTCTTCAACAGTTCTAGCATAAAAGTCATCTTTAGTCACCAGCCATGCTTCGGTGTAAGCTAGAGAGATCATAGCTTGATCGTAAAGCATCTTCTCGAAGTGAGGCAAAATCCATTTTCGATCTGTAGAATATCTGTGAAAGCCGTACCCGAGATGATCATATATACCGCCTTGACGCATCTCTTCTAATGTTCTACGGACCATTTCGATGGCTTTATCCTCCCCTTTTCTCACACCATATTTGAGTAAAAACAAGAAATTCTGGGGACTTGGAAACTTCTGAGAGTTTCCGAAACCACCGTATTTCTCATCATAACCCCTTAAAAGATAATCAAATCCTTCATCCAATATCGACTCGTCAATATATTCTTCTGTATAATCTTCTCTCTCTAGATTTTTTATAACAGACTGCCCCCTTTCCACTAATCTTTCTCTGTCCTTTTCCCATAACTCTTCTATTCTTGGGATCAATTCCATCAGGCCGGCCATGCCTCTTTTTTCTTCTTTAGGGATGTATGTTCCAGCGTAAAAAGGTATTTTACCGGGCGTCATAAAAATAGTCAGGGGCCATCCACCTCTACCCGTCATGCTTCTCGCCACGTCCATATATATTGAATCTATGTTTGGCCTTTCCTCTTTATCTACCTTGATGGAAACGAAAGTCTCATTCATCAGTTCCGCCACTTCTTCATCTTCAAAAGATTCACGTTTCATCACGTGGCACCAATGACAGGAAGAATACCCGATGGAAAGGAAGATAGGTCTGTCTTCTTTTTTCGCTTTCTCGAAAGCTTCTTCACACCACGGATACCAATCTACAGGGTTTTCTGCGTGTTCTTTCAAATAGGGGCTTTTTTCACCCTTGAGATGATTGATTTTAACTCCTCCTATACAAAATATTAAAATGTTATAACATGTTTATAGTATCTTCCCTACCATCTCAGCTATATCCTCTAAAAGCTCTTTATCATCTCCACTAAACCGATTTTTTTCGTGGGAATCGATGTCTAATTCTCCGATAACTTCACCTTCTCTGAAAATGGGGACTACGATTTCCGACTCTACTTCTGGACTACAAGAGAGATAATTTTCTTCCTGCTTGACATCATCGACAAGATAAGTTTGTTCTCTATCGGCGGCCTGGCCACATACACCTTCACCGAAGTCTATATTCGTATGATCCGTTGGTTCACCTACGTAAGGTCCAAGGACTAATTCACCATTTTCGACCAAATAAAACCCGACCCAATCGTAACCTTCGAATTGATTATGTAGGAGTAAACAAATTTTTTTTAATTTAGAATCTTTATCCTCTTCCTTCTCTACAATATTTTTAACCTTTTCAAAGATCTTATCTTTTTTCATATTATCACTCCTCTTCCAATTCGATCCATTTTTCTACCGCATCTCTCAAGTGTGGTATAGTTATAGAACCGCCAACGACGAGCCCGATCGATAAAGCTTCCATCATCTCTTCATCGGTCACACCTTCTTCGCTACAGCGATTCAAATGATATTCGATGCAGTCATCGCATTTTAAAACAAGCGAAGCTACTAGTCCAAGTAATTCCTTGTTCTTTTTTGAAAGGACTCCACTTTCATATACTTGCGTATCCAAATTGAAAAAACGTTTCATCTGCAGATTTCCTTTTTCCATCACCAGTTCGTTCAACCTTTCTCTCTTCTCCTCAAAACTTTCTTTTTCGATCATCAATAAGACAATACTCAATAGTTTTTTAGTTTTAACCCAACCAAAAGATACATATAAGGATATTAGAATATACCAATATAGATATGAAAAAGGACCTGCCGGATGATGAAAAGATACACGATATGCACGCCGGACTCTGCAAGATGCTATCACATCCTACTAGATTGAAAATATTGAAACAGTTGGAAGAGGAAAAGAAGACAGTAAATGAGATTGCTGAAATAGTAGAAACAAGCCAACCTACAACGTCTCAACATCTAGGGGAACTTAAAAAGCGAGGGTTGGTTAAAGCGGAGAGAAACGGAAATAATACTTTTTATTCGATCACATATCCGAAAATACTAGATGCCTGTGAAATCATCCGGGAGGTTCTTTTTGAGCAACTAAATGAAACTCAGGAAATGCTAAATAGAGGTGAGAATGATGACTAAGACTCAAGATGAGGAAGTTGAGAAGATAAAAGAAGAAATGGTGGATAATATGATGAACGAAACAGAATCGAAAGAGTATCCTGATGAGCCGATAAAGGTAACTGACAACGACTTTGAAGAGACTGTAGAGGAATACCCTCTTGTTTTGATTGATTTCTGGGCCGCTTGGTGTGGTCCATGCAAAATGATGGAGCCAGTACTAGAAGAATTAGCTAAGGAACTACAGGGTGAAGTAGTGATCGGCAAAATGAACGTTGACAAGAACCAAAACATTCCTAGTAGATTCCAAGTGTCGAGTATTCCGACTATGGTCCTACTCAAGAAGAGCGAGGTTATGGATAGAATGGTCGGCGCACTTGGAAAGGAACAGTTGAAACAGAAAATTGAGGAGCACTTGAACTAAAATTCAAACCCCTAAACAAGGTAATCTAGAAAATCATTCCCTTTTATATTTCTCTCAGTAGACTTTAAATAAATATATTGCCGAGTTAGAGTGTGTTTTTCCGAAAATTTAATAGTTATCTATCGATTTGAACCTATCCATTATGAGCCTCACTGGAGATTACGATTTCAAAGAAGTCGAAAAGAAATGGATGAAGAAATGGGAAGAGATGGATATATATAGTTACGATCCGGAATCAAAAAAACCCAATTTTTCTATCGATACCCCTCCGCCTACAATTTCGGGAGATATGCACATAGGTCACGCTTATTCGTACACCCAAATGGATATAATAGCTCGGTATAAAAGGATGCAGGGTTACAATCTTTTCTATCCTTGGGGATGGGACGATAATGGGATAGCGACCGAATTATTTGTCATAAATGAAACAGGGGTGGATCCGAAAGAGGCCGGTAGAAAAAAATTCCGAGATATCTGTAGAAGGGAAAGCGAAAAATTAGAAAAAGAATTAGAGAGAAAATGGAAAAGGATCGGTACTTCTGCGGATTTTGACCTATTCTATAGAACTATAGATGAAAGGACCTTAAAGACTTCTCAAAAATCATTTATCGACCTTTATAAGATGGGGAGAGAATACCGAAAAGAGGCTCCTACGCTTTGGTGTCCACATTGCGAAACTGCGATATCCCAGGTCGAAACCGAAGATATGGAGAAAGAAGGAGTATTCAACAACATCCATTTCTCTGTTGAAGGGAAAGGAGAAGTAGTAATCTCTACTACACGACCTGAACTTTTACCTGCTTGTGTCGCGATCTTTGTTCATCCAGACGATGAAGAGCATCGGCATTTAGTCGGAGAAAAGGCTGAAGTACCTCTATTCGGGCAAAAAGTCCCTATATTTGAAGATGAAGAGGTGGAAATGGAAACAGGCACTGGTGTAGTGATGTGCTGCACTTTTGGGGATCAGGCCGATATCGATTGGTGGTATGCCCATGAACTCCCATTAAGAATTGCTATAGATGAAACGGGATATATGACCGATGTAGCCGAAGAGTATGAAGGTATGCATGTTGAAGAGGCTAAAAATAAGATTATAGAAGATTTAAAGGAAGCTGGAAAGATAAGCAAACAGTGGGAAATCACACACGATGTGAAAGTCCACGAGAGGTGCGATACACCGATCGAATTCCTTGTTACAGAACAATGGTTCATCAAATATTTGGACCTTAAAGAGAAATATTTGAAAATTGGAGAAGAATTAGATTGGCATCCAGAGCACATGAAGGTAAGATATGATAATTGGGTGGATTCTCTCAAATGGGACTGGTGTATCTCTAGACAAAGATATCATGGTATACCATTCCCTGTGTGGTATTGTGAGGGATGTGGAGAAGTGAAATTAGCTGAGGAGGAAAATCTACCCGTGAATCCACTTGTAGATGAACCTAAAGGCGGATGTGGGTCATGTGGTTCTACTGACTTCCAACCGGAAGAAGACGTTTTAGATACTTGGGCGACATCTTCTTTGACTCCTTACATAGCCACTAGATGGATAGAAAATTCAGAGATGTTTGAAGAAGTATTTCCTTTTGATCTTAGACCCCAATCACATGACATTATCAGTTTCTGGGCTTTTAACACGATAGTCAAAAGTCTCTTCCATTCTGATACCAAACCTTGGGAAGACATAATGATTCACGGATATCTTATGCTACCAGGAGGTAGGTCTTTTTCTTCATCGAGAGGCATAATCATAGATCCAGAAGAGGTCGCCGATGAGCATGGAGCAGATTCGATAAGATATTTAGCAGGAATTCACAAACCAGGTGAAGACGGCGAATATGAAGAGAAATGGTTGAAAAGGGGGCAGAGAATACGAACGAAATTTTGGAATGTCCAGAAGCTAATATATAATTCGTTTGAAAAAAAACCTGAAGAGCCTAAATCACTTAAACTCATGGATAGGTGGCTCCTTACAAAATACAGCGATCTTGTAGAAGCAGCTACTGATTATATGGAAGATTACAGATACGATAAAGCACTCAAAGAGACCGAGTATTTCCTATGGCATGTGCTAGCCGATCATTATCTAGAGATGGTCAAATATCGGATTTACGAAGAAGAAGACAGAGCTGTAAAGTACGTTCTGTATGAAGTTGGTCTTGGAATAACAAAACTTCTCGCGCCTTTCCTTTCTTTCATAACTGAAGAGGTTTACGATCAGATTTATAAAGGATATCAAGGGGAAGAGAGTATACATGTTGAGTCTTGGCCGGGATCGATTTTGAAAGATGAAGAAGCTTTAGATACTGGTGAAAAAGTGAAAGATATAATAGCTGAGATACGGAATTGGAAGTCCGATCAAGGCATACCTCTCAATGATGAGATAGGCTCCATAAGATTGGTTACCGATAACGAAGATTTGCTAGAGTGCGAGGCGGATATATTGAACACGTTGAATGCCTCAGGTATACAGATTTTGGATCAAAATGAGATAAAAGAAGAGGCTGTGGAAATAAAGCCTGATTATTCTAAAATAGGTCCTAAATATAAAGATATAGCTGGTGAAATTTTCGATAAATTGGAAGGAACTGATCCTGAAAAAGTTCGTTCTTCTTTTGAAGAACGTGGGAGCTACGAATTAGAGCTATTTGATGGAACAGAAGTTAGCTTGACGGAAGAAGAGGTAGAACTAAAAATGTCAAGAGTTCACGAAGGCGAAGCCTTAGATGAAATTTCTCTTGAAGATATGTTGATATTGTTAGAAAAGGAATGACTCAAGAATAGTAATCTTTGTAGGAAATGTCTTTATTTGTCTTTTTTTCTTTGTTATCATCTTTTCTGCACTGAGTACAGACCCCTCTGTGGATATGATCATCACAGGTGATAGAACCGCATAGACTACAGGATTGAGATGCATTCTTTCCACAAATATGACAGCTACCCATCATCCTCATGATTTCCCTTCGATTATTAAAACGATATTTCTTAGATATTAAACTTTAGGTTTTTGACGATAATTGTCAGGTATTAGGTCGTTATAAACCGAAAAACATATGACAAAGTAGTATTTACCTCACTTGCAGAAGGGATGATATAGATGGTTAACTTCGAGGAAAAATTTTCGGAAAGGGCCTCAAAAATGAAAAGGTCGGAAATAAGAGAATTGCTAAAACTGATACAGCAGCCGGATATAATATCTTTCGCTGGCGGATTACCCAACCCGGAAGCTTTCCCGGTTGAAGAAACTAAAAAAATAATAAATGAGCTACTTGATGAAAAGGGAGAGAAGGTACTTCAATACGGTTCCACGGAGGGGATAGGACCTTTGAGAAAGGAATTGGCTAAAATGATGAAGGGCCGTGGTATGGATGTTGATCATGAAAATATATTGATAACTCACGGCTCCCAACAGGCTTTAGATCTTTTGAGCAAAGTTATGCTTGATCCGGACGACACTATAATCGTTGGATCTCCTACTTATCTTGGAGCTACGGGAGCCTTCAGGGCTTTCGAAGCCAATATGGAAACCGTTCCTGTTAATGATGACGGAATGGATATGGATATGCTTCGGAAAAAGTTGAAAAATCTGAAGAACAAAGGGAAAATTCCAAAATTCATATACGTGGTTTTAACTTTTCAAAACCCTTCGGGCGCTACGATGACTGCTGAAAAAAGAAAGGAACTTCTAGAAATAGCTTCAAAATATGATATGTTGATAGTGGAAGATTCTCCTTACTCCCACCTTAGGTATGAGGGAGAGGAAAAGCCACATCTGATATCACTTGATGACGATGACAGAGTACTTAGATTAGAAACCTTCTCGAAGATATTGGCTCCTGGATTCAGGATAGCTTGGGCTACGGGGCCTACTGATCTTATAGAGAAAATGTGCATAGCTAAACAGGCGACTGATCTTTGTACCAATCCATTTGGACAGTATGTTGCTTATAAGTATATATCAGAGGGAATCATGGACGAACATCTAGAAAAAATTAAAGAAATATATAACGAAAAGAGATTGACGATGTTAGATGCGATGGAAGAACACTTCCCTGAAGAGGTCAGTTGGAACAGACCGAACGGAGGGATGTTCATATGGGCTGAATTACCCGAGCATCTGAACACTAGAGAGATGTTCGACAAAGCTATAGATGAAAAGGTAGCCTACGTCGTGGGAGATGCGTTCTTCGTCGACGACGGTGGGTACAACACTATGAGAATCAACTTTACCCATTCTTCAGAGGAAGAGATAAAGAAAGGTATAAAGTCTCTCGCAAAGGTAATAAAAGAAGAAATGGATATAATTAAAGTAAAAGAAGAGAGTCCTATCTCTCCCTGATCAACGGATGTATATCTAATAATCTCTCTGAAATCTTTTTCTCCTTGGCCATTTTCTTTATCTCTTTTGAATTCTTGACTCCTTCTTCTGTAATGAATGTAGCTTTTTTCAATTCAGTCAATTCGAAATAATCGTTCTTAACTCTAATATTTGAATCTATATCCCATACTTCTTCCGGAGGGTGTGTTTCTTTTTTTGGTGTAGGTATCCTTTCTGGTAAAATCTTCGAGCTGTCCGATACGACGAAGAATTTCTTCCCTAAATTCTCCGAGATCATAGCCAATGCTCTACTGCCTAATTTATTCAAAAATCCTTCAGAAGAGATTGTATCTGCCCCTATCACGGTGCAATCGGCGTCTTCCATAGCTTTGCACATCCCTGCGTCCACCCAATAATCTACATCTATCCCTTTCTCGCTCAATTTTTTCGCGGTAGTTCTTCCTTCTTTTAATGGTCTAGATTCGAGGACTACCACTTTTTCTACATCGGAAAGAGATTCTATAACTGTTGAACTGCGGCTTAGAGTCAGGATTTTGTTTTTCTCTCTTCGTTCTAATAATAGCTTCATGTTCCTTACAGCTTCATTTTTATATCTGATAAACTCGTCTCTTGATTCTTGAATTTCTTTTTCTATATCTTCATTTCGCTCAATAGAAATAAAAATTCTATTAGAAAGATTGACTAGAGGTGTCATAGAATATCTCTTTTTGACCAACTTTTCTAAAAATTTTATAATATCTCCTCTTTCCATTTCTTGAATGCCTTCAAAAACATCTTCAAGTAGTTCTGAGGCTCCCTTTTCCCTATCATTTATTATCTCTTCCGCAGTTCGGAAAGTCATACTACATGATTGAGGACATAATTATCAAATTTTGGATTATTTTTTTATTTATCGATACTCTTATTTAACCCATATCTTATAACGATTGAATAACCAAAATGGAATATGACCGCCTTAAATCGGAGGTATTATCACGTCTAAATTAGCTCATTCAAATAAAATCAAATATTATTTCCAATCGTTGGAAGAGGAAACAGAAAACTGTTACGAGATAGCGGAGAAAGCCCGTTCATTAGGATATGATCCTAAAAAAGATATTGAAATTCCAAGAGCTGAAGACTTAGCTCTTCGAGCTCAAAAGTTAACAGGGGTAGAAGATACAGCCGAAAAGATAAGAGAATTGAGCGAAAGGTATGATAGGGAAGAAGTTTCCATTAGGATAGCTAAGGAGGTAGCGTCGAGAGATAAAGGAAGCGTTGCTGAAAGGTTAGAAGACGCTGTAAGAATCGGATTGGCTGTTTTGACTGAAGGCATTTTAGTCGCTCCTTTAGAGGGTATCGGAGGGGTGGAAATTAGAGAGAATAACGATGGTAGCAGGTATGCTGAGCTATCTTTCGCTGGTCCAATACGTTCTGCAGGCGGAACAGGACAGGCTATGAGTGTTTTGATAGCGGACGTGGTTAGGAGAGAGTTAGGCATAGGTAGATTTAAACCTACACCCGCTGAGATACAGCGTTTTAAAGAGGAGATACCTCTATACAAAAAATCTTTAGGCCTACAATACACACCAACGGCAGAAGAGATTTCACTCATTGTTGACGGATGTCCTGTCAGTATAAGCGGTGAAGGGACAGGCCAGGAGGAAGTCTCCGGAAACAGAGATTTACCCAGAGTCGATACGAACCAAGTGAGAGGTGGCGCTTGTCTCGTGATAGCAGAAGGTATGTGTTTGAAAGCGAAAAAACTTAAAAAACATGTTGAAAAATTGGACATCGAGGGATGGGATTTTCTAGATGAATATATAGATAAGTATGCTTCAGGTAAAAAAGAAAGTTCGGAGGATGAAGATAAAGATAAAAGAGGTATAGCGCCAAAAACAAAGTACATTCAGGAGACTATCGCAGGTCGACCAGTTTTTGGACATCCGAGTGAAAAAGGCAGTTTTAGACTAAGATATGGTAGAACTCGAACCGAGGGCTTAGCCTCTATAGCTGTAAACCCCTCTACTATGTACCTGACTGATGAATTCATGGCGTTAGGTACTCAAATAAAGACAGAACGTCCAGGCAAGGCTGGAGCAGTAACGCCTTGCGACTCTATAGAAGGTCCTACGGTTCTGCTCAAAGATGGAAGCGTAAAGAGAGTAGATTCACCTGAAAAAGCTAAAACCTTACAAGATGAGGTAAAAGAAATCATCGATTTAGGAGAGGTGTTGGTTCCTTTTGGTGAATTTATCGAGAATAACCATCCTTTAGTTCCAGGTGCATATTGCCATGAATGGTGGGTTCAAGAGATTGATGAGGACTTTGAAGAGGAAGAGATCACATCTGAAAAGGCATTAGAGCTTTCAAGAGATAAAGACTACCCTCTCTATCCAAAATTCATCTATTTTTGGGATTATGTGAAGATCGAGGATATAAAAAATTTGAGAGATTGGGTTTCAGAGGAAGGAGAAATAGAAGGAGGAAATTTGATACTTCCTAATAGATCCGAGATGAAAAGCATATTGGAATCTATTGGGATTCCACACGAAGTCGAAGATTTCGTAATCATTTCAACTGTTGAGCCTCTATTATTTTCTTTAGGATTAGATGAAAAAAAACTTACCAAAATCAAAGAATCTGAAGAGGAAAATCCCTTGGATTATATCAGTGAACTAGCTGGTGTTCCAGTTAGAAGTAAAGGCCCGACTAATATAGGGTCTAGGATGGCAAGACCCGAGAAAGCTAAGGAAAGGAAGATGAGCCCACCTGTTCATGGACTTTTTCCTTTAGGGGAAACCGGCGGCTCTGAACGTCTCGTAAAAAAGGCCGTTGAGGAAAACGTTATAGAAGTCGACATAAGTGCTAGAAGGTGCCAAAAATGTGGGAAAGGGAGCGCTCAGATTAGATGTTCCTGTGGAGGTAGATGTGAAATCGTTGATGAGCCGAAAGAACAGAAGATCCCTATGAAGAGTTTGTACAGGCAGGCACTCAATACTTTGGGCGAGGGAGGGAATATTAAAAAGATCAAAGGAGTAAAGGGCCTCATCACTGAGACTAAGACCCCTGAAGCCCTTGAAAAGGCTATTTTGAGAGCAAAGCATAATATATACGTTTTCAAGGACGGCACATCTAGATACGATATGACCGATCTTCCTCTCACTCATTTCAAACCTGAAGAAGTTGGATTGACAGTACAGGAAGCTAAAAATTTGGGCTATAAAGAGGACATAGAGGGGAGAGAACTTGAAGAAGAAAACCAGATGCTCGAATTGAAACCTCAGGATATGGTCATATCTAAAGATGCTGGAGATTACATGGTTAAAGTTGCAAATTTTGTAGATAATCTACTAGAAAAATATTATGACCTTGAAAGTTACTATAAGGCTGAAAGTAGAAAAGATTTGATAGGTGAGCTCGTAGTCGGGTTAGCACCTCATACTTCAGGAGGCGTACTTGGAAGAATAATTGGATTTCACGATGGTAGAGCAGGCTATGCCCACCCTTATTTCCATGCAGCGAAAAGACGGAATTGTGACGGAGATGAGGATTGTATAATGCTTTTAATGGATGGTCTGCTAAATTTCTCGGAGGATTTTTTACCAGAGAAAAGAGGTGGTCTTATGGACGCCCCTCTTGTTCTTACTACCAAAATAGATCCCATGGAAATAGACAGCGAGGCCCATAATGTTGATACATCTTGGGGATATCCTCTAGTGTTCTATGAAAGAACGTTTGACTACCCAAAACCGAGTGAAGTTGAAGAGATAATCGAGACCGTGGAAGATAGATTGGACACAGAATCTCAATATGAAAATTTCGGATATACCCATGAAACCTCTAAATTGGATGAAGGACCTACTATGAGTAGATATACCAGATTAGGCAAGATGACTGAAAAGATGGACTCTCAGATAAAAGTGGCAGATATGATCAGAGCTGTCGACACAAAAGATGTGGTGAGTAGAGTGATCAATGATCACTTTATACCTGATTTGATAGGTAATCTAAATAAATTTGGCGTCCAAGAAATAAGATGTACCAAATGCAATACGAAATACAGGAGGATCCCGATGAGTGGAGAATGTAGATGTGGTGGTAATCTCACTCTCACGATCCATGAAGGCAGCGTTAAGAAATATCTAAATTTTTCTTTAGATATGGTAGAAAAATATGAAGTTCCAGAATATTTATACCAGAGAGTCCAACAGTTGAATAAACAAATAGAATCTCTTTTCGAGAATGATAAAGTTTCTAATCCGAGTTTGGACGAGTTCTGTTAAAACTTTAGTCGAAGGAAAGAAGAGAGGACTGTTTTCTTCTATCCATACCATTTTTGAATCGTTCTAACGCTGATTCTACTCTGTCTTCAGAGAAATCTCTCTCATCACATAAAAAAACCTTTACATCTCCTAGTTCATTTTTGAATCTGATAGTGTAATCATCTGTCACATCTGGGTCTAAAAATATATTTCGTATAGCTTCATAATTATTGATCTGCGCCTCTTTTTCTTCCAAAACAGATTCTAAATTATCATATTTTTTAATGTATTTGAGACCTCTCTTTGGACCTATCCCTTTGACCCCTTGGTTATAATCAGTTCCACATAAAATACAGATATCAATTAATTGTTTCCGGGTGATCTCTAAATCATCTAAAACTTTCTCAAGTTCTATCAATTCTGGACTGATTTTTTTATATTCAGATGACCCGGGCATCTTTCTTTTACCGGTAACAGTAAGATTTTTGACCAATTTACAAGCTCCGAAAAGCAGGGTATCGTAATCTTGACTACCTACAGCCCAAGCATCGCCTTTCTTTACCATATGGGCTGCTTGGCTCTCTCCTTCAGACGGGGCTTGAATCCAGGGGATAGCAAGAAGAGATAGCAATTTTTTACTGCTCTCTTCAATTTCCTCGGTCATTCTAGAAGTCTGTTGAGCTTTTATTCTTGCTCTTTCGAGATCTCCCTCTTCGAGGGATTTCTTATATTCTTTTTCTGCCTCTTCCTTTCTCTTTTTTCTTTTTTCTAAAGTTCCTTCTTTCATCATATCAGGGGCTCCATCGAAGACATAAACGGGTCTGATCCCTGCTTCTACTAAATTGGCATTTCTGTAGAATATTCCAGAAAGATGAGAAGTAACTCTTCCTTCAGAATCTTTGAGAGGGGTCCCATCTCTCTGACGAATACTTGACAAGAATTGATATATTATATTGTAAGCGTCTACTGCTATCACCTTATTTTCAAGATCCTCGAACCCTATCTCCTCGCTCTTCACTATGTCTCCGATACCAACACCCATCTTATCAACTCTTTAAAAGATCGCACCTTCCATCTGGACTTCTATTCCGTTATCGGTTATTACGAAAGGTTTGATTTTGCGTGAATGATCGATCCTTCTCATCTTTATAACTTGGATGCTCAATTGAACTTCTTCCATATCTGATTGGTTGTATCTTAACAGGACTACTCCGTCTGCAGTATATTCTATTAATCCATCTCGAGAACTCGTTGGATTTTCGTCTTTTACTTCGGCAGTAAGTAAGGCAGTAGCTCCTGTATCTTTTATCATTTTACTCAAAGCAAAAAGTTGATTCCTTTTTTGTTGTGGGGTATCGGCCAACATGTTTAATAAAGAAACGGAATCGATCGCTATCCTTTCAGCGTCAAAATCTTTTATGAATTGTGGAAGGTCACTTTTGATCTTATTGATCGTAGCCTCCGCGTCGGCAGGAGTCAATTTTTTTACCGCTAGTTGGTTATCATCTATATAAGGTTGAAAGTCCCAGCCATAAGAAAGACCGGTCTCTATCATCGCATCTCTATCTTCCTCTAAAGATATGAATATCCCGGATTCACCTTGTTGTAATCCTTCCCAAATATATTGAAGTGAGAAGGTCGTTTTTCCGGTTCCAAATTCCCCCATTACCGTAAATACGTGACCTCTAGGGACACCTCCATTCAACATTTCGTCCAATCCATCTATACCGGTTTTTATTTTTTCTATATCTTTACTTACCATAATATCACCTTATTTTTTGATAATTTATAACGGTATATCCTTGATAATCTGTAACTTCGGCCGTGAACCGAGCTATCTTTTCCCGTTTTAGATGAGGTAAAACGCTCATGAATTTATCGACCAATAAATAACGCTGCCTTTGGGAACTTCGTGAGGTTTTTGACCATTGAAAAGAAAAAACTCCATCAACACTGTCGATTATTTGGTATTCAAGACTTTTTTCTACTATACCTTTTGAGAGTAATAGATAAATTATTCCACCCCACATCTTAGAAGCCCTTCTCATACCTTTTATAATCGTTACTAATTTATCTTCATCGATGGAAGAATTCGTTAGAAGGTCAGTAACAGAATCTATTACAACCATGTTGTTTTCTGCATTTTTATCTAGAAAATGTACGAGTTCCTCTAAAAGATCGGAATCTGAAGGTTCTGAAAATAGATCATTGCTATTAGGCTCCCTAGACCATCCTGAAGGTACCATAGTCCGTTGAAAATACTCCTCCGAAAAGTCCTCAAATTTTAGCCCGTGATCAATAATGTCGTAATAATCCTGATTAAAAGAGGCCTTTATTTCGTCTAATATGTCTCCTTTTGATCGTGAAAAAGTGATGTAAAAAACATCTTCTGGTAAAATAGAAGATTTACACACATCACCGAGTATCGCCGAGATGTCCTTGGGTTCTTCTCTAACTTTTAGAATCTTTGCAGATGAGGTATATACATATTCTAATCCACCTGCACCTATCTCCGTGAAAAGAAGCACAACAGAACCTGCAGGTACACCACCTTTAATTATCGCATCTAGATCGCTAACACCAGTTGGGATTTTTTTCATAATTTCACGCCGTCGGACCTTTGTCAGACAAACCGTCAAGTATATCTATATCAAAACCTTACTTTATACTTTTCTTATAAACTATAATGAAAGATTTCGGAAAGATATCTTATAGAGTAATTAACATTTAAAAGGAGATAAAGAATAAAGCTAATTTTATATCTTGGCACCCTCCAAAATCCTTTTATAGTAGCTCCCTTCCTAGCTGAAGTCCCCTAATTCGGGAATCGATTTCCCGATGCGGGTAGGCAAATCTTAAAATACCTTAATCGCCTAATGTTTACAATGCACTCGGCGACATGAAAAAGGGTTGTCGAGGAAGGGTATAGGATCTCTATGATCCGATGATTACCGATCATACGCAGACCTGGATGTGTACCAGACCGATAGTAATTGCTGCGATCACTCAGCCATTTGGTGGATGGCTCGGCTCGGGCGCTGACGAAGGTCGTGCCAAGCGGCGATACGCGAGGGG
>SL_8KL_010_SEDDRAFT_10000932_pt1 | contig 25487 bp, 17 predicted proteins | sample SodLakKL_010_SED_4_FD_11160 | JGI IMG/M metagenome (IMG submission 11160) | reverse complement strand
CCACAGTATTTGTATCCGGATATCCAGCCGTATTGCGCGTTGCCTATCTCTACTCTCTCTTCACCACCGGCTTCAAGAGTGACATGTACTGGAAGCTCTGTTGTGTTCATCCAGCAGTCCCATAGATGTTCATTAACGTAGTATTCACCTGGTAGTAGTCCTTCGAAAGTGATCTCACCATCTTCATCAGTATATCCATAGTCAACTAGATCGTTTTCATCATTGTACAGTGTGATGTTCCAGCGTGCTAGTGGTAAATCTCCGCAGTCATAGGAACCTGTGACTTCCTTGTCGTGGAATTTGAATACTGTTATGTTACCTAGTTCTACATTACCGAATTCAACAGGTATCGTTTCTTCTAGTGGAACATATACAAATACTAATGTATCCGTAGTGTTTTCCCAACCATCTTCTACTATCTCTTGGACAGCATACCATCCAGGTTCTAGTTCAGAGAATATCAAGTAACCTGTGTCATTGGTGGTCTCCGATGTTATATGATCTCCCATTTCTGGTTCATCATTTTGCATCATCGCTTCATACAGATTGAATGTCCATCCCTCTAGACCATACTCATTTTCTTCGTCGTATTCGCCACTCATATTCAGATCGTGGAACTTGAATACCTCTATATTACCTAATCGAACGTTACCGAAATCAAAGGTAACATGGTCTCCCGGTCCTAATGGATGTTCAGTCGATTGGATCAGATCTGTAGTGTTGTGCCATCCAGGAGCTAATATTTCTTCTACAGCATAGTTGCTTCCTGCATCAACATAAAAAGTCCATTCTCCTGTTACGCCTAAAGTCTCAGAGAATAAACCATCTTTTGATACATTGAAAACGAACTCTTCTGTCATCAAGAAATCTCCTTCTCCTTCCTGGAAATCACCTGACATGGTAGTATCGTAGAATTTTCTGATAGTTATCTGTGGTCTCTCGTAGTTACCGAAGTTCACTATTGTACAGGGAGTACAGCAGTTCAATTCGATTCTAACTGGATATTCTTCTGGAGTTGTTCTTACCCATCCTTCTGGATCTTGGTCTTCAGGGACTTCCTCTGCTACGTAATAAGTTCCTACTTTTAGGCCTTCAAAGAAGTAGTATCCGTTGGCTAGTGTATAAGTAGTTTCTAAAACCTCTTCTTGGTCCTCAGCTAGCAGGATGATCTTCCATCCTTCAATGAGATAGTCTCCTTCCTCAGGTTCAAAAGTACCGCTCGTACTGTTATCGTAGAATTTTATACCGTAGATATCCTTGTACATACAGTTAGCGAAATCAACGTTTTCTGTTGTGGTGCAGGGTTCAACATAAACGAGTTGTATCTTTTCCGTTACATTGTACCATCCTTCGGGAATATCCTCTCCTACGAAGTAATATCCTGGTGCTACACACTCAAACTTGTATTCACCTAATTCATCAGTTATTGTTGATCTTATCTCGTCTCCTGGTACTAACTCAGGTTCAAACTGTACAGCAAGATGAGTTTCTAGTATTTCTTCTTCAACAGCTTCGTACAATTTGATCGTCCATCCAGCTAATGGCTTGTCGAGTCCAATATCGAAGTGTCCATCAGCTTCTATATCAAGGAACTTCATACCGGTTATGTTGCCGCCACGTACGTTTCCAAAGTACAAAACATACGTTCCTTCTGGTTTGACTTCAACATGCTTTAATTCCCCTGTTGTAGATACCCAGCAACATTCATCTTCACCAACTTCTGGGATGATCTCTTGGACAACGTAGTTCCCCGGTTCTAAGTCTTCGAAAGTATACATACCTTCCATTGTATTTACAGGTTCACCGATCTCTTGTGTCGGATTGCCATCTTCATCTGCATACCATAGCTGGAACATGAATCCATCGATCAATTGTTCTTCAGTATCGTATTCACCATCGTAGTTCGCATCGTGGAACTTGTAGACTGTTATCTCTCCTAAAATATCTTCTTCTACATTACCGAACCATAATGACGAATCAACGTTTGGATAAACAGTAACTAGTTGCTCTAGATCTGTAGTATTTTCCCATCCTTCAGGTAGTTCTTCTACGACTATGTAGTATCCTGGATACAGGTCCTCAAACGTGAATTCTCCGTCTCCATCAGTGGTTCCGTTACCTAAGTACTGAACTTTTTCTCCATCAACTGAAGTCCATAGATGGAATGTCCAACCTTCCAACATTTCATCGGTCTCTCCGTCGTAATCACCGGTCATCTCAGTGTCGTAGAACTTGTAGACCGTTATGCTGCCGTCTTCCATGGCATTGGAGAACCATACATACGAAGTCTCGTCTGGATAGACTGTAACTTGCTGCTCTAAGTCTGATACATTGTACCAATCATCCTGGAGTTCTTCTACAACTATGTAATCTCCTGGATACAGGTTCTCAAAAGTGTATTCTCCGTTTTGATCAGTCGTTCCGTTACCTATGTATTCATCTGCTTCTCCGTCGTCTGCGGTCCATAGATGGAATGTCCAACCTCCTAGACCACTTTCATCCATGTCATAGAGCTTATAGACTGTTATATTGCCGTTCATCATGGCATTTCCGAATTCAACGGTCATATCCCATTGAAGCCAAAATGAATCTTCGGCATATCTATCGTCGCCACCATTATTATCCGCTGTCACGGCAAAATTTGTTTCTTCGTGCGAACCTGAGGTCAAATAATCAGACTCTAAACCGAGATGAGTCGCATATACAGCCGACCCTGTATTATACCAACCTTCTGGTATGTATTCCCTGACTTTATAATGTCCCATCGGTCCAGGTGGACTTCCACATTGCCAATCTTCGAATACCAAGTATCCATCACTATCCGTCGTGCCGTTAGCTAGATAATACCATGGGGGATGATCTCTATCGTCTCCATTTGAATAACCTTTCCCGTAGAGTTCGAAATACCAACCTTCTATCGGCGAATCGACCTCTTCATCGTATCTTCCAGTTCCTTCTACATCGTAGTACTTGAACACTGTTATGTCACATGTATCATTGTCCTCCATTATGTTGGAGGCGTTTGTAATCACTGTTATACCAATTCCTAGACTGCTAATAGCAAGAAAACTCGCTATCAACAGTGCTATTACGTATTGTTTCAATTTTTTCACCGGCTATATAATGACGAGAGTAGTATATATAACTTTCTTATACTATCAATATTCTATTAACTCTAAATATAATTTAGCAATATATGTTATAATGCGATATTCACTAACAATAATGAATATATCGATGTAAGAATCTCAAATAATAGCTTATTTCTTTAGATTTTTAAAAATAAATTATCCAGTATATCTAAAATTTCTTCAGGTCTAAATCACCATGGTCTCTAAAAGAAAGACCAATTATATAATTAGAAACCATTAGTATATAGGCTCTTTGTTGTAAAGATCAAAAAATCAAAAAAGGAAAAGGTTTCCGTTTTCTGGTAATTCAAACTTATGAATTCACTTAGTAGCCTTAGCAGAAGAACTCTTCTTTTTTAGGACAGGATATACAGCTTTAACCGTTTTGGTCTCACCAGGAGTACCTTTCCCCGTACCCTTTTTAACCAGAACAGGATATTTTCTGACCAAAGTTTTTGTCTCAACAGGTGCTTTCTGCTGTTTTGGCGTTGTTTTCACTGAAACTTTAGATCTTTCTGTCAGGTAACTTCTATAGGTTTCGGAAACTAAACCACCGATAGCCCACGTCAGCCCGAGCAGGATCAAGTTGATCGACCAGAATCCTATAAAGACCACGATGAAATAGTTCTGATATTCCAGATTGGTCATTATAGTGTTCAGTTCAGCCTCGCCACCAGTAGGTGACGGTGTCCTAGTGATAAACAGATAGGCTGGACCAAGGGACGGCCATAGTAAAAAGAATCCTTTCAACCAGATTGGCCAGTTATTCCACTTCAATTTTTCAGACAAGTTATATACAGTTGATTTCGATTTCATGATTAGACCTCCAAACTATAAACGACAATTAACTATATAAAGATATCTGAGGTATATAGATTATATAAATTACCAAAACCATCAGATTGATAAACTACACTGCCATATCAAAAAACAAGGGTGGTCAGATGTCCAACATAAGGATAGGTACCTGTGGTTATGGATACTATAAACCAAAAGATAGTTGGAAGGAAAAGTATGAAAGCAAGTTGCAGGCTTATTCAGACTCCTTTGAAACTGTCGAGATCAACAAAACTTTCTACAAACTACCTATGGTTAAAACAGCGGAGAAATGGAAAGACAACGCCTTCGAAGACTTCGTATTCAATTTCAAGGCATGGCAGGCCCTCACTCATCCGACTTCTAGTCCCACATGGCGCAACAAAAAGGATCAATTTTCAGAGTCGCAAAAAGAAAACTTCGGCTATCTCAGACCCAACCAAGATGTTATCAACGCATGGGAAAAAACGAAAGACATAGGAAAAGCTCTTGAAGCCGAAGTCTGCTTAATCCAGACTCCAGGTAGTTTTGATTGCAACGAAAAAAATGAAAAAAACCTCCGCAAGTTCGTACAAAAGATCGACCGAAACCATCTGAACATCGCATGGGAACCTAGAGGAGACTGGAAAGACAATCCAAAAAGAGTAGAAAAAATCTGCGACGACCTCAATCTGATTCATGTTGTCGATATTTTGAGACGAGAACCGATTTCATCTCACAACATCGCTTACATCAGACTTCACGGATTGAATCCTAACGAATACAACTATGACTACGATTATTCGGACGAAGAACTTCAACAACTCACTGAGAAACTGGAAAATCTCTCTAACGAACATGATAAGATATACTGCATGTTCAACAATTACGAGATGTTTGAAAATGCAAAAAGATTGGAAGAGATTTTGTAAAGAGTTTCTTCACTCTTTCTCCTCGAGCTTTTTCTCCAACTCAGCGATCCTTTCCTTCAACTCTTTGATCTCCTCTTTTTCATCTTTAGGTTTCATCATCTTTTCATAGGTGGACCTGATGGGCTCAAGAATGTTTTCTATCCTATCCATGTATTCTTTCTCAGTAAGTTCCGTAAATTCCTCTATCTTTTTCGCCAATCCAGGCCTTTTCCTACCTAGACTCTCCCAAAATTCTTTATATATATCATCGTGCTTTTCAGGTATCTTTGCCATCTTCTTGTCCAGTTTATCAGAGATCAGATCCCACTTTTCAACCAACTTTTTAGCTTCTTCGTGTTCCTCAGCTAACTCTTTCAATTCCTGAGTTATACTTTCTGAGAATTCATCCCAAGTATCGCTGAGCGCCTCCTCTTTATCTTCGAGTCTATTCCTTGCATCCTCCAATTCTTCCCGAACTTCTTTCACTAAATCGAACCATAACGGGTAAAGATCTCTCAACTTTTTTTCAGGATCAGCCATTATCTCCCGGCTCTTTTCAGTATGCTCTTCTATGATATCACTTATAGACTCTCTTCTCAGTTCTATCTCCAAAGGTATTTCCCGTAAATGGAAATTCATCTCTTCAGTAAAGTCTTCCCATTCATTCATTAGATTCTCTACGTCTTCCTCGGGCAGCTCCTTTTTTGCCAACATCTCGATATTCTTCTTAACTACTTCAGACTGCTCCTTCCACATCTTTTCGATCTCTATCCAATATTTTTCCGGACTGATCTTCAAATCGCTCAAATTTTTGTCGACTTCTTTCTGCATCTCTTTCCAAAATTTCTTGATGTAACTTGGTGCACCAACTCCAAAATCACCGAAGACTTTAGTGGGTGTGAAACCCTTTTCAGTCTTGACTTCGACCTTCTCTCCTTTTTCAGATCCCTCTCCAGATATCTCTTTTACTCTTTCATAGAATTCGCCAGAAACCATCTTATAGGCCATATCGTCCTTGACCCAATCGCTCTCTACCTCGATCTCAAGGCTTTCTAGTAATTCCTCCATCTCATCTCTAAGAAACTCATTTTTGAATTCTTCAATCAGTTTATCGTCTTCTTTGTCCTCATCATACACTTCTAAATATCTTTCATATAACTCCTCTACTTCATCCATATTGATCACTCCCTTTTATTGATTCATTAATAACTCTAGAGCTTAATATATCTTTTTACAGTTTTTATTCTTCTACAGGGCAATCCTCATTCACACAAGAAGGGATCTCATTACCGTGGGGACATTTCAAAGGTGCGCCCATCCTCTCACATATCTCATCTATCATACCCATATCGAATATGTGCTCTAGTTCGCAAGCTTTTTCATGCATCTTGTCATCGGATATCTCGAAAAACTCATCTAAAAAGACTTCCAAAACTCTGTGAGTTCTGACAATCCTTCTGCCCTCTTTCCGGCCTTCCTCGGTCAATTCAACGCCATGGTAAGGTCGATATACCACATAACCCTCCTCTTCCAACTTGGGCAATATCTCTGTGACTGAAGGCGAAGAGACACTCAAGTCTTCTGCGATCTCGCCAGTCTTCACTTTTCCATTTTCATTCTTCATCGATAATTTGTAGAGTGTTTCCAAGTACTCTTCTTTAGTTTCTTTGTTCATCTTAACCTACTACATAAAAACACTTAGTTAAATTTTCTCCAAGAAAAAGGATAGCGGGGGGTGGATTTGAACCACCGATCTCCGGGTTATGAGCCCGACGGAATCTCCTGGCTATCCTACCCCGCTGTTTTGCAATTTAAAATCAAAACTCAATTCTGGGAATGTTCATACAGAGATGTTTCTTATAAATTTTTCCTTGCCCTTTCAGGTTCGTTTGAACCACTTTTCGATCTCTTTTTCAGCAAAGCTAACGATCGTCGGCCTTCCGTGTGGACAAGTGTAGGGATTCTCCATCAGTCCTAGTTCCTCTAACAACCGCTTCGCACTAGTAATGGAAAGTTTATCGCCTGCGGTAACTGAATCATGACAGGCCATATACTTGACCATTTCCTCACGCCTCTCTTCAAGGGAATTGGTACTCAAATCACTAAGTTCATCTAAAATGGAATGCAAGATACCCTTCTCCTGCACCTCTCCAAAGATAACTGGAATCGATCTGATCCTAAAAGTTGTCTTTCCAAAATGATCTATTTCGAATCCAAGTTTTTCAAGGAGTTCCTCATTAGCTCTCAACAAAGCGGCTTCCTCTGGTTTCAATTCTACAGTCTTTGGAGAAACGAGTTTTTGGCTATCGATCTTGTCCTTTACCCTATCTTTGAGTTCCTCATAATTTATTCTCTCGTGAGCGGCGTGTTGATCAACAACAGCCATACCGGAAGGCGTTTCGACAACTATGTAAGAATCTTTAACTATACCAACTACATTCATATGGGATAGTTTAGATTCTTCGACCTCACTCTCTTCCTCTACCTCAAGTCTCGATTGGCTGCCTCTCACTTCACGTTTTTCCTCATCAGCACCTCTATCTAAATCTTCTACCTCGCTCCCGATTGATTTATCAGGGACGAGATCTTCCTCTAAAAGGGCTTCGTTCACCGCTTCAGAAATCCTTTCATTTACCTTCCCAGCTTCTAAAAATCGTATCTTCGTTTTTGTCGGATGAACGTTCACGTCGATCTTCGCTGGATCAATACTCATATCAAGAAAAGCTAAAGGGTATCTTCCTTTTTTAAGCAGGGTTTCAAAACCTTTCACTATGCCATCTTTCAAAACATTGTTCTTTACGTATCTAGAATTCACATAAGTGAAGATATGTTTTCGATTAGATCTAGTGATCTCGGGCTTGCTCACGTAACCTCTAACAGAAAAGTCATCGAATTCCTTTTCGACTTCAACCATCCTTTTAGCGACTTCCTTACCATATATCGATTTTATATTCTCCAGCATCGAAGAAGATTTAGGTACGAAGGTAAGTTCATTTCCATTGTGAATCAGAGAAAATTCCACCTCTGGATTGGCGATGGCATTCCTGGTTACGACCTCACTGATATGTGAAAGTTCAGTGTTCGTTTTCTTTAGATATTTTCTTCTTGCCGGTGTATTGTAAAAAAGATCTTTTACTTCGATGGAGGTCCCAACGGCGCAACCAACCTCCTCTATTTTCAACACATCACCGCCCTCAAGAACTATCTTTGTTCCCTCTATTTGATCTTCTATCTTCGTAAGAGCCTTTACTTTAGAAACTGCAGCTATACTCGGCAGAGCTTCTCCTCTGAAACCTAAGCTGCTCAGATCGTCAAGATCCTCTATATCCTCTATCTTACTCGTAGCGTGTTTTTGAAAAGCTAATTCCACCTCTTCTTTAGTCATCCCAAAGCCGTTATCTTTCACCTTTATTCTCTCTTTGCCACCTTCATCTACTTCCACCGATATCTTATCGGCTCCTGCATCTAAGGAGTTCTCAATCAACTCTTTTACAACTGATGCTGGTCTCTCGATGACTTCGCCGGCAGCTATCTGGTTAACTGTCTTCTCTGATAGAAGATTGATCCTCCCCATGTTCAATCTTCCTCCGCCTCGTTCTTTAGTTTCCAAAGTTCATTTATCGCATCCATAGGGGTCATGGTCTCTAACTCTATCTCTTTCAACTTCTCCACCACGGGATGTGAATCATAGGTCGTTCCGTCTTCATCTTTAGGGTCGAAAACCATCTGAGTAAATTTTGGACCGTCATGTTTTTCCATCTTGATAGTATGATCCTCCTCTATCTGACCGAGGACTTCATTTGACCTCTCAACCACAGGGTCTGGAAGTCCAGCAAGAGAGGCTACGTGTATCCCATAGCTCTCATCTGTGCTCCCTTCTCTTACTTTCCTTAAAAATTTGATCTCACCACCTGTATCTTTTGCGGCTACATGAAGATTCTTAACTTTATCTAAAGACTTCTCGAGTTCGGTTATCTCATGATAATGAGTCGCGAACAATGTTTTAGCTCCGATCTCTCGACAGATATATTCTGTTACGGCCCATGCAATACTCAGCCCATCAAAAGTACTGGTCCCGCTACCGATCTCATCTAACAATATCAAACTGTTCTCCGATGCATTATGGAGTATATTTGCTAATTCGACCATCTCTACCATGAAAGTAGATCGCCCCTTAGTTAGATCGTCCAAGGCACCAACCCGGGTAAATATTCGATCTACCACACCTATTTTTGCCTCTTCAGCAGGGACGAAACAACCGACCTGAGCCATCAAGGTTACCAGAGCTATCTGCCTCATATAGGTGGATTTTCCCGACATATTTGGGCCCGTGATTATCAAAAATTGATTGTTCATGTTGTCGAGTTCAGCATCGTTGGGAACGAAGTTTTCATCTATAGTAGTCTCAACGACGGGATGCCTTCCCTCTTTTATCTCTATATTTCCCTCAGGGAAGACTTCCGGCCGATTGTAGTTATTTCTGATAGCTACATGGGCAAAAGTGGTGATTACGTCCAGTTCCGCTAGAGCTTCTGCTGTCTTCTGGAACCTTTTCGCTTCAGCACCTACTTCTTCCCTGACCTCCTTGAATACCTCGTATTCCAGTGCTTCCATCTTTTCCTCGGCACTGATGATCTCTTCTTCCTTATCTTTCAATTCCTCTGTATAATACCTCTCTGCATTTTTCAACGTCTGCTTTCTAGAATAATGTTCAGGTACTTCATCAGTTTTCGAATTCGGCACCTCGAGATAATAGCCATGTACCTTATTATATCCTACTTTCAACTTTCCTATGCCGGTTTTTTCTCTCTCCTTTTCCTCTAAAGAGTTAATCCAATCTTTTCCCTCCTTAGCCTTTCTCTTCAATTTGTCCAATTCTTCATCAAAACCCTCCTTTATGATCCCGCCCTCTTTCACCGTTGCCGGCGGGTCTTCAACTATCGCGGCATTGATCTTCTCTCTGATTTCTTCTATAGGATCGATGCCCTCGAGTATATCATCCAACTTACTTTCTCCGTTCTCTTCAACTACCTTCTCTCTTAGCGTCTCTTCTATCGATGGTATCTTTGATAGAGCGTCTTCAATAGCAAGAAGATCTCTCGCGTCCGCGTTACCATAAACCACACGACTGATCAATCTTTCAATGTCGTAAAGACCGTCCATCTCTTCACGTAGATCGTCTCTCAAAAATATGCTGTCGGTCAGGATCTCAACCGCGTCCAACCTACATTTTATCTTTCCCAAATCTAGAAGTGGTTGTTGAAGCCAGTTCCTCAATTTCCTTGAGCCCATCGCAGTCACTGTTTCGTCTAAAACGCTCAAGAGCGTGCCTTCTTTGCTTCTTTCTCGCAAACTTCGAAATATTTCGAGATTTTTTAAAGTGGTAGCGTCAAGAGTCATATACTTGTCTGAAGAGTAAAACCGTAGGCGTTTGATATAATCCATAGTCCTCTTTTGCGTCTCCTTTAGATAGTCTAGTACAGCCCCTGCGGCTTTCACTGCCTTATCCTTTCCTTTCAATCCAAGAGGTTCGAGCGAGGTAGCGCTAAAATGATCTAACAATTGACTTTTAGCCGTATGAAAAGCGTCTTCACGATGAGTGTGTATCATCATCTCATTTTCCTGCTTCAGCTCTTCTAAAAAACCCTCATCACTATAGAGTGAGTTCGGAAGAAGACACTCGGTCGGCTCATACCTAAGAATTTCTGAGAACAGGTCACCTTTTTCTTTTACTTCGGTGACGAAAAAATCGCCTGTAGAAACGTCTACAGCAGAAATACCATAACCTTCTTCAGAATTTGAATCGACATACTTGGCGTAAATACATATCAAAAAATTATTCTCAGAACCATCGATCATCCCATCATCAACCACGGTCCCGGGAGTTACGACTCTCACTACATCTCTCTCCACGATACCACTGGCTTCCTCTGGGTCCTCTGTTTGCTCCGCTATAGCTACAGTGTGACCCTTGTTTATTAGCCGCTGTAGGTAACTTTCTACTGAATGATAAGGGACCCCCGCCATGGGAGTAGGATCGTCTCCATCTTTATCTCTAGATGTTAAAGTTATATCCAATTCTTTAGAAGCGAGTTTAGCATCTTCATCAAACATTTCGTAAAAATCACCCATCCTAAAAAAGACGATAGAATCAGGATACTCGTTCTTTATCTCATAATACTGCTCCATCATAGGGGTCAGATCGCTCAAGTCTTCTATACCTCCTTTATTTTAGGTACTTTCGGGTTAAGATGGATTGAGTCTAGGGGATATTAAATCTTTTTGAGGATTCTGGTCAAAGGTTTTTATTTATTCTGACTTCTATTCGATTCAGCTTGTAATGATAGAATCTTACTTTTCGGGTCATCACTTTTATCAAGTTCTTTTTTAAGTTTATAAACGTGATCGTACATCTTTTTTTCTCCGTATCGACTCTTCCAGTAAAAGGCTTCGTCTTTGGAATCTTCGGTAAAGAGAACATGGACTTTGCCTATATTCCCATCTCTCCCGGTTCTACCCTTTCTTTGTATATATCTTATAGCTGAAGGAACAGCTTCATAAAAGATAACCAATTCCGTTGTAGGGATATCAAGGCCTTCTTCACCTATACTTGTTGAAACTAAAACATTAGTTTTTCCATCTCTAAAATCTTCTAACACCTTTTCCTGTTCATCTTGATTCATTCCTTCCGTAGTTCCTTTATCAGATTGCCCGACAAGGGATGAAGGAAAAATGCCTTCTACACGTCGAAGTTCTTCAACAAGGTAATCTACGGTGTCTCTGTACTGAGCGAACACGATTGCATTTCCATCATTTGATTTATCTCTCAATAAACTCTTAGCTTTGTTCAATTTCGGATTTATCTCCACCGGCATGGCTTTCAAATCCATCAATTTCTCTCCCAATCTGTCGAATTCATCCTTTTTGTTCAAATATTTCGCGGCTCTACTTTCATCGTCTAAAAGTTTGAGATAATAACTATGAGCGGCGTCAACACCCTGAGTCAATAACATTTCTTTAAGGTGCGATATCTTTATAGATGCTGAAACGAGGGAAAGAGAGTGGAAAAGATAACCTTTGTTTTCTTGATTTATCCTTTTCTGGAGGTTTTCCTGTATATCTATTAGAGTGGACTTTCCTATTTCACCAACATTTAAATTTCTCGCCTGTTTCGTGTAGCCACTCAACTCTTCGATAAAATCCTCCAATATTGAGTTAGACCAGTTTTCCATGACCTCTATCTCTTCGCTCTTCTCTATTTCCGTCCACTCTATCATCTTCTCAGAAGAATAAGATTCAACATCATCATCGGTCTCCTTTCTCACCTCTATATTCTCAATTTCAAGGTTCGCACAGACTTCTACTAACTTATCGTAGGAACTGCCTGGAGAGGCTGTTAAACCTAAAAATTGCATTTTTTCTCTACACGCTCTTGCGAGTTCTACATAAGCATACTCACCCGTAGCTCTGTGTACTTCATCGAAGACCATGAGATCGATAGAAGAAACAGGTATTTCATGAAGATCATTATTCACTGTCTGAGGTGTTGCTAAGAAGACCTTAGCTTCTCCCTTCCATATCTCTTTTCTTTTCTCAGGGGAGTAAAGTTCACCCGTCAACAATTCAACATCTTTTTCTTTTAGAGATGTACTATCTAGTAAAAAATCAAGATGCTGCCTACATAAAGGCCTAGTTGGAGCCATCATCAGAGCCTTTTTATCTTGTTTCAGTTTCCAGCATATCAAAAAAAGTGCAATTATCGTCTTTCCAAGACCAGTAGGAAGGATCACTAAAGAGTCTTTTTCTTTTACATTTTCAAATATCTTCACTTGATACTCTCTTTCCTCCAACGCGTTCTTCTTAATGAGAGAGGGGATATCTGACATCGTCCTTCAATTAGTGGTGAATGGTAAAAGTCTTTTCTCTAGATTCATTCAACCGTTTTCTTTCGAAGTTTTATAGAAATGTAAAAAAATCTTCAATAAATAATTTATACACGTTCTTTTTTAGGTGGGTAATAATCATGGATCCTCTCTACCAAGGTGCACTTTGGTTCTTACCGAGTCTGATTCTTCTGATCATCCTATCAGTTTTATTTTTCGACGAGCACAAAAAAATAGATTTGCATTCACTGAAGAGATCACTATGGGATTCTAGAGGTGCCCTATTTTTGATGGCCCTAGTGGTTTTTGCTCTCCAGATAGAAAATCTCATCCAGGACCTATATGAACCGGGATTTAGAGTTACCCAATGGGTCTATGAAGTAGAAGGTGTGTCCCACATAGTTTGGTTGCAGCAAAACCTAAATCACTATCTCCTAATCCATGCCTCGTCTATATTTTACGTTTTAGGGCTTTCTTTCTTTTTGTCTATGATACCTGTATTCTTTATCCTGCGGGGAGAGGCAGACTTACTAGAAGAGTTCTCAAAGGCTCTTGCGGTAAACTATATGTTTATTATCCCTGGGTACTTGTTAATTCATTTGGTGGTCACTTCCTACTATGTAGATGATGTTGAGCCCTTATTGTATATGCATCCTCAATACAATGCGATAATCCGAGTAACCAATAGACAGGTCAACTGCATGCCTAGCGGTCACATAAGTATCCCTTTTACCATCAGCCTGTTCGCTTTGTATAGAGTTAAAGCAAAAAGGCTCGCTACCTTTGGATTCATCTTCACAGCTCTAACCGTCTTCGTCATAATATACCTTGGAGTTCACTGGTTATTAGATATTCCCGCCGGAATAGCTGTAGCTGTCATAGCATACTGGGTCGCTTCCCGCGGAAAGTTAGACTTCATTTTTGATAGGATAATCAATCCTTTCGAAAAATACTCAGAAAAAATCATCAAGAAAATTGGAGATTTCACATAAATCAAAACAGCTGAAACCAATTTTCAATCTTTTTCATCTAATTCTTCCATTACCTTTTCTACTTCTTCAATATATTTTTCTGCTGCTCCGGCTTCTTCGTATTTCTTTTTAGCTTCGGACAGAACTTTTCGAGCCTTTTCATACTCCTTCTTTTCTTTGTAAACTTTTCCGAGTTCGAATCTATCACTTGCTTTGGTAAATGGTACATTGAGATCCTTCATGACTTTTTCGGCATCTTTTAATAATCTAATGGCTTCGTCCAATTCTCCCTCTTTACGCTTTATCATACTATTGACCCTTTTCACTCCGGCTAGTCCGATCTTCTCCCCCAACTTTTCTATTTTGTCTTCTGCAACTTTTAAATGCTTAGAAGCCTGCTCTGTTAGTCCTTTTCTAGCAAATGCTTCGGCAGCATTGAAAGAACCCCATCCAATGAACTGTTGGTTTCCGATCAACTCTGCGTATTCTATACACTTTTCGAACTCTTCGATCGCTTCTTCGATTCTTCCCTTCCTCAGGAGCTGATCACCCATGTTGTTATGGACTTTAGCCAATTTGTCGTAGATTTCCCTCTTTTCCAATATAGGAAGTGCTTTTTTATAATGCTGCATTGCTTTATCGTGCTCTCCTCTATAAGCGAAGACGCTTCCTATATCTATATAATTGAGGGCTAACTCCTTATTGTTTCCTTCTTCTTTTGCTTTTTGTATAGCTTTTTCATAATGTTTCTGGGCTTCATCAAGATCTCCTTCTCTCCATCTTATATATCCTAGACCACGATGGCATTCCGATACTCCTTCTTCGATTTTTTCCGAAGTCTCTAATGATTTTCTGAAGTATTGTTCGGCTTCATCGTAAATTTCCATATACCTATGAACGTGGCCAAGACGTCTCAATACTAAAGCTTTCATTTTCTCGTCTTGAGCTTTCTCTGCTTTAGTCTTCAGTTCTTCAAAAATATTCTTGGCCTGAGTCCATTCACTTAGATCAAAATGAAGTTCTCCAATCTTCTTAAGGAGATCCATCTCTTTTACATCACGATTTTCAATACTTTGAGATTTTCTAAGGGAATCTAATGCCTTTTCGAAAAGCTCTAAAGCCTTTGGGATGTCAAGACTTTGGATAGATTTTTCTCCTGATTTCTTTGAGTATTCGTATGCTTTTTCATATTCCTTTCCTTCATAAAAATGCATACTGAGTTCATAGTAATGATCTTCTATTTCATCGTTATAAAATTCCTCGATAGCATTACCGATCCTTTGATGAGAAACCCTTTTCCTGCTCTTAGCCATGTCTTCCCTCAATGCAGTCCTTGTCTGAAGATGGTCAAATCTGTATATTTCATCATCAGTTCCCTCAACTTCTTCAATTAAGCCTTGATGCATCAACTCATCAATTATGTCTAGTAGAGAAATAACATCCATATTGGTAACTTCTTCTAATATCTCGAAATTGAATTCATTTCCAATCAAAGCAGCGAAGTAAAGTACCTTTTTTTCGTCTCTACCCAATCTCTCAATTTTCCTGTTTGTCGTATCTTTTATCGAAGAAGGAACGGATATATTTGATAGCTCTACCTCTGGATCCCAATCGAAAGAATCGGGCTCTATGACGCCTTCCTGCATCATTGAATCGAGAATCTCAACGATGTAAAATGGATTTCCCTCAGTCTCTCTATAAATGGTCCAAACAAAATCTTCAGGGAGATCTCCTCGGTCTATGTAACTTTTAACGATCTCGGAAACAGAAGGTTGATCTAATCTAGAGACATCCATCAATCTAACTGTATCTTCTTCTTTCAATCTACTCAAGGTCTCTCTCATTGGGAGCTCTTCTTCTACATACATCAGTTCATCCTGTCTGTATGCCCCCAAAAGAAGTATACTATTATCGGATATTTTTCTAGCTAAGTGATGCATCAATTGGGCAGATGATTTATCTATCCATTGAAGATCATCCATAAAAAATACTATAGGCGTTCTTTCAGACAAATCTATCAAGAGATCGGAAACCCTGTTGAACATCATCTCCTGCTGATCTGTGAAAGAAATGTCCCTCACATCATCATTTGTTCTATCCTTTCGACCGATCATACTCATAGGGGCAGGATCTGAAGAGGTAGAAAAAGAAGGGTGTACAAATCCTGGACCGAATCCCTCTTCCTCTTGGTCTCCAAAATGCTCCTCTAAAGCCTCGTAAAAAGGTAGATACGGTTCGGTACTCTCATAATAAAGACATCTACTTTTGAATACGTTGAAGTTATCCTCCTCACATCTTTCTAAAAACTTTTCAGCTAATCTTGTTTTCCCGACTCCAGTCTCTCCCGCAAGTAATACGAAGCGGCCCTCTCCAGAGGCAACAATGTCTTTAAAATGATCTAATTCATTCAATTCTTCCTCCCTATCTACGAAAGTCGCTTCACTCTCTGTTCCTCTCGAATTCAGCCTTGGATTCATCCCATTTGAGAGTAGTGTTTATACTTTTTATTAAAATTTACCCTAACATACCGACAAGTAAATCGAGATAAAAATAATTTAAGCCTTATTCTATCCCCCGTTTTTACAGAAATTCCCAATCATCGCCGTCAGATTTAGAATGATGCCTGACTTCCCTTTTAGGAACAGATCTTTCATCAAACATTCTTTGATCACGATTTCGTCTGACGTTTTCTGCTTCTTTCATTTTTTCTCGTTTCGATGATTTACTTTGATCAGAACTATTCCGCTCTTCAAAATCGGAAAAACTTCTTTCTCTATCTGGCTGTCCTCTGTACTGTACGGATCTTAGATCACCTAACCGGCTGTAATTTTCATTTGCTGTTTCAGATCTTCGTTTTTGCATAGGATTCTTTGCATATCTATGGAGCGAAGACATTTCCTCTTTAATTCTATCAAGTGACCTAACTCCATCGGTAAATTCTTTCCTCTTTTCATAAGAGATTATTCCACCTATATAAGCGAAGATGATAGTCAGTATGTAACTATTCGAACCAAAAGGAACACCAGCCCATATCCTATCAAAGAAAGTGATCCAGTATTGCTGAAAGAACCCTAAATAGGGGCCTAGGAAGGAATGAGAAGTAGCTAGTGCTATGATTTTATCAGGATATTCTAACACTGACTCCAGCGCTAGATAAATGTAACCATAGGTGAGTAAGTAATAAACCGCCGCTATAAAACCAAGACCAACAATTGAAGCGATTATTCCTTTTTTAGGGCCTCCAGTCCTCCTACCACCTACATAACCTGCGAGCATGGGACCAAATAGAGGAATCCACCATAATATAGCTGACAAAAATACGATGTATTTTACACCACTCCAAAAATCATAGGTTATCTTACCGAATTCCTTTATTTTTCTTACCGTAGTTCCCCTTCCATTTTGTCTCTTGAAATTCAATAATCCTTCTTCCTGAAGTTTTCTAGTCGCAGGATCCTGATACTTTTTTCTTCTTAGGCGCATTATATCCCACTATGACGTCAGATCGTCCGACAGAACGTCTGACATACAAAATAGTGGGTGCAAATTATTTAAAAGTTTCCATGACTTACTCCATTCGTCATACGCCTATTGTATCAAAGATAAGACTTCTTCTACCTTCTTCTGGTGTTCAGACGCAAGCCTTCTAGCCTCCTCTTCATCTAAGGCTTCAGAGTATATGCGGTATTTAGGTTCAGTCCCCGAAGGTCTAATCAACACCCATCCTTCGTCGTAATATATTTTCAAACCGTCTGTGTCATCGTAATCTTCCTCACTGTAAAATTCGATCAATCTATCTAATAATTGATCTTTTAACGCATCCGGACATTCCACACCTCTCTTTTCAAGAGAATACTGTGGAAGTTCTTTGATCATATCTGATAATCTTCCTTCTTTGGAGATCATCTCTACGATTTTGGCAGCTGTCATTGGTCCATCTCTACAGTACTGATGATCTGCAAAGATCAAACCTCCATTTTCTTCGCCTCCAAATATCGCATTTTCTTCTTTCATCCTTCTTGCCACAATGGGAGATCCAACAGCAGTATAAATGAGTTCACCGCCGTTATCTTCAACAACATCTGCAACACTACTAGAAGAAGAGACTGGTGTAACTACAATTCCTCCCTCATTCTCATTTACGAATTCCCTCGCGACCAATGTCAAAATTCTGTCTCCATGGATGTATTTCCCGTCTTCATCTATAAATATAGTTCTATCAGCGTCACCATCATGAGCGATACCTAGATCAACATCCGTTTCTGAAGTCAATCTGATGAGGTCCTGCAAATTTTCTGGGGTGGGTTCACTATTATGTCCAGGAAAGGAGCCGTCGGGTTGTGCATTGAGAGTGATAACTTTGCAACCTAATTCCTTCAATAGGTAAGGTGTAAGATGGCATCCAGCTCCGTTTGCACAATCGAGAATGATTTTGGGTTTTTCTTTTTTAATTGCTTCTTTGTCTATATTCTCCATTATAGCTTCAGAATACATTTCGAGAGCATCATCTGTTTTTTTCTTTCCAACCTCATCCCAGTTAACCAAACCAAAATCTTCTGAAAAATAAATATCTTCGATCTCTTCTTCCATCCATTTAATCAATTCCGTACCGTCCCCATTCACACATTTGATACCATTGAACTCGGGAGGATTATGTGAAGCAGTAATCGCTACGCCAAAATCAGCTAATTCCTTCGTATAGTACTGTAACGCAGGGGTAGGAACCTCTCCAAGATCTATCACGTCACATCCTGTGGCCATCAATCCAGAAGACACCGCATTCTTCAGCATATAATTTGAAGCTCTAGTGTCGGTTCCTATAGCCACTTCTTTATCCTTTCCTATCCATGTCCCTATCGCTTTAGCAAGATCAAGTGCCAGGTCCGTGTTCATCTTTTCATTAACAGTACCTCTAACTCCATTAGTTCCAAACAGTTCAGTCATATCTTTTCCTCCTCAGGTTTCAGTTTTTTCTTAATAATTTCTCCATCCTTCTCTAAATACAGATTATCAGATATTATGGAATCTTTTATCGTAACTTCATCCTCAACGATAACATCATATCCTAGTATACTGTCTTTAATCAAACATCCATCCCCTATTTCAACTCCATCAAAGATTATGGAATTTCTTATATTAGATTTCCCTATAGTGCAGTCCTCTCCGACCGTAATGTATTCTCCAAGATCTCCTTCGATAACGCTCTTATCGCCTACGAGTTTTTTCTTTCCTTCCCTTTTCAGAAGGGTTTGAGTGGCTTCAAAAAGACTAGAAGGTCTTCCACAGTCGATCCAGTATCCATCGAATTCGTACGCGAAGAGTCCGTCATCTACCAATTCAGGAAAGATCTCTTTCTCCATGGATACTTTTTGTTCTTCAGGTATCCTATCCAATACTTCTGGTTCTAAAATATAATGGCCAGCGTTAATTTTCTTAGAGAATGCCTCATCGGGAGGAGGTTTTTCTTGAAAACGTCTTATCCTGGAATCGTCACTGATATCCATAACTCCAAACTCGGTAGGATCTTCGACTTTCCAAGCAGATATAGCACCAATCCCGTCTTTTTTCCGATAAAAATCAAGATAATCTTGAAAATCTAAACTAGAGATTATATCTGCATTTACCACAAAAAACGTGTCGTCGATATAGCTCTCAACATTCTTCACAGCTCCAGCAGTACCTCTCGGTTCTGGTTCATCTACTATGTAAACCTCCCTTTCCTGCTTAATATCTTCAAAGTATTCTCTCAGCAAATCTATTTTGTAATTGGCCGCGAGAATAACTTCTCGCACTTCTTCTGGAAGCGAATCGATTATATGCTGAACCAACGGTTTGTTAAGCAAAGGCAATAACGGTTTGGGGGTGGTATAAGTCAAGGGGCGCATCCTCGTCCCAAAACCTCCCGAGAGGAGAATCGCTTGCATCGGAAGACATTATCCCTATAGTCCTAATAAATATTACGATTCAAATTTTTCAAGAGCTATGATCAACTCATCTACATTGTCAAAATTATTTACAGCATCTAACTCCCAGGTATTTATACCTAAGATATCCTTTCCATATTTCTGTGCAAAACATATCTCTGACAAGGTTCCATATCCGCCGTCTATAGCGATGACAATATCTCCGTTCATCACGACTAGAGAGTTCCTCAACATCCCTAAATCGGTGACGATCGCATGGTCTATATATTCATTCGCCTCTTCCCTAGAGGAAGAAGGTAATATACCTATTGTAGTACCCCCTCTCTTTTTCGCGCCTTTGCAGGCAGATCTCATCACACCTCCTCTTCCTCCACAAATTATGGTGTGGCCTCTACCAGCGATCATCTCTCCTAAACTTTCAGCTGTCTTCAAGTCTTCCTCACTTGCGGACCCGACATCCCCACCGATTATGCTGATATACATAGACATCTATAAAAGAAAAGCTTAATAGTTTTTCCGAAAACTCTAACTGGGCTTTTCCACCTTATTTTTATATTGCAAGAACGTTCTGATATATCGTCATGGATTTAAGAGATATGAGAAAACTAGCTAAAAACATGATTTTGAAAGGTGTCCAGGCTGCCGATCCAGAGTATTTAGTCAAGAAAAATATAGAAGTTAAGGACCAAAATATAAAGATAGCTGAAAAAACATTCCAGCGTGAAGATTATGACGAAATCGTTTTATTAAGCATTGGGAAAGCATCTGTGCCTATGGCTATAGGTTGTAGAAAGATAGATCCAGATGATGGATTAGCTATAGCTAAATTTAATGGAGGTGGAGATGAAGACAAAAGTCCAGTAAAAGTGAAAAATGCTCACCATCCATACCCTAAGCGGGCTAACATAGATGCGAGTAAAGAACTACTTTCAATCGTTGAAAATAAAAAGAATGCACTTTTCGTATTTCTTATCTCAGGTGGTGGCTCGGCATTGTTCACTCTTCCGACTGAAGGTATAACTTTATCCGAGATGAACAAATTGAACAAACTTTTGGTCAAATCAGGCGCCAACATACATCAGATCAATACTGTTCGAAAACATATTTCTAGAGTGAAGGGTGGAAAGCTAGCTAGATTATGCTGCAAAAAGGGAGATGTAGTATCTTTGATAATCTCAGATGTGGTGGGAGATGATATGGGTGTTATAGCCTCAGGCCCAACTTATCCCGATAAATCAACCTATCAGGACGCCGAAAATGTTCTCAAAGAATTTGATCTGTGGGATAAAGTTTCTCACGATATAAGAAAACGAATCAACTTGGGAATTAAGGGGAAAGTGGAAGAAACTCCAAAGGAATTAGATGTGGACAATTTTCTGATAGGCAATAATATGATCGCATTAAAAGAAGCAAAAAAGGTTGCCGAAGAAAAGAACCTCAATAACATCATACTCACCTCTCAGAATCAGGGAGAAGCAAAAGTTGTTGCTAAACCTTTGATGGGAATTGCAAAGGAGATACAGGACACTAACAATCCTATCGAACCTCCAGCTGCGGTAATCCTTGGTGGTGAAACTACAGTTGGATTTTCCTCCAAAGATGCGAACACGGGCAAAGGCGGTCCTAATCGAGAACTAGTTTTAAGTTCAGCTATAGAAATACAGGACAGAGATAATATAGTCGTGGCAAGCGTGGACAGTGACGGCATCGATGGGATAGATAAAGCTGGTGCTATAGCGGACACTTCAACAATAGAAAGATGTGAACTAGATCCTAAAAAACTTCTTGAAAAACACGATTCCCAAAAATATTTCGAATCCATAGGAGATTCAATAGAATTCGACAGCAGGACCAACGTGAATGATATAACCATTATAATAGTAGAAGAAAAAGAGTAAAGAAAAAGGGATTTTACTTAGAGTCCATAAGTTCCTTGGTCTTATCGAATCCTTTACGGAACGCCTTCAGATTCATATCGACGAACTTATCGGGAACCTGGTTCTCAACGGCTTGCATCATCTCATCTTTTGTAAGTGGTAGGACTTCAGTAGCGCTCAGAGCACCAAGCATGACTATATTCTGCGTGATTGCTGCTCCAACTTCTTTTGCAAGAGCTTCAGCATTCAAAGTTACCAGTCTGTCAGTCGCCTCTTCCAACGAAGGCAATATCTCATCGTCGATGCTGGGATATTCTTGGTTACCAACACTAACCGTAAAGGGAACTATAGGCTGTGTATTCGTTACGATCCAGGTCTTTTTTGATGCCTGTTCTATAGCTCTATAGGTCTCGATAGGCTCAAATCCTAGAATGACGTCCGCATCTCCTTTTCCTATCAGTGGGCTATGAACTTCATCTCCTATCTTCACTGTTGTAACTACAACACCGCCTCTTTGAGCCATACCATGAACTTCACTCATGTAAACGTCTAAGTCTTTATTAAGAGCCGCTGCCCCTAATACCTGCGAAGAAGTCAATATTCCTTGACCACCGACTCCGACGATCTCTAAATCGACTCGTTTCATTCTTTTCCCTCCTGCTCGATAGCGTCGAAGGGACAGACTTGAGCACACTGTCCGCAACCGACACATTGTGTTTCATCTATGATCACCTTCTCGCCTTCTCTTACCAAAGCTATACAGCCGAACTTGTTAGTACATATATGACACTGCCTGCATTCTTCCTGGTTCACCTGATAGGGTTCCCAACTAACTTCTCGCTGTTCTATCAAAGCACAGGGATGCTTAGGAATCACAACAGAGATACCGTCATGTTCTATCGCTCTCTCAAATACATCGATAGTCTCTTCGATATCATATGGGTCAATGGTCTCGACGAATTCAACTCCCGCGCCTTCGGCCAATTCCTCTATAGAAAGCATCGGCGCTGGATCTCCCATGCCCGTTCTTCCGGTACCAGGATGGGGTTGATGGCCCGTCATCGCCGTAGTTCTATTGTCCATGATCACGTAAACGAAGTCATGGTCGTTGTAAACGCCGCTCACTAATGGAGCTAAACCCGAATGGAAGAAAGTCGAATCTCCTAGGAAAGCGAAGACCTGCTGATCGGTGTTCTTCGAAAAACCTCCTGCGGCTCCAACACTTGAGCCCATACATAGCAAGATATCTGCTGTGTTCAAAGGGTCCTGAACTCCAAGTGTATAGCAGCCGATATCACTGGAAAAGACACTTTCTCGATCACCCAGGGCTTCCTTAATTGCATAATATGTAGCCCTATGTGGGCAGCCCGCACAAAGAGACGGTGGTCGAGATGGAAGATCGTACTCTTCAGGTCTCAAAGACTCAGTTTTATCTTCAAAATCTATCAATTCAGCTAAAGCCGCTTTTATCCTGTCAGGATTGTATTCATAAAGTCTCGAAAAATGACCGCTCTTTTTGCCGTAAATCTCAAGGTCAGGATTGACTTCCTTAGCCAATGCCTCAACCCTTTCTTCAAGGAATGGTTCGAGTTCTTCGACGATGAGGACTCTCTTAGCTCCTTGGATGTAATCCTTGATCTCTTTAACAGGGAGAGGATTTGTCATGCCGAGTTTTAGAATAGAGATAGGAAGATCGTACTCATCCTTAGCCTCTCTGATGTAATTGAAGCCCGCCCCTGAAGAGATCACGTGAAGCTCAGGGTTCTCAACTTCGAGGGAATATGTGAATTCAGATCCTTCCGTTATTTCTTCAGCTTTTTCCATCCGTTCCAAGAGTATAGGATGGTTTTTCACTGAGTTCTGAGGTACGGCAACGAATCTCGCCGGATCTTTTTCAAAATGTCCTTTCTCATCGGGCTCTTTCAACTCTCCAAAAGTCACGACTCCTCTCGCATGGTTGACTCTAGTTGTAGTTCTAACTAACACTGGTAGTTCTAGCTTTTCAGATAGTTCAAAACCATACTTGACCATCTCCTTTGCCTCTTGAGGCGTAGTAGGTTCCAACATAGGTATTTTGCCAAGCTGAGAATAAAAGCGATTATCCTGTTCATTCTGGCTGGAATGCATCGAAGGGTCTCCTGCCGCTACGATCACCATGCCAGCTCTGGTTCCCGCGTACATCAAAGTCATCAGTGCATCACTAGCCACATTGACTCCAACATGCTTCATCCAGGCCATTGACCTTACACCAGATACCGCTGCTGCGGCTGCTGTCTCCAAAGCGACTTTTTCATTCGCTGAGTACTCAAAATACATCCCGTAATCTTTAGCAATCTTCTCGAAGGTATTACCTATCTCCGAAGACGGAGTTCCTGGATAAGTGGACCCATGACCAATTCCTGCTTCTAAAGCGCCTCGAACAATGGCTTCATTTCCGAGCAGTAATTCATCTCTACCGGGCTCATCTGTTAACAATTCTTTCATTTGATACACCTAGTCCTCTTCGTAAAGCTCTTCTTGTGTGAACTTTTCCTTCTTTTTCAACTTCTCCCAATATCTATCTACGTTCTTTTGGATCTTCTCTACTTCTTCTTTAGGAAGGTGTCTGAATCTACCCTGGGGTTTCAGGTATTCCTTAACAGGTACTACTTCATCTTCTTTAGGTTCCTTGTAAATATTGTAAACACCGTTTTCGATCTCATAAAGCGGGAATACCTTGGATTTGAATGCTAGTTCACCTATCTCTATACTCTTACTCGGTTTTGCTCTCCATCCTGTTGGACATGGAGCATATATATGTATGAATTTAGGTCCTCTGATATCAGCAGCCTTCTTAAATTTCTCGATGAACGAATCAGGATAAGCGATATTCACTGTAGCTGCGTATGGAATATTATGGCTCTCCATAATCTCCATCATATCCTTTTTCGGCTGTTTCTTCCAGGCTTTTTCACTTCCAACAGGAGTTGTCGTAGTCCATGCCCCCTGTGGAGTTGCACCACTCCTCTGAATACCCGTATTCATGTAAGCTTCATTATCGTACATCACTTGAATGGTATCCGTACCTCTTTCTACAGCTCCAGACAGCGCTTGAATTCCGATGTCTGCGGTACCTCCGTCACCAGCGAAACCCACCACGTTTATATCTGCGTCTATACCCTTCGCATCGAGTGCCGCTCTTATACCGGAAGAAGAAACACCGGTCGTTTCGAAAGCCGTATAGAGAAGTGGAACGTCAAGATTCCTAGACGGATAAACTCCAGGTATAACGGCCCAACAGCAGGCAGGTATATTGACCGTTGTTTCTTTACCCAGCGCTTTCAACATATATCTCATCGCATGAGCTGCTCCGCACCCTGGGCAAGCATTATGACCAGAATTCATCAATTCTTTTTCAGGTATGTTCGCCATAATTATCTCCTCCATTTATTCCTATCTCTTCTTAAGTCGACCCATTCAACTTCTTTATCTAATCCTTTATCTTGAATGCTCAAGGTATCTTCCATGACGGTTTCAAGTATCTCTGGAGTCAGATCACGTCCACCGAGACCAACTATATAATTTTTGACAAGCGGCGGATTACTTTCACTGTAAAGTGCCTCTTTTATCTCTCTTGCAGCATCTCCTGCTGCACCGAAAGAGTATGATCTATCCAAGATTCCTACCACATTGACATCTTTAGTCAGTTCTCTTATCTCTTCTTTCGGGAAGGGTCTGAAAGTCCGCAATCGCGCCAAACCGATATTATGACCTTCATCTCTCAGCTTGTCTATGATGTCTTTAGATGTTCCCGATATAGAACCCATAGAGACTATCAAAACATCTACACCGTCGGTTTTGTATTCCTCTATCAAACCACCCGGATCACGACCAAAGGTCTCCTCGAACTCTTTATTCACTTCTTTTATCTTGTCTTTAGCACCCTCCATAGCTTCCTCTAGTTTTTTAGCAAAGTCCATGTACCAATCTGGCATGACTAAAGAACCAAATCCCAT
>SL_8KL_010_SEDDRAFT_10000931_pt1 | contig 25487 bp, 13 predicted proteins | sample SodLakKL_010_SED_4_FD_11160 | JGI IMG/M metagenome (IMG submission 11160) | reverse complement strand
GGTGGCAAACTTTGCCATCAACGTCTATACCCTATCCTATCAGGCAGGGGAAAACGGCTCGCTGGAAGGTGATACCAGCCAGGAGGTTGAGCATGGCAGGGACGGATCTCCGGTGGAGGCCATCCCGGACGAGGGGTACCATTTTGCCGGGTGGAGCGACGGGGTTTCAGACAACCCCAGAACAGATACCAACGTACAGGATGACCTGGACGTGGTGGCCGGGTTTTCTCTCGAAACCCACACAATCAGCGCCCTGCCCAACGACCAGGAGTTTGGCTCTGTGACAGGGGGAGGTGACCATGAACACGGTGAAACGGTCACACTGAAGGCAACCCCCGCAACAGGCTATCACTTTGTAAACTGGACCGAAGATGGCCAAATCGTAATGGATGGTGAGAATCCGGCAGGGGCAACCTATACATTTGCCGCTGAAAAAGACCGGAGCCTGGTGGCAAACTTTGCCATCAACGTCTATACCCTATCCTATCAGGCAGGGGAAAACGGCTCGCTGGAAGGTGATNCCAGCCAACAGGTTGAGCATGGCCGGGACGGATCTCCGGTGGAGGCCATCCCGGANGAGGGGTACCATTTTGCCGGNTGGAGCGACGGGCTGGAAACGGCCCAGCGTACCGACACCAATGTAACCGCAGACCTCATAGTTACAGCAACTTTCGCTGAGGATGAGGTTACTTACGCCGTAACCTTTGAGGTGGATATCGGGCCCGCCCTTGAGTATTACGACCAGGTGGAAGGGTTTGACGGATTTGATCCGGAAGAGCATCACATTTTGATCACCGGGGAAATGTTCGAGTGGGCAGAGCCGGGCACCCATGAGGATCAGATCATGGAAGTAACTGACAACGAAAATATTTACTCCATTACGTTGCATCTTGCCGCCGGCACTTATACCTACAAATATTTTTCCGATGTCATTGATAATGGATGGGACGGTGGCGAATGGGACGGAGACCCCAACAGAGAGGTTACCGTTGAAGAGGATAAAACAGTTGAAAACATATTCGGCTGGCCCGATGATCCGCTAGCCATAGATCTCAGGCCCGAACAAACCGAACTTATCATTTACCCCAACCCCGCAGACAGCCGGCTGCGAATTGAGACCGGTGAAGAAATGAAAAAGATACGCATGCTCGATATGCTTGGCAAGGTGGTTTACAGCAGAACCGTAAAAAGCAATAGCTATGAAATCGCCGTGGAAGGCCTGCAAGAAGGGATATTCTTTATACAGGTCACCACAGAGCAGGGAGTAATAACCGAACGGGTCCGGATAGCAAGATAAGAAGGGTTTAAATAATCTTCCATCCATAATAAGGAAATTGCCTGTCAGATTAATGGGTTACTACATTCGTGAAAAATTTGACAAACAATCACAAGTGTTTTTCTAAGAATTAGATACATTTGGAGAATGTATTTAATATATGTATTTTCGTCTTTTATTACTTGTTTAATTAATAATGTAAGTTAATACATCCTTGTAAAAAAAACCTGCACCATGAAAAAATGTATGCTTTCTGTGTTTGCCTTACTAATTCTGGCCTCGGTCGTTTATGCCCAGGAGAATACCCCAGTTGCTGTTTCAGGGTTCAATCATGATGTTGTTGCAACCGGTACCGGGCTTGCAGTATCGTCAACTACATCAAGCTTTGATCATCCCGGGTGGGAAAACAATCATGTATTTTACGTTGAGGGTTTTGGGAGCGGAGAATATGGCCTGCCCGCAGATGGAAAAATTATCAGTGATGCAAATCCTAAAAACACCTATCAACTGGCAGCCTACGATGACTCAAACAGCTTGTTGATTTCAGGCACGGGTTCCGGATCATTGTATTTGAAACAACCGAGTAAGTTTTCAAGTATCTTTTTCCTGGCAGCAAGCTCCCATGGCCACTCCCTGGTTTCCGTCACTCTGAACTACACGGATGGTACAAGCGATGAGGTTTTGACAGGGGTATCCTTGCCGGATTGGTTTCATGATGAACCAAATGTTGCCATACAGGGGCTGGGTAGAGTGAAAAGACACTAATAATTTTGATGATCGATACCCAAATCCTAAATTATTTGAATTCGAAATTTCTGGTATTGATCCAGATCTAGTATTGGAAAGTATTACGTTTGATAAAGCGGCTACTTCATCTGCTGAAAAAGCTGGCATTTTTGCAGTTTCAGGAAAGAAGATTCCTCCTCCCATTCCTTTGTCCGGCTTCATTATTCCACTGGTTTTGCTGTTGATGATATCCTTCCTTTCGATCGTGTACCATAAAGTACGCTTCTGAGATAAAAAACGGGCAATCAACCCAAAACCCATGAAGCTCGCTGACCTCCAGATCAAAAAACAACTGATCCTTACCTTTGGAAGCATCATGTTGTTTGTGGTCGTATTGGGCGCTGTAGCCCTTGAACAAAATAACCGGCTCCATTCCCAGACTGAGATCATGCACAAACAGTCGTTGCAGTCCCGGAGGTCTGTCAAAAACATTGAGCTGTATATCAGATCCATGCAGCTTGAATACCGGCATATGTTGCTTGCCGAAAGTGAGGAACAATTTGAGAAGGCCATATATAAAACGGATCAGTATGAAGAACTGGTAGCCGGAGAGTTTGAGGTATTACTTCAAAGAGACACGGAACCCGGCACAGATATCGGAGAGGCTATGGCAATGTTTGAACAACAATGGGTAAAGATCCGGGAAAACAACAGGCAGCTGGCCAGGGATGGCCATATTTCACCGGCCTTGGAGCGGGTAGCAGACACAGGAGATATTGGAACCCTGCGGGAAAACTTGCTGGAAAGTCTGGAAAAAATTGACATTGTTCTGGAAGAAAGGGCCGACGACTTATTAAGCCAGTCTTATAAGATCAGGAGCTCCCTCCGCAATCAGCTATTGATTATTCTGTTTGCCATTGTGACGTTATCGCTGCTTTTATATTACTTCCTCTACCGCAACATACGTAAGCCCCTGGATGAGATCGGAAAGGCCACAGAGCAATTCAAACAGGGCGACCTGAACTCACGAAGCAACTATGTGTCTAAAAATGAATTCGGTTTATTGTCGGATGCCTTCAATGACATGGCGGCCGCTATCCAGTCTTTTACCGAAAAGCTGGAGGCACAGAACAGAGAACTGAAAAAGCAAAAAGCAAAAATTTCAGAGGCCAGTCAGCTGAAGACAAGCTTTATTGGCAATATAAGCCACGAACTGCGTACGCCCCTTAATTCCATCATTACTCTTTCAGGTGTGCTGGGGCGCCGGCTCGAAGGGCAAATCTCAAAGGAAGAGCAAAGCTATCTGAATATCATTGAACGAAATGGCACACACCTCCTGGAACTGATCAATGATTTCCTGGATTATTCCAGGCTTGAAACCGGCAAAGAAGAAACAGAGATTGTCCGTTTTGACCTGAACACCATGATTGATGACATCGTCTTTTTACTCCGGCCACAAGCAGACCAAAAAGGCATTGACCTGTGGTTCACCAGGACAAAAGATCCTTTGCTGATCGAAAGTGATCCTGACAAATGCCGGCGCATCCTTCAAAATCTCATTGTGAATGCCATTAAATTCACCCCGGAAGGCCATGTGGAAATAACTGTCAGCAGCCACCCATCTCATACCGACATCCGGGTGAAAGACACAGGCATTGGTATTGAAAGCGAAAAAATCCCTCTGATTTTTGAGGAATTCCGGCAGGCCGACAACACCACCTCCAGGAATTACGGGGGTACAGGACTTGGCCTGTCCATTGCCAAAAGATATGCAGAACTGCTTGGCGGCACGATCCTGGTCGAAAGCCAGCCAGCCAAGGGTTCAGCATTTACCCTGCGCCTTCCCCGATAGGGATCACCAAGAAATTACGAATGCGATAAATGTGTGCGGATTTTATTGAGCAGCAAATCTTTTGTTATCGGTTTGGTAAGATAATCATTGCATCCCGCAGACAGGCTCTTTTCCTTGTCACCGGCTAAGGCATGCGCCGTTTGGGCAATAATGGGGATCTGACTGTCGATCTTCCTGATTTCCCTTGTTGTTTGATATCCGTCAATGCCCGGCATTTTTATGTCCATCAGGATCAGATCAAAGTGATGATCCCCGGAAAAAAGCTCAATGGCTTCTTCTCCCGATTCTGCATGAAACAGCCGAAAACCCTCCTCCTCAAGCAAAAATCTGATTACCTCAAAAGAAGCACTGTCATCTTCAACCACCAATATATTTGCTTTCTCCTTATAGCTTTTTCGTGATGGCCGGACAGCCTCCTCAATGATTATTTCGGGGCTCCCGGTTTCAGGTTTCAGCGGAAGAGAAAAGTAAAACTCAGAACCCGTCCCTGGTTCACTTTTCAACCAGATACGCCCTCCCATCATTTCCACAAAGGCTTTGCTGATGGATAAACCGAGGCCGGCACCCTCATAACCACGCGAAAAAGAAAGATCTGCCTGGAAAAAACGTTCAAAAACCATGGATTGCTTGTCAGGCGGTATGCCGATCCCTGTATCCTTCACATACCAAATCAGTGAATCTGCCTCCTTGTAGCAGCCAAAAACCACCTTTCCTTCATGGGTGAATTTTTCCGCATTCCTGATCAGGTTCACCAGCACGGAATGAAGTTTATCACGGTCTGTGACAAACTGAATGTCATCTTCAGGCATTTCCATGGAAAACTCCACATCGGGTTTTTCTTTTTGAAACCCGGGATCAAAAAAACCAAACATATGCTTCAGGCTGTCATATACACTCACCTCTGAAACGATGAGCTCTCTGTGCCCAGACTCAATTTTTGACACATCAATGATGTCGTTGATCAGGTTGAGAAGCCGTTGTCCGCTTTTTTCAATCACATCGATAAAATGCTCTTGCTGTGCCTTACTGAGACGTGGATCCTTCAGTATTTGTGCAAACCCCAGTATACCATTCATGGGAGTCCGGATCTCATGGCTCATGTTGGCCAGAAAAGCGGTTTTAAGCCTGTCGCTTTCCTGCGCCTTTTCCTTTGCTGCCAGCAACTCCAGCTCGATGTTCTTTCGATCGGTGATTACTTCCGTATACACCACAAATCCTCCGATACTCCCGTCTGCCTCGTACCAGGGCCGGCACTCCCATCGCGTCCATTCGATCGTCCCGTCTTTTTTGTGGTACGGATCATCATCCATGGCGGAAACCTGCCCTTCCAAAGCTTTCCGGTGTGCCTCCCGCCATTTTTGCGGCAAATCCGGAAACACTTCATAATGATGCTTGCCAATCACATCAGCTTCCCTGACATGATAATCCTTCAAGTAACGCTGACTCACATATATGTACCTGCAGTCCTTATCGTGCACCGCAATGGCACTGCGATCATGTTCAATGATATAGCGCATCAGCTCATGGCGATGGCGCAGGGCCTTTTCGTTGCGTTTTTTTTCGGTGATGTCCACCAGGTGGGTGATGACACAATCTTCACCGGAAATATTCACCGGCACGGCTGAGGCCAGCACAACCAGCGACTTTTTGCTCTTTGTGCTGATGGAAATCTCTTTCTGACGGATGCATCCGGTCTTTCTATAGGCTTCGGCTAGCTGGCTGCGGGTCTTTTGATCAATCACCCCCAACTCCGTCAATGAATGGTTCAGGACTTCTTCAGTGCCGAACCCGGAAAGGGAGGCCCACGCCTGATTCACCTCCAGCAACCGAAGTCCATCCAGTTTGATCAGTGCAGCCGGCACAGGGCTCTCCCTGAAGATCAGGGTGAACTTATCCTCCTTTTCGCGCAGAAGCTCCTCCAGCCTGGATTTTTCCGCCTGCTTTGCCCTGTGTGCCGCCCTGATCTTGGCCATGGCATTCACCTGGGCCTGAAGCTCATAACCATCAATGGGCTTGGCCAGAAACCCCTTAGCTCCCACCTCAAGCGCCCGTACGCGGCTTTCCCGGTCTCCTTTTATGGCCGTGATAAAAACAACAGGAATATCACGGGTAACCGGATCAGCCTTTACCCGGCTGCATACCTCAAATCCATCCATGCCGGGCATCACAACATCCAAAAAAAGCACATCGGGGTCTTCTTTCTGGCATTGTCTGATCCCTTCCCGGCCATCAGTGGCGGTAAAAAGCGATGCCCCGGGTAAGATCTCCTGAATCAGTGCACGAAAAGTAACCAGGTTGTCCGGGTTGTCATCAATGACCACGATTTTTATCTTGCCGGCTTTCATTGTAAGGGGAGTTATTGCAGGAGCCGATTGATCTGATCCAGTTCATCAGCGGTAAACCTGCCCTGATTCAGGGCCTCCAGGTTTTGTTCAAGCTGTGTAACACTGCTGGCACCAATAAGCACAGAAGTTACACGACTGTCTTTCAACAGCCAGGCAATGGCCATCTGAGCCAGGCTTTGCCCCCGCTGATTGGCCATCTCATTCAACCGGTGAACTTTTCGGATGGTCTCATCGGTGATCTGCTCCGGTTTCAAAAACCCGTCAGACCTGGCAGCCCTTGACCCTTCAGGGATCCCCTGCAGATACCTGTCGGAAAGCAGCCCCTGTGCCAAAGGCGAAAAGGCAATACACCCAACCCCCTGGTTCTCAAGCACATCAAGCAACCCCCTTTCCACCCGGCGTTCAAACATGGAGTATTTTGCCTGGTGGATCAGGCACGGGGTTCCCAGTTCGCGCAAGATCCCGATGGCCTCATCAGCCTGATCTGCAGGATAATTGGAAATTCCCGCATAAAGGGCCTTCCCGTCACGAACCAGGCGATCGAGGGCCTGCATGGTTTCCTCCAGCGGGGTATCCGGATCCGGCCGGTGGTGGTAAAAAATGTCCACGTAATCCAGACCCATACGTCGGAGGCTTTGCTCCAGACTGCTGATCAGGTATTTTGCCGACCCACCGTCACCGTATGGCCCGGGCCACATGTAATAGCCGGCTTTGGTTGAAATGACCATTTCGTGACGCAGGTTCCGGAAGTCGCCGGCCAGCATCCGGCCAAAACTCAATTCAGCACTCCCCGGGGGCGGGCCGTAATTGTTGGCCAGGTCAAAATGAGTGACTCCGGCATCAAAAGCCCGGCGCAGGATCCGGCGGCCGTTCTCAAAGACGTCCACATCCCCGAAATTATGCCAGAGACCAAGGGAAAGTGCCGGCAGCAAGATACCACTGTTGCCGCAGCGGTTATACCGCATCTGATCGTAACGATCAGGGTCAGGGATATAGCTCATAAATCGAAGTTTTCGTACAGGCTAAACTACGAAAAAAACAATAAAAAAACATTTTTTCGCCTGTTGATCGAATTTTTACCTGCGTTTTATCCACAACACATGTAGCCAGGATTTTGAACCATTGGACCAGGAGTTTGTTGCAACTTGTAACAAAAGGAATATTTTCCGAATTATTCACATTAAAAGACAGCAAGTATGACAATGGTGAAAGTTTTTGCATTGATAATGATCGGTTTTCTTGGGTTGAACCTCCAGGCACAGGAACATGGTGAATATTTTGATCAGGACAAACTGGTGGTATTATGGACCAGTGACGATCCATACCTGGCAGAACGGGTAGCATTCATGTACACCCATGAAGCCAAGGCTTCAGGATGGTTTGAAGAGGTCACCCTGATCGTATGGGGCCCCTCTGCCAAATTGCTGGCGGAGAACGTAAGGATTCAGGAACAAGTCAGGGATATGGAGCTTGATGGCGTGGTGGTTGAAGCGTGCATCACCTGCGCCAACGATTATGGTGTGACAGCCGCGCTTGAAGAACTGGGGTTTGTGGATCTTAAACCCATGGGAAGACCACTTACCGAGTACATTAAATCCGGGATTTATGTATTGACTTTCTGATTTACGGGATTTTCAGACGCCCGCTTCAGGGCCATGCGCAAAGGTCAAGTCCAAAACCTGGACACACAATCAGATTAAAGGGGTTGCTGCCGGAACCGGCAGCAACCCCTTTAATTTTTGGTTCGGATGACAAGCAAATGTTTATGCCTTCACGCTTCAGCCAACATCCCGGGTTTGGCAAGCGACTGGATCTGATTAACAAACCATCAGATTGCAGAAAATATAATTCCCCTTCAAAATTATTGTTTCAAAAAATAATTATATATTTAGCCCATACTTTTAGCTTGCCAATCGCTCTATTTAACCAAAACATATGCATAAAAATCCATACTTATCTTCGGTTTATTGCTGTAGCATCTTTTTTATCCTTTTATTGCTCTCTTACAGCGGAAATGCGAGTGTAACACTTAGCCCTGAGCCTTCTCACGCCAGTTATTGCTCAGGAAACGATGGTGTTAAGTTAATTGCTTCTGATTTGGAACCTGACACTGACTATCATCTTTACGTTGAGGATGGCGGAGGATGGGAATTGACCGCCGGCCCGTTTTCAGTTTCACCAGGAGAAAGCCAAAAGGAGATAGGGGTGTTCCCAACAGGAAACTACAAAGTTATTTGGATCGATGAATTCGGTGAGGAACTTGAAAGCAATGAAGTTTCCATTACCCGGGTTGCCCTTCCCGAAGTCCATCTCCTGACAGAAAGAACCGGTGATGATTGCGTGCCTGTAAGACCAGTTTTGTCAGGATCGCAAATTGGGGTGAGATATACGCTTTACAGGGGGACTACAGAATACGGCTTTCTTTCCGGAGACGGACAGGAGTTGGATTTTGGCATAGTTGATGAGCACGGAAAGTATACCATCAGTGCGGCCTGGGAAAACGAACAGGTTGCATGTCCGGTCATGATGGACGGAGAAATAGATGCCCGCAGAAAACCTGAGGAAGTGATGATATCTCCCGCCCATGCCAATTTATGTGCAGGTCGGTCGGTGGTAATTACCTTTCATGATACAGAACCAAATACCACCTATTATATCATGTCACCGGAAGGGCAGGAGGAATACAGCTTCAACAGTGGTGATGGCGGGAGTTACAATTTTTCCCACACTTTCACCAAACCAGGTATATACAGCATAGAGGCCATCAATGCTTTCTGCAGTACTTTATTTGAAAGAGAAATAACCATTGGCATAACTCCGGAAAAATTTACCATGCTGAGTCCGGTTGGATGTCCGGGAACTGAAATAGCCCTCGATGGATGTGAAGAAAATGTTGATTATAAGTTGCCCCCACCGCTGCCTCTCCCCGGAGTCAAAGCCTCTGACATATCTGAAGACGAAGATAAGGGCTACGAAATGGGAAGCTGTACAGATGGGACACTGAGCTTTGGGCCAAAGTATCAATCGGGCATTTACCGGATTGAGGCAATCCACAGGGATAGTGGATGCAGTGTCTGGATGCATGGAGAAACTGCCATCATGCCTGAACCCAGGATTTTCGCAGTTACCCCGGAAGTAGCCGAAGCATGCATTGAGAACACAACAATAGGGCTCAATCACTCCGAACCAGGAGTCAATTATACGCTGATCAAGGATCGCGACGTGGAGATAGAAACAGTTTCTGCTGATCCCGATGGTGGCCCTGTAAGCTTCTCTGCACTTGATGAACCGGGAGTCTATTCTGTGATTGCCCGTTTTGGAAGTGATAATGACTGTGAAACGTTTATGGACGGAGAAATCCGGATGTACAGAACACCTGAAAGCTTTAAGATAACAGCAAACGGTGAAGTACCAGACCATAGCTATTTTTGTTCGGAAAGTACAACCATTGGATTGAGCAACTCACAGCAGGGAGTGGAATACAGGCTCAGGAAGGATGGGAACGTTGTAGCAACCCACAGCCCGGATGGTGGTGCTTTTGAATTTGCCGGCATCACTCCCGAACAGGGGGTCTATACAATTACTGCCCACAGGGCAGGCTGCCATTCAGCCATGGAGGGATCGATAAGAATAAGTGACGGCCCGGCTGAATATTCACTCACAACAAGCAAAAGCGTTATTTGTGAAAGCAGCAATGAAAACATAATATTAAGTCTTTCCGGCTCTCAGCCATCTGCGAACTATCAGCTTTTGCTTAACGGATCTCCTGTTGGTGCAGAGCTTTCAGGCACAGGTAATGTCCTGAGGTGGGAAAACATTGAACAACCCGGAGTTTATGAAGTAGTTGCCGTTTATAAGGGGGATGAAAGCTGCCCTGTATATACCGAATCGGTGGAAATAACGCATGTTCCTGACCCTGTAATCAGCAGCTTTTCACTTTCAAATGGCAGTATCGTGGAAATATGCAACACTGAATGCATTGAACTAACCATCACCTATAGTGCAGAGCAAGAGGTAGAGGTAACATACACGGATGGCCACTCACAGTCTCAAATCATTCTGCCCCCTGCCAACAATGAGAACCATACCTGGGAAGTATGCCCGCCACAAAATGCAAGTTACAGGATACAGCGCGCAAGATACACAGGTGAGCCATATTGCCAGGTTGAGATAAACGATCTTGACGCAATCGATATATCGGTCAGGCCAGGTCCTGTCAAATTTGTTTTTGAGGGCACTCCGGAATACCCACACGGTTCAAATTGCGCACCGGTTAATCTTAGATTGCAAAATTCTCAGGAGAATGTCAGTTATTCCCTGTTCAGGGATGGCGAAATTTTAGCTGCCGACATAACAGGGGACGGCAATCCCATTGACTTTGGCCAATACGATATTGGCGGCACATATTATGTGATTGCCAACAAAAACGGCTGCGAAGAAAAAATGACTGGCGAAATCACCATAAATGCTCTGCCGGATAATTACAGTGTGGCTCCTCAGGGAGTTGTTTGCTCCCACAAAAACTCTGTCATCGGGCTTGATGGAGGTCCGCAACCCGGTGTTCAATATACATTGTGGCGAAACGGTTCACCATATAGCGACATGTCAATCATTGACGGCGATCTTGCTTCCGAAGTTTCTTTTACGGATCTGAATCAAACAGGCACCTATCGCATCCACGCTGAGAATAAAACAACCGGGTGTCAACGGTTAATGCCCGGAAGCCTGCAAATAAATAAAAGCCCGGAAAAATTCACCCTTTATCCTTCGGAAACTTCCTGCGGCCCGGCTCAACTTTACCTGAATGGATCTGAAGAAGGGGTCGATTACATTCTTTACAGGCAGATTGACGATGAAGAACTGTATGTGGAAACGGTAACTGGTCAGGGAGACCCTGTTTACTTCCAGAAACAGGAAAGAGCCGGAAATTACTTTGTTGTTGCCAAAAATGATTATTGCGAGCGGATCATGCATGGTGAGGCCAAAGTTGGAGCCAATCCTTTGGTTTTTGATATTACCCCAAGCGCAGGAAACTACTGCGTGGAATCTTCCCTGCAGCTGGGGTTAGAAGGATCAGAACCAGGTAAAACATACGGGTTGTATCACTACAATAGCTTAATTGATGAACAAGCAGGGACAGGAGGCAGTATCAGCTTCAACCAGCTGATCAATGAGGCAGGTCCTTATTCGGTTAAGGCCACAGACAACTCTACAGGTTGTACATCCTGGATGGATGGTGAAGTTCGTGTAAATCAAAACCCATACCAGTTTAACCTTCAGGCCTCGCAAACTACTTCTGAAATTTGCCTGCCGGTTGAGCTCGGACTTGACAATTCCCAGAAAAATGCTACATACTATTTGGTCACTCCTGATGGAAGGGAAATAGAAGCTACCGGTACAGGAAGAGAGCTTTCATTCGGCAAGGTTTTTTTGCCGGGAAATTATACTGCATACGGGGTTCACAATTTAACGACCTGCACGGTTGATATGCATGGAAGCATTGAGGTTGTCGTTGGGCCCGATTACAAAGAACTTCTTATTGAGGATGACAACCCGTTTTACTGCCCGGGAGACCTCACAGGAAATCGTCTTTATTTTGAAGACACCGAAAGTGGAATGCTATATGAGCTTTACCGTGATGATGAAGTGGTTGACTCTCAAGAAGGTCACGGAGGGATTGTAGAGTGGCTGGATGTCGCTGAAGAATTCGGACCCGGAGTTTATTATGTTAAAGCCATATCGGAATCCCCGGCCTGTAATGTTAAGATGAAAAATTCATATGAAATCAGGGAAGCCATTACCCCCACGGTCGGTTTTGAGGAAAGAGATACGATACGTGCTTGCGAAACCCTGCCCGTTGATATTCTTCTGGAATTTGAGGGCGACCTGCCTTTAGAGGTTGATTATGAAATTTTTGGTGAAAGAGACACATTGATTATTGACACTGAAAAATACAGCGGAACCTTTAACCTCGCTGATCTTGAAATCCGGCACTCTGCGAGCATTGTTCTCAAGGGGGTCAGGTATGCTGTTCCGCCATATTGTGAAGGAGAAATTACCAACGATCGTCTTGAAATTGAGGTTACAGGCGGACCCTTTTCACTATTGCCCCCCCACCTCGACCTATGTGGGCTGGATCCTGTTACACTATCTCCAAATGCAGGTGGTTATTCTTCATTCTCCTGGGAACTTTTGCATGGACATGGTGAGTTGATGGATAAAATGTCCATTACCCCGACCTACATGCCTTCTGACTTCGACATTAATGATACCGTCAGGGTCGCCCTTACCCTGAGGGGAGAAGGAGTTTGCGGGGATTACCAGACTGTTTATTATTCAGACATGGTTTTCCATTTAATTCCGGTTGTGGATGCGGGACCCGATTATGTAATTCTTGCAGGAGATACTGTCATGCTGGAGGAGCCCAATATTGATTATTTCTCAACGTTCGACTGGGTGAGTCCTGAACAACGGTATAGTGGTAGTTTTACACATATGTATTCACCTTCGCCAGTTTATCAGTCAAGCATGGATGACGCGGGAAAAACTATCCCAGTGATGTTACGTGCATGGGGCATTGATAAATGTCAGGATCAATACTGGACCGATATGTTGGACATTAAGGTAGGGTCAGCGATCCATGCAGATCTTGAAGCGATTAACAACAAGATGGACTCTGTATTGTGCATGAATTCAAGATCATACTTCAAAGATATCAGTCACTATGGTGATTATGATCCCCACCCGGATCAAACAATAGCCTACAGAAAGTGGGATTTTGGCGATGGTACAATATATGAGAGCACTGACCCCCAGGAGTTTATTGTAAATCATGTATATGACTATCATGGATCGTATGAAGTAACCCTTGAAGTAGGGTCAGCCCTGAACGGAACAATAATCACCACTGATACAATCAGTTATACCGTAGATATTCTTGATTGTGATAGCAACAGGTTATTTTTTCCAAATGCACTTGCACCGGATCACTCAGATCCGGAGGTTCGAATCTTTAAACCGAAAGGTATTAATATCAAAGATTTTGAATTAAAGATTTATGACCAGTGGGGGGATCTGTTATGGCAGACCAATGAAGTTGACAGCTTCACCGGAATGCCTACAGAAGGCTGGGATGGCAATTTGAAGGATGGCAGTCCTGCCCCACAGGGCATATACATATATAGTGCTAAAGCCAGATTCAATAATGGTGCAATCATGGAGGATGCCGGAACTATCACATTAATAAGATAAAAAAGCATTTATATAGAAACCATCAAGTTCTGATTCATGAAAAAAGCAATACCCCTGAAATTCTTTAATCTGTTGAGCAGATGGAAAGCCCTTTGGTTATTGGGGTTTTTCCTTCCGCTAACCTTTGGTGATGTAAGTGCACAAACTGCTGATTTTTCACAATACTTTAACAATCCCCTTTACTATAACCCGGCTAACACAGGCAGTGAACTTGGGTTTAAAGCCAGAATGAACTTCAAGAACCAGTTTAACAGACTGGGAGACAATTATGACAATATCTCTTTTAGCATGGATTTTGCCGAAAGGGCCATACCAGGATCTGGTGGTATTGGTTTGTTGTTTTTGTCAGATTTTGATGGCATTGGGCTTGTGCGAACCACCGCAGTAAAGTTAACCTATTCTGCACGCATCCAGATAACAGACCGACTGATAACACAACTTGGAATAGGACCGGCTTTTGTCACCAGATCAATCGATTGGAGCCAATTGGTATTCTCTGATCAGCTTGACCCCCATTACGGTGCAATCAACCCAAGTGTATTCCAGTCACCGGACAGAAACAGCATCAGTCATCCTGATCTTGGTATCGGCTTCCTGTTTCAATATTTTGGTAACTCCAGAAATTATTCCAATATAGTTACTTCAATTGGAGGTTCTGTTGACCATGTTTTAAGCCCGGACATCTCCTTTTCAGGCATTGAACACAGAATGCCTTTAAAATACCTGTTTTCAGCAAACATTTTATTTGACAACTCAAGGTTCACGGGAGCTGGGTTTGCCAGACAAAGGTCGGAGTTCCGTTTTAACCCAGGATTTGTTTACATGCAGCATGAGAATCTCAGATCTTTACTGGCCGGGTTAAACGCATACAAAAACCACATATACACAGGAATATGGGGCCGCGCACAACAATATGAGGATGCAACCGTTACAGACGTTATTTTGCTGCTGGGGGTTGACATTCCGCTTGGTGATCAATCCGGACTGAAAATTATGTACAGTTACGATTACCTTGTTGGCGGGCTGATGCGCTCAACAGGACCCACCCACGAAATAAGCCTGGTTTACGAACTTAATAACTTCAGTATCTTTGGAATCCCCGGGAGAAGACTCAACCCGCTGGAGTGCCCGATCTGGTAAACGCACACCCTTCATTGTTAAAAGCCTGACGCATTTAAATCAACCAAAGCCGTAAAATAGTGGTTTCGGGTAAACCCAGGCAACCTGAAAGTAGTTATCACATATCCTTTACACAAAACCGGGGCTTTGTCAGGCAAATCTGACAAAGACCCGGTAAAAACCACCCAAATCAACACGATCTCAGGTTAAATTTACATCAAAGGAGTCAGTCAAGCACTTTGAATACTTCAATGGTGCTTAAGTGAGTCCAGTTATTGTTCACATAAGTTTCGAGAATCCGGATCCGGTAATAAGCGGAAGAGTAATTCTGATCAAAAACCAGGGTTTGTTTTTCATCCACAGGTTCAACGGGTAAATCCGGTTGAGATGTCCATACAGTCGTCCACTCCTCCCCGTCATCACTTACCTGGATGTCGAACTTGTTGGGCCGGTCGCCAATTCCTGATGGCTGGCGAAACGTGTAGTTCATACCACCCAGTTCTGTGGGTTCACTGAAATTAATCTGAATGTGGTGAGGAAGCGGCTCAACACCTCCGGACCAGGCTGAATGCCAATAGGTACCGGTATCACCGTCAACCAGGCTTTCCTTGGGTCCTTCAATGCTTTCCTGGGTAAAAGTCTCAATCATATCAACAGTCAGTGGCACAATTTCGGCCATGGCCGGGTCAAAATCCCGCATGAACTGCAGATAAATGATCTCCCTTGAAGGCTCCACAGGAAACTCTCCCCTGCTCACCAGCCTGACAGGAAGCAGATAAGGCTCAAAATACTCCAGACCATCAGCAGAAATTTCAAGATCCACACTGGTTGACTGACTGCCGGATGGCAGGGTAAAAGAAGCAGGCAATTGCTCAACCTGCTCTTCCGGCAACTCCAGGAATTCAGTTCCGTGTTCTGCATTGTAGCTCTCCACCAGTGAGTAGTCTACCTCATAACCAAGCTCAATGTCCCATTCATTGTCGAATTCCACATAAACCTGCAGGGCCTTTGTATAGGAATCTGTTCCCATGGCTGACCCTTGTTCCAGTCCGTAAGTTTGCTGGAGGATCACCGGCTCCCTTACTGTGACCTTAAGCAATACCACATCTCTTTCTGAATTGGTGCTCACCAGATCTGATTCATTCGCAAGAAAAGGAATGGCAAAAGGATCATTGAAGCCGAGCTCTTCGGCAATCCGGTCGGCATGAATAACCACCTGGCAAACCCCCTTTTCATCCCCTGCAGCAATCTGTACAGGATTATCATAAGAATAATACTCCGGGGGAAGCAAGACATAAGCCGATCCGGATGATTCATTGTATTCATCCAATGCAGCTTCACTGACCGACAGGTTCACCTCAATGTCCTGATCCCGGTTCACCCCACTGCGATACAAATAGAGATTGTAGGAAAAATCCACCATGTTGGGTGCCTTGTAAATTTCCTGTTCAAGAGATTGTCGTGCAAACAACACGACCGATTCAGGCGCATCCTGAAACAGCTGGTCATCCACATCGCAACCGTTAAAGGGAATAAAACAGAGCACCCCGAAGATCAATATTATAAATTTTTTCATGTTTTCTTTGTTTTATGTCTGAAAATGGGGGTATTTACCAGTATGGGTTTTGCACCAAAAACCGATTCCTTTCAATTTCCGATTGGGGGATGGGAAAGAGGTAATGCTGAGGACCAAAAACCCTTTCTTCATGCTTGTGCCGCTGCCAGAAGTCTGACCCAGGGGCATCGGAGGTGGCAAAAATGTTCATCCCGTAAAAAGGCTCTCCGTTGGTTTCCTCTCCGATCAGCCATCTGCGGGTGTCAAAAAACCGGTGGGTCTCAAATGCAAGCTCAACCCTTCTTTCCCGGCGGATCATTTCCCGCATCAATTCCTGATTGCCCACAGCCTCAGGATACACCTCCTCGATATCCGGTAATCCGGCACGGTTTCTGACGCGGTTCAGGTACTCCGTAATATCCTGATGACCCGGATCATACTCATTGAGGGCCTCCACGTAATTGAGGTAAATCTCCGCATACCTGAAAAGAATCCACGAGCGGGTTACAGTGGGCGTGGTATAGTCATTATCCGGATGACTGAGTTTCCGGATAGATACCCCTGATTTGGGATAGTCATGAGCGGCTGTAGCAGGGCCATCACGCCCCTCCCAGAAATACTGAACCACATAATCGGCATCCTGAAAAATCCAGTCTGCCCCGCTCCAGAGCAGTGAAACATAAAACCTGGGCTCTCTGTCAACGAACATATTGAACGTTTCCCGGGTCTGACCCTCAATGGGATGGGTAAAGACAGTGAAACCATCGTCTTTATACCCTGATTCGGGGTCAATAACGGGCTCGGACTGGCTGCCGGCATACCCGGTGATCGGATACCTTCCGTTGCTCATGGCATAGGCATCGATATGGGCCTGGCTGGCAGATTTGCCTCCATCCCCCTGACGGCCTCTGGGCCGGGCATGCATATCCCACCACCATCCGGCCTCCGATCGACCGTGGATGATCTCTTCATTCCACGAATCCGTAAAAACACTGCTGTAGGAGTCAAACGGATTTCCGCGCTCAACCAGTGAATATTCGTTCAGGTCAATCACTTCCCTGGCTGCCATGGCTGCCTGCCGCCACTTGTCCTCAGAATAAGAGGTTGGGAACAGCGGGGTACCATCCTCATTCAGCACATTCGCATACATGGGATTGCCATTGTATTGCGGGCTGGCTGCATACAGCAGAAGCCGGGAGCGGTACGCCAGGGCTGCACCCCTTGTTGGCTTGCCATACCACTGCGATGGCCAGTCCAGGGGAAGGTCCCTGGATGCTGTTTCAAATTCGTTCGCCACCCATTCCACACTTTCCTCAAAGGAATTCCTTGGCAGGTCAATTTCTCCGTCGAGCGGATAGGGTTCTTCACCAAGAATAATCACCGGCCCGTACTGACGGATCAGCTGAAAGTAGAAATATGCCCTCAAAAAACGGGCTTCTGCCTCAAACCTTGTGATCTCGGCAGGGGTCAGTTCAGGACATTCCTCAACGCGCTGAATGAAATAACTGGCATTGCGTATCCCAAGGTAATAATGGCTCCAGTTCTGAAAAGGGGCACTGCCCGGATCCCAGTTGCCGGAATTGATGTTATGGTACCCGCGACGATACACAAAATCAGCCTCATCACTCGCCGGAACCCAGGGAGTCTGATCATGGTTGTGCTCCTCGGGGGTGAAGCTATACACGTGGTGCAGAAAGCTCTGCACCGAGCTCCTGGTCTCAAACACCATGTCCATGGTAAGGCGGTCATCCACCTCCACATCCAGTGTTTCGCAGGCGCTAACCGCACCCAGAACCAGGAAAAGCAATATATAATATTTGATTTGTTTTTTCATCTTGCTTGCTGTTTTAAAAGTTCATGCTTACACCCAGGTTAAATACCGCCGACATGGGATATACGTTTCCGTTGTTTGTTCCAAGCTCCGGATCCCAGAGTTTAAATCCGGAAAAGGTGAGCAGATTCATCCCGTTTGCAAAAAAGCGGATGTCATTGGCACGTATTCTTTGAGAAACGGTCAAAGGCAATGTGTAACCGATCTCCAGGTTGCGCAGTCTGAGATAACTCATATCCTGCTGCCACCAGGTTGAAGGCCGGAAGTTGTTCTCATTTGGTCCGTCTGACAAACGGGGAAACATCACATCCTGAGAGGGGTTTTCCTCGGTCCACCGCGAGTGGTAAACTTCTTCATAAACATTGGAACGTCCGAGGTTGGCAGAGTTAAACGGGAAAACGGGAACGCCCCCGATCATCCGCGTTACATTACCCACACCCTGGAACATAAACGAGAAGTCAATATTCTTATAAAACATGCTTGCACCAAAACCATATACAATCTCAGGCATGGTGGAAAAACCCAGCGGAACCTCATCATTGGAATCGATCACTCCATCACCGTTCACATCAAGGTATTTGATGTCGCCGGGACGCAGGTTTGAAAGACCGAATTGTGTCGGACTCTGGTCGATTTCCTCCTGCGACTCAAACAAACCAACGGCAATGTAACCGAATTGCTGTCCGAACTTCTGGCCATGGCGGTTCCGGTAAGGCCAGAGGTAATCAGGCTGGTCATTTTCAAGTATCTTGTTCCTGGCGTAAGAGAAATTCCCCCTTACTGAAACTGATAATTCACCAAAACGGCGCATATACTCCAGAGAGCTGTCAAACCCTTTGTTTTCCATAACACCCAGGTTTACCCACGGCGGGTTTTCCAATCCGATGAACCCGGGCAATGAACCGCGCTGCAGGAAGATCTTTTCCCGTTTTTCGTAAAACACATCTGCCTGGATCTGCAGATCATGGAAAAGGTGGATCTCCACCCCCAGGTTGGTCATGCGGGCTTCTTCCCAGCTTGCTCCCTCTGTACCGATCTCACCGAAAGAGTAGCCTCCGTGTCCGGTATGGCTGGGGCCGAAGTTATAGCCCGAAGCACCTTCATTAACGGTCGAAAGATAAACGAAACGGCGTCCGCCTCCGATCTCATCATTCCCCACAAATCCATGGGAACCTCTTAGCTTCAGCCATGTAATGGTTTCGTTCAGTCCGTCAAAGAAATCTTCATTGGAGGGGATCCAGCCCAGAGCCACTGATGGGAAAAACCCGAAGCGGTTTCCTGCAGCAAAGTTCTCTGAGCCGTTGTATCCAAAGTTCGCCTCAATATGATAGGTGTTGTCATAAGAATAAGTTACCCTTGCGGCAACTCCCTGGTGCCTGTAGGGCAAGGACGTTTCAAAATCACCAGCGGTTGTATTCACAAAGCTGCTTTGGTTGTAAAGCAACAGCCCGCCGAAATGATGTATCCCGAATTGCCTGTCGTAATCAAGTGCCGTTTCAAAATAAATTTTCCTGTTTGCACTTGTGGCAGAAGTGTAGGACAAAAACTCCTGACCCTCACGTGTACGGTTAAAATCGATCAGTCCGTCATCCCCGCGCCCGACTGCAAGAAAAGTTTCCACTTCCTTAGACCGGGTCATGGTACTGGTGTTGTACTTGTCAAAAGAAAACATGGCCCGTCCCGTAAGACCTTCAGTAACCGCATCAAGTTCCTGACGCAGACTGACAATCGACTGAACCGTATTTTGCCAGTTGTCTGAATAACCGGAATTTACCAGCAGGTTATAAGGGTTTTCACCCGTTCCGAATGAGGGGCCGGATGCGCGTCCGTCTGAATATTCAGCGGGAAACACATTGGGTGAAGTAGCAAACGCATAACCCCAGATATTTCCCGAAGTGGCACCTGGAGCGTTTCTGGTGGTAAGAATATCACCGATACCAAGTGAAAGTTCAGTGGTCTCGGTCAATGAAATATCAATATTGGAACGAAAGTTATATCGCTGCAGGTTGATGTTGGAATTGTACTGGGCAAGATCACTCTCGGTATACATCCCATCCTCATTATAAAACGAGCCCGACATAAAATACCTGACCCTTTCGGATCCTCCCCTTACATTCAGATTGTACCTTGAGAAACCTGCACTTCCGGAATACATCTCATCGAGCCAGTCCACATTGGGATAAAGATCCGGGTCGGCATTGGTACGGTAGTTGTCAATGACCTCCTGAGAATAAAACTGGCTCCCCCGGGCCTCGTTATAAAGTTCGGCAAACTGCACGGCATCCACAAACTGAGGCATCTGGGTCGGGCTGTTGAAACCGGTTTCAGCCCTGAAGCTGACACTCGGGCGGTCATCAACCCCTCTTTTTGTGGTGATCAGCACCACACCATTCGCGCCCCTTACACCGTAAACAGCTGTAGCTGTGGCATCTTTCAGGATGGAAATGGACTCAACCTCTTCAATGTCAACGGCATTGATGTCTCTTTCAATCCCATCCACAAGAATAAGCGGGTCGCGGTTGGCACCAAAAGTTCCCATCCCCCGTATCCAGAAAGATGCATGATCAAAGCCCGGTTCTCCGGTTGACTGGATGGAGACCACACCGGCCATTCTTCCGGCCAGTGCATTGCTGATGGAGCGGGAAGGGGTCTGCAATTCCTGCACATCGATGGAAGAGATGGCCCCCACCACACTTTCCCTTCTTTGCCAGCCGTATCCAACCACCTGGAATTCATCCAGATCAATCGCTGTATATTCGAGGGTCACATCAATGACCGAACGCCCCTGGATTTCGATCTCCCTGGTTTCCATCCCCACAAAGGAGAAAATGAGAACATCATGCCCCTCGGGTACATCAATTTCATATTGCCCATTTTCATCGGTTGTAACACCAATGGTGGTATGCTGGACAACAACACTCACCCCCGGCAAGCTTTGACCATCAGTGTCTGTGACCACACCGCTGACCAGTCCACCGGGACTGGCCAAGGCAGAAACTTGCCACAATCCCAGCAGAAACAACAATACAGTCAATTTCACTCCCCTGAGATAAATTGACCGATGTTTGCTTCTGCATTCAGAAGAAACTTTACATTTTTTCATAAATCAATTGATTTGGTTAATGAATTAGTGGTACCCAAAAGGCACGTAATTACAACAATATGCCGATTGACGGCAGTATCCCGGTTTACGGGTTTACAGGGAAACTTTCTGGCGACCCCCGTTTGCCCCCACCGCATATATTTCAATATCTTCCGGTATCATGGAAGCCGAAAAAGAATGTCCGGCTGAAACATAAATTAAATCATCATCATGATAGACTTCAAAGGCAACCACATTCTCCCAACCCTCCATCACGAAATCATCTCCGGTTCTGCTGCCCGAACCTGTACGCATGGGCTGCTGACTCCTGAAAACCTGAACCGTTTCATCGGTGATATACTCAAAAGGTTCACGGGGAGCGGGATAACCCTTCCCCGAGATATAGTCCTTCAACTCCTGAATTTCTTCGCTGGTTATTGTCATTCGCCTGGTGCCGTAATCGCTGATATCCTGATCGATGGGAGTCAGGAAGCCCCATGCCTTAAAAAACCCGGTAAGGTCTTTACCTGCCACATCACATACGGTTCTGACAAACTCTAACTGACACTTCCCGTCAGTTGGGGGATCCGGTGCCAGGCGTATCTGCTCATGAACATCTTTGTAGAAATCCTCCATATCTTTTACCCCGGAAAAATACAATTGGAGTTGCCAGAAGGGGATCAGCTTGACAAAAACATCGTCATGGGCATTATGCGGAATCCCCGAAGCAATGACCTCCGCAAAACCTTTGTCATATCGATGGTTGTAACCACCGATCTGCTCAGTCTGCAGCCTTGAGGGGTTTCCGAATTCGGTCTGCACATGCTGTGAGTAGATGTTTACCGTGACCTCTGTCATGCCAATCCACATCAGCCCCGGGCGGGTCTGGTGAATGTGCCCGGTTTCATGGGCCGGCCCCCAGATGGCTTCTGACCTCAGCCTTTCGTGGTTGGCAATCTGCTCCAGCGTACCGGGCGCATACTCCGTGGCATCACCTGTGGCGTGCATAAATACTCCATCGGCGGTGTTGGTCCGGTAATAAAGACGACCCTGCGGAACACGGTCGTACTTGTACAGCCCCATTAATTCCTGCTGCAATGTCACGATGCTGTCATACACTTCTACCAGCCTGGTTGCATCGGTGACAAACTGCCGGAGTTCATCCGTGGTAAAAGTAAGATGTGCCTTTTCTCCCTTCAGGTCAAAAAAGCCGTAAGTCGCATCTTCAATCAGGGAGGTCCAGTCTTCATTGGTGTGCCTGCTGATGTCAAAATACCCGTTTATGCTTCCCGAAGCGATGTTTACCCTTGCCTCATGTTCATTTTCCGCATGATAAATCAGGTAAACCAATCCGTTTGCCGGGGAGGTAATCCGGTTCACCCCCGGATTCAGTACAAAATCCTGTCCTCCGTACCCTTCATGATGGTTGACGATCCGCACATACAAATCCGCTTCCGTCTCATCCACAAACACCACCAGTTGCTCTCCCCACCTCACATGAATCCCGGTCATATTGTCAAAAGAACCCATCCGGTTGGTTTTGTTTTCACCACTGATCACTGCGGGATCCGGGTAGGTGGAATAAACTCCCGTCCTTTCATCCTCGTAATCCCCGTCATAAATGGCCAGTGCCATCGTGCGGATGAAATCATTCTCAATTTCCTCCAGATCGCTTCGTTCCACGCCTTCTTCCAGTTCTGAAAAACTCAGATCTTTAAAAAAGGAAGCATATTCGTCTGACTGGTCGTTCATTTGGAAAAACTCAAACTGCGCAGCCGACACGAAATCATTGTTCCCTTTGGTAACAACAAGCTTCAGGGATTCCGGATCGGTGAATCCATCAGGGAAAACAATCCTTTTGGCCGTGGAGGTGTTGGAAAACTCCACGCTGGCGTTCTTTTGGTATTCCTCATCCTGGCGCGACTTCACATACACTTTTGCAGACAGTATGTGCCCGTTGTCTCCCCCATCCTGACGCGGATGATACAGCATATAGTCAAGGTGTTCGGTTTCCGCGTCAAAAAAGAATTCCATAACAACAGGTTCTTCAGGGAAACGGCTCTGATCCCAGAGGCTGTGGTATATGGTGTTATAATTCCCATCAAGCGCCTGATAAATGTCCTCACCCGGCTGGTGCTCACTTGCACGGGCTGAGTCCGGTTCAAATTGCCGGTCTTTTTCAATACCTGAGGCATTGCCAGGCTCATAACCATTGCCATTGGGACCTCCCGGTTCAACCACAGGCGGCTCGGGATCCACTTCCTCAATATCTTTCGAACATCCCGGCGAGAAAAGAATGCTCGCGGACATCAACACCCAGTAAAAAAACAACATATTTTTATACATCATTATACCCTCAAAAAATTTTGCTGAAAACAAATGTAATAAACTTTTAAAGTTTTTTATATTTTTTTGATGTTTTTTTGATGTTTTTTTAATTAGTGGGTTTTATTATGCTCACTTCATGATTAATTTCTAAAACATATTGGTTTAATTTATCTATTCAATATTAGTGCTGGCAACATAGTCTATTGCTGCCAATAAGATTTTTACAAACTCCAAATCAAAATATGCCAGGATCTGTGGGCCTGCCCCTGGTGCCATTATACCGGCAGGGAAGAAATCACATAAAGCGCCCACAGTAAAGTCTTTCCCTGAAAACAATGAATCGCTCAAATAAAAAGCCCCGGCAAAGATCATTGCCAGGGCCGGGTGTCTCCGATCAAATATCCAAGTGTCTCCGATCAAATATTTTGTCAGGTCAGTGGATCAGAATCTCTTCAATCAACTCTCCGTCGGTGGATTTTAACAATACATGAAGACTGCCTTCCCGGTAATTCACCCGTGTATAAGTGGATCCCGGCTGGCCGGTATGACCTCCGCCAACCACGGTATAGATGCGGCTTACACCCTCCTCCGGCACAATCACTTCATGGCGGTGCGTATGGCCCGCCAGCTGAAGATCAACACCGTTGTCGTGCAGTGGCCGGGCAAAATGCTGCTGCGTGTTTTCACGGCCATGGCGGTGGATATCATCACGGGCCACCACATCACGCAAGAGGATGGGCCAATGGGATAACACGACACGGAATCCGGCCTGCTGAAAGGCCTCGCTCTCCACAACCTTTTGCAGCCATTCACCCTGCTTGGCACGGTAGGCATCAAAATCAGCCAGTCCGAAATAATACTGATTGGTGTCGGGTTTATCCTCTCCGGTGTCAAGCACAATAAAAAAAACAGAACCATATTCAAATGTGTAGTAAAACGATCCGTCGGGGGTCGCGATATAGTCAATCAGCTTTCTGGCCCCGGCACCCCGGGCCTCATGATTCCCGCGCACATAAAAAAATGGAACCTCAGCAGCAAAATGACGGGAAGAGGGTTCCAAAATATAATCTATGATATCCTGCCGCCCGTCAATATGCCCCATGATATCACCCAGGTAGGCAGCAAAATCCACGTTTTCTTCACGGGCAAAAACATCTCCGATGAACTCAGGACGATTGTGCACATCGTTGAATGCAAGGAAAGAGAAAGGTTCCGTTTCTTCAGGGGCAGTGGAAAACCTGTAGGTGTCACTGTACAATGTATCACCATACTCAATTTGGTAGGGGCCATATTCTTTTATTTCCACGGATACCGTACGGTAGAAGTAATCGGTTCCGGGCTTCAGTCCGTCAATGACAGCTTTCTGAACAGGGCGGTTTGCATCGAACAAACCATGCTCCGACCGCCTGGCGATCTGATTATGATCTCTGTCCGGGCCGTACTCAACCCAGCTGGTTGCAGAGCCGTTAACGGCCCAGGTAACATGTACGGATTGCCTGGAAACCAATTGAAGGTTTGGTCCGGAAAGGAATTCAAATTCCCCGGCCATTGCCTCAGAAGCTGTCGGAAAAGCAAATAATTGGAATAAAATAAAACAAACGGATGCTACTTTTGAATTAAAAAAACTCATTTTCTTGTTGATTATAAAAAAGCGATGTACTTTTGTTAAAACTTTCACTACTACGAGCAACTTATTGCAAAAATAATCATAATAAAACTAATCCCTCGTGAGTTCTTCAAAAAGAAATGGCAATTCCACGACAGGAAGCAGGCCCAACGCCCAAAACATCAAAAAGATCCTTCTTAAAAAACGGATCATAGAAATATTTTATAAAGAAGGATTGAAAACCATTGCCGAGTTGTGCGAAACCACCAACAACAGTGTGCCCTCCATCACCAATATCATGAACGAGATGAACAGTGAGGGCTGGGTAAACAATTTCGGGATCGGAGAATCCAAGGGGGGGCGCAAACCTGCCATTTACGGATTGAATCCAAGGGCCGGGCTGATCGCTGCCATAGACCTGAGCAGAAAAGACAGCAGGATCGGGGTGTTCAACCTGCATAATGAACAGGTAAGCGACATCCTGGAAATAAATGATGGGCTTGACACCACTGACAA
>SL_8KL_010_SEDDRAFT_10000927_pt1 | contig 25558 bp, 20 predicted proteins | sample SodLakKL_010_SED_4_FD_11160 | JGI IMG/M metagenome (IMG submission 11160) | reverse complement strand
CGGTACGGATCTACTCGGGCGAACTCGTAGGCCTGCAGCACACCTTCAACAGCATCCTCACCTATATCATCTTTAGAGTACTTCACCCTAGCTCTAGCCAATCTGTGCTTTGCCAAGTTAGATAGTATGCGTAAACAGACTTTACCGCCTGTCACTTCTTCAACTAGCGGAGCGACTGCCTCAGCCATGGTATTGACAGCGTTAGCTCCCATAGCATCCCGACAATCAACTAATAGGTGAACGATCAAATAACTTCCGTATCTACTGTCAACCACCCTACATCTAACATCTCTACACCCACCACCGTGTTCGACCAAGACCGGATCCTGCTCGTCAGCGAGTTCCTTGATCTCATCTTTTTTCTCGATAACTTTCATCTTGGCGTTCCACGGATCAGCCACTCCAGTCACTTGTATCTGACTGATCATCACCGGTTCAGTGGTAGATGAAAAAAATCCACCGGTCCCCCGGGCCAATTTAGCTGCTTTCGAAGCGGCAGCAACCACCGAAGATTCTTCGATGACCATAGGTACTAGGTAATCTTGACCGTTCACCAAGAAATTAGTAGCAATACCCACAGGAAGTTCGAACTTACCTACAACGTTCTCGATCATCCTATCGGCACTTTCCAAACTCAATCCACTTTCAACTAGACTAGAAACTTCTTCATCACTCAACCCAACTAACTCTGCTATCTCTTCAACTCTTTCACACGACTCTTTTTTATGAAATCCCGATAAACGTGAATTCTCAACAGACATATCTAACACCACTCCTTTAAAGTTCAAGGTTGTATATTTAGCTTCGGATAAATCTTCTCAATAGCAAAACATTTATCCCAAGCCTCTATATGCAAAATTGTGGTACGGATGATTAGAGAATGCGAAGAACACGGGTATTACAAAGGAGAAAAATGTTCCGAATGTGGTGAGAGAGGAAAATTTATTATGAGTGACGAGGAGATCAAAAATCTTGGTAAAACAACTGCGGGTATACTCCGTCATTTTCCGGATAAATACGGTCTAGACATGGATAATAGGGGTTGGGTCGATGTTGAACATTATGTCAAATCCCTAAGGAACAGACAGAAAAGATTCCACTGGTTAAGACAATATCACATAAGAGCTCTAGCTGCAACTGACCCAAAAGGACGTTACCAGATCGAAAATGAACATATCAGAGCTACATACGGTCATTCAATCGATGTGGATCTAGATCTACCCAGCGAAGACATACCGGATACACTTTTCATACCAACAACTTCCAAAGAAGCAGATCTTTTACTAGAAGGGGGTATCAAACCCTCAGATCGAACTTATGTACATCTAAGCGGCACATATGAATCTGCTGTAGAAGCCGGTTCTGTCAGAACTGATGAACCGGTCATACTAAAAGTCGATGCAAAAAAAGCTTTGGATGAGGGTGAAACTATTATGAAAGCAGGAAAAGAAGTTTACATAGCTAAAGAGGTTCCTGCAGAATACCTAAGTAAACACGAAGAACAGCCTACCGAATAGATCCTCACTCTGGATTGAGTGTTACTACGTTGTTACCTCTCAAAACGATAGTTCCGATCCTTCTTTTTCTATCTTTAGTTTCTTCTTCAGTATCTTCTAAAACGAGATTCATATGATCATCGAATCCGATCAAAGTACCAGTTAATTCCCTCCCGTCTTTCAAAAGTATCTCTACTTTATCTCCGAGTGAAGCGTTCAATAAATTTGAAGGTTTAGCCATATTACCATACCGTTCATAAGCTTTAACTATTTTAATGATTTGGTCACTTCGGCCAAATTTTCTTCTACATTTTCTTTTCTATCGATCAATCCTAAACTATCGTATATCGATATAGATTCTTCCATGAGTTCTGCTGCCTCTTCATACTTGTCCAATTCTGATTTCACCTTACCCAACTCCGAGATAGCGTCGGCTAGATATCTTTGGATGTTCAATTTTCTTAAACAATCAACAGCCTCCTGCAGATGCTTTTCAGCTTCATCGAATTCACCCTTTTTACCAAGTAATTGGCCGTACTTCATCTCAACGCCGGCTTCTCCAACTGGGTCGTGCTGATCTTTCAACAACTCTAGAGATCCTCTAAGCGCATTTTCAGCAGCTTCGAACTCCTTTAGATATGTATAGGATTCACCTAGGTTGAACAGTGCCCATGCTCTAGTATTTGGGAAATTGTTCTCCTTAGCAACACGTTGAGTTTTTTCATAAAATTCAGCAGCCTTTCCCCAATCTTTTTTCAAAGAGTATATCACACCTTTATTCATCAATATGTTGGTCCTTTCGTACTCATGACCTTCCTCTTCATACAAAGATAAACTCTTATCATAATATTGGATACTCGTATCGTACTCTTCTTTCTCCCCGTAAACATCACCTAAATTCTTGTAAACCTGAGCTATCTTGTATTTCTCATCTTTTCTATCGAATATCTTAAGCGATCGCTGAAGTTTTTTAGCCGCTTCTGGGAATTCACCTCTCCGCCAGTGAGAAATAGCACTTTCTCTGAGACACTCGGCTTTCCCTAACTCATAACCGACTTGTTCACATAATTCAATACATCCCTCACTTACTTCTTCAGCCTTTTCTATATCCCCCTTTTGAATAAAAGCTCTAGCGAGTTCGTTCATGGAATCTATGACCAATTCATCTTTTCCGATCTCCTTGCCAACTTTCTTAGCGTTCTCAAAATATTCTACTGACTCTTCCATCTCACCTAGCTTTTCCGAAACCTTTCCCAGATCCATCAAAAGTTCGTATTCCTTCTTAAAACGTATCATGGACTTTCCTACATCGTCGAGTCTGTTCAATCTATCTAGAAGTTTGTACTTCCTAATAGCACTCTTGATGGCCTCGGCTTTTTCCATCCCCGTAAAGAACCTCACACTCTCAAAAACTCTTTCAGCCAAGTCATCTAGATCATCGACTGTAAGCTCCGACGGGATAGTCCCGATCTTTTTACACTGTTGTTCAAAAATACTCTCACCGAGTTCACCGAGTTCACTGTGCATTACCTCCCTAATCTTATGATTCATCCCTTTTACCATGAAAGAGTATAGGGCATTACCAATATAATTTTTTTCAATCGATGTCTTTTTTATTGAACAATACCTCTGAAATAATCAAAGGAACAGCTATCCAAACCACAAGCAAAGCTATCATCACCCAGGTGTTGTAGGGGTGTATCTCTGGTTCTTTACCTCCGAATTCAAGCGCCCAATCCCTCAAAGGAACGATATTCAGGGCCAACAGTGTATACCACAGCATAACAGGATTGAACAGTTGGAGCATAAAATACCATCGAGGTGGTTGGCCTAGTTCCAATAACTCCCATCCGAAAGTTAGCTCTGCGATGGCGTACATGCTGAAAAGCCAGATGAAAGTGAAAAAGAATAGGATGAATACCGAAGCGGACATAGCAGATCTCTCTTCAACGAAGATCACTGAGAACATCATGCTGATCGAGATGTAGACTCCACCTAATATCACAGAAGATAGAATGAACAGGTAGTACTCAGCGAAAACAACTTCTTCAACCATGAGACTTATTATAACCCCTCCAACTCCCAAACCCACAATCACTGATATGGAGAGAACTGTCCACAACCCTAGAAATTTCCCTGCCAAGACCTCTCCTCTATCAACAGGGTAAGACAGTAGAAGTTCCATGGACCCATCTTGACACTCACGGACTATAGTGGAATAACCTAGTATCACTCCCAATATCGGAACCATGTACTCGATGTAAGTGATCATGTAAACTATAGTATCTTGAAGTCCCATCCAATCCCTTTGTGTCTCTAGGGAAGTACCATAGAAGGAAACTAAAATGGAGAGACCCAGAAACAACAAAGATAAAAAAATCACCCATCGATTTCTGAAATTATATATGATCTCCTTTTTAGCGATGGACGATATCCGTATCCACATCTCCTTTGAATATAATAGCTTAAACTTCTCAAATCCTCTCATCATTGACCCCCTGCAGTCAATCTGACAAAAACCTCTTCAAGGTCCGGTTCTTTAACACTGAAATCCGTAATATCCATGTCTTCGTCAAGGAATTTCTGAATGATATCCATCTTCTTATTTGTACCACAATAAAAAACTAATTTATTACCCTCTATCCTCGACCTTTCGACAAATTCAAGATTCTGAACTAATTCTAAAGACTTTTTAAGTGGTTGGATATTGAATTCTAATCTATCCTTCAAAGATAGTTTAGACCCTAAAGTACCTACATCATCCTCGGCTAACATCTTTCCCTCATTGAGAATCCCAACTCGATCACACAGCTCCTGGACTTCGGAAAGCACGTGGCTTGATAGGAAGATGGTTTTCCCAGAGCCTTTTAGATCCAAAATCTTTTTTTTCACCCACCTTCTAACATTAGGGTCGAGTCCGGCTGTGGGTTCATCTAATACCAGTAGATCAGGGTCTCCGATCAAAGTTTGAGCGATTCCCAAACGCTGTGTCATCCCCTTAGAAAGATTTCTACATTTTTTATTTCTCTGATCTTCCAGCTTAAAATCTTTCAATAATACATCAACGGTTCCCAAAGAACATCCTTTGACCTTGCATAAAAATTCCAAATTCTCAGATACTGTCAAATTCCCATAAAATGATACTCTTTCGGGTAGATAACCGATATTTTTACGGATATCCGACCTCTCCTCATCGACATCTAAACCACCGATTTTGATAGAACCTTTATCAGGTTTCATCAATCCTATCATAACCCTGATTGTAGTGGTCTTACCAGCACCATTAGGGCCTAGAAACCCATATATGTCTCCTCTCTCGACTTTTAAATCTAATCCGGAGACCGCTTCGAACCCGTTGAACCGTTTTATCAATCCATCTATCTCCACTATGTACATCTAAACTTTATATGTATTTAGGACTAATAATAATTTTCCATAAACACAGTTCATAATGAAAGGAAAAGAAGCCAAAATATATCCATACCTATAAAGACTCCAATTATTATCCCGGTGCCAAACCTCAAATTATTGTTACTCTCGTAAGAAGTCCATTCCTGCATAATGCCATCTATGGCTAAAGGGATCAATGAGACGTTAGTCAGGATGAATAAATAGATAACTGACGGGGTACCAAAAAACAAACTAAAGAGAATACCAAGAGCTATACCAAAGTAAAATCCTGAACAGCGGGAGCAGATCGGAAAAGTTTCACCTCTAACATGAAAACACCTTTCCTCGCGTCCATGGCAGATAAAACTTCTCGGGAACTTCATATCATGTTGCGGAATTCTTCAACTAACTCTGGGTATTTCTTTTTTACCCCTTCTAAGATCGCCCCTATAGTTACGGTTTCCAATTCTATGCCCGATAGAGCATCGATCACTTTGTCAAAGGTTTCATCATCTAACTTCATGGCGGTTTCCTTAGCCATGTAATTACGCCATAAGTGGTCAGCCAATTTATCTCTCCATGTTTTTTCGTATCCCTGCATGTACTCCTCATCAAATCTACCTTCATTTAATGCCTCGACTGCGAATTCACCGGCTATCTTACCTTGTTTAAGACCGTTAACGATGCCGCCACCAGTCATAGGATCGACTACCCTTGCGGCATCTCCCACCAACAGTATTCCTGGTGCGGTAACTTTCTCAGGAGGGTGTGTCACAGCTACTGCTCCAGCGACCATATCTACGGGTTCACCGTTCTTGTAATCTTCATGACCCTCTATGAACTCATCAAGGTAATCTTTTGGAGTTTTCTCACCGTCCAACCTACTGAACTGGATTCCCAAACCGACGTTAGCTGTATTTTCATTCTTTGGGAAAACCCAAACGTAGCCACCAGGGGCGTCGGAACCCATATAGAAATGAGTGTAATCTGGGTCCATATCGATTCCAGTTAAACGATACTGGAAGCAAGTCATGATATCCTTTGGTTTCAAAGAATCATAGATACCTGCCCATCTTCCCACTTGAGATTCAAATCCATCGGCACCTATAACAAGATCCGCTCTGATCTCAAACTCCTTGCCTAAGTTTTTGGCTCTTACACCCTTAACTACACCATCTTCCTTTATAAGGCCGACTGCCGATGTTTTCACCATATAGTCAGCTCCTTCATCAACAGCCAGTCTTGCCATCTTTTTATCGAAGTGGTCCCTTTCTAACACCACTCCGACCTCGTCTCCTGCTAGTTTCTCCGTGATCTTTAATTCGTGTCCGGCAGGTGAATACAATATCGCTCCTTTCATGGTCCTACTCGTAGAACTATCGATATTATCGATCTCCAATTCTTCCAGCCATGAAAGTGATACACCTTCAGCACATCTAACAGGTGATCCGATCTCCTGTCTCTTTTCTAAAACCAGAACGTCTGCACCACCCTTTGCGGCGAATCGTGCAGCGGCACTTCCAGCTGGACCCCCTCCGATAACCACGATATCGTAATTTAATATATCTCCTTCTTTGACGTCCATTTTAGTCTCCCCCCATATCAAGAGCGTGTATCGGACAGACTTTCACACACATACCACATTCAGTACAATCATCATTTATTTCAAGTGTGAATTCTTTTAAAAATATCGCATTAACTGGACATGTACCCACACAAGCAGCACATCTCATACACTTTTCATCAACCACTTCAGGCTTCATTTCTTTTCCTCCATTCATCTAGTGGAACCGAAAACTTTTCTTCGATCTCATCCCTGTAAGTAGGTCCACCGTTGTATGCACAGAACGGGATGATCCTACCATCGGGAACCACGTAATGTATAACACACCTTTTTACACGTTCTATATCATAATTATAGTCGTCCTGGAAATGCATACCACCAACGAATAGAGTTCTCCAAGAGAATTCGCTCACACTTTTTTTGTCCCCCCTATCCATCAATTGTTTCATTATCTCACCGAGGGTCAATCCTCCAGGCAGTTCTCGTTCTTTTAGGTAATCGCCAAAGTACTTGTTGAAGTTCTCAACAAGACTCTTCTTCTTCTTCTTTTCACTCTTCAATTTACTTCCTAACTTGATAGCGGTCTTCTTAATGAAGCTGTCCCATTCCTCGGCTTTGTTAGCCATCTCATTCATCAGTCCTTCTACATCTAAGAATTCAGTGATGGGTATGATCTCCCCATCGTCACCGATAACAAGATAACTAGCTAATCCGCAGTGGGGGTGTGATGTGAAAGCTACCTGTGGTTCATCTTTTATAACTGAAACCAGTTGTGAAATAGGTGTCACAAAAGGTACCGGGTAGAAATCTTCTCGTGAAATCGATCCGGTCTGTTCTTCCAACCCTATAGCAAGGTCAGAGAGAGTGTATCTTTGTTTTTTACGCTCTTCTTTATCGATCCTTCCTGTGAATGCAACCGGTTGGAAGTTAACGCCTCTCACCACATCTCTATTATCGATTGCAAATTTCAGGATATCTCCGACCTGATCATCATTTATCCCTTTAACTATAGTAGGTACCAAAACCGTGGCTAAAGGCTTAGGACTGGTTTTTCTACAGTTTTCGATGGCCTTTTTCTTAACACCTAATAGTTTCTTACCCCTTGCCTGGATGTAGTTTTCTTCTTTTAACCCGTCGAATTGAAGGTAAACTGTGTGAAGGCCAGCATCTATACATTTTTGAGCATAATCGTCATCTCTAGCAAGTTTGATACCGTTTGTAGCGATCTGTATCTGTTTAAATCCCATTTCGGAGGCCTTTCTTATAACATCAAAGAATCTCGGGTAAACAGTCGGTTCTCCGCCGGAGAATTGTACAGCAGTAGTTGGGACTGGTCTTTCTTCACGCAGAGTTTTCAGCATATTTACTACTTCTTTAAAAGTAGGCTGATAAACATAGCCCGCCTGATTTGCATTTGCGAAACATATCGGGCAATTTAGATTGCATCTGTTGGTCAGATCCAAATTAGCTAGACAGGTATGGCTTAAATGTAGATTACATAAGCCGCAGCTATCGGGACATTTAGCAGTTCCGGTTATGGCTGGATTCTCCACACCTACTCCATCATAAGCCCACTTCTCAGAATCTAGATACATATCTACATCTGACCAGACCAAACTCTCAAATCGTCCATGTTCTGGACATCTTTTCAACATCACCGCACTTCCATCCTTTTCTACTATCCTTGCATCTATAACTTCTTTACATTCTGGACACAAAGATTGTGTTTTTTTTGGAAGGCCCTTTTTTAAATGGGACTCCTGAATCACCATGATTATCGATTCAAATTATAAGTACAAAGTATTAAATATTTTGTAGCGATAATCGCTAATAATGTCTGAAGAAGTCTCCGATCCGGAAGGGCTTAGAGAAGAATATGAACATATATCAAAAGGTTTACAGAGATTTGGTCTAACCGATTACCAGGCCAGGGCCTACACGGTTTTAGTATCCCATGGAGTTGCAGATGCGGAAACCATCGCCTCGACCTCCCAATTACCTAGAACTTCAGTCTACAAGGCTCTCGACGACCTGCACGAAAAGGGATATGTTGTCGTAACTGATGGAAGGCCAAAAGTTTACAGGCCCGCTGAACCTCTAGAAGTTAAAGCTAGGTTAAATAGGGAGTTGGATGACCTTTTTGGAAGGTTGAATACTATATATGAAATACTTTCGGAAAAAGGAGAACCCCAGGTCATCTACACGATCAATGGTAAGGAAAGGGTATTGGATAAGATAGGAGAGGTTTTGAAAAAAAGTGAAGAGGATATTATCATATCTACACCATCTTTTTCGGAGATACTTGATACCCTGGAAAACGAACTCAACTCTGCTGCTAAAAGAGATGTCGATATAACAATAATAACAGCCCCAGGTGAAAGAGTTCTAAAAAATGCAGAAGTAGAACGTAGGGACAGATTGATAGCTACTGATATCATAAGTGATGGAAAAAGAGCCTTACTATCTTCTCCGGGATTCGAAGCTTGTGGTTATACTGATAATCCTTCCTTGTCAAGACATCTAGTGAATTTCATGGATATTCTCATGAAAAGAGGTTAAAAAACAAAAATATTTAAAACACCGATTCAATAATTACTTGATGGAACTAAGAGCTGCTGGTTTGGTCTTAGGTTTACTGATCATAATCGGTGGGGTCTTTATGATATCCCTTATTCAGGAGGCTGGAGAACCTGGTATCTCCCCTAGTAGCGGAATAGCTGATACTAGTGAAGAAAATAGGCCTTATTTCTGGCATGGTGTTTTTCTCATCATCGCAGGGTTGGTTGTAACTGTCTTCTCCTATATAAAGGAGGAATCAAAATGACGTATGTTGTAGTAACAACTACATTTGGAAATATAAAAGATGCCAAAAGGATCGGAAAATCGATAATCAATAAAGAACTCGGAGCTTGCTTTCAAATTGTCGGTCCTATAGAAAGTATTTATTCATGGAATGACGAAGTCGAGGTTTCCGAAGAATACCTTTGTTTTATAAAGACTAAAGAAGATCTATACGAAGAAATAGAAGAACTGCTTATAGAAGTTCATCCCTATGACACTCCTGAAATAATAGTTACGGAAATAAAAGATGGTAGTGAGGAATACCTTGATTGGATAGACCATGTAACGTGATAGGTGAATTGAATTGTGTTTCAATATCTCAATAAATAAAGAGCCTGAGGAGCTTGAAAAGCGTTTCGACGCTTCATTTAAAGAAAAAACAGACTTTCAAAAGATCTACCATGTATCTGCCGTGGGTTCACCGCCTTTACCCGTCTTGACATCTGAACAACCAACAATCTTCAATTTTTTCCATTGGGGTTTGGTACCGTTCTGGGTCAAGGGTCGTGAAAAGGCTGAAGATATACGTTTAAAAACTGTCAATGCTAGGGCTGAGAGCATCTTTGAAAAACCTTCCTTCAGAGAGCCTATAAAAACAAAAAGATGTCTCGTGATCACAGACGGTTTCTTCGAATGGAGAGAGGTCGGAGGAAAGAACTTTCCCTATTATATCAAGATGAAGGATAACGATGCATTCGCCTTCGCAGGGATATGGGATGAATGGAGATATGAGAACGATATCGAACGTTCTTTCTCTATTATCACAACCAAGGCTAATCCATTGTTAGCGAAAATTCATAACAAGAAAAAGCGTATGCCCGTGATACTTGAAGAAGAGAAAAAATGGCTAAAAAAGGATCTGGAAAAAGACGTAATTGAAGGGATGTTGAAGCCCTATGATCAGGACAAAATGGAGGCGTACCCGGTAAGACGTTTGATAACAGAAGATGTAGATGATAATGTACCGGAAGTGATCCAACCTTATGAATACAAAGAGTTGAAGTTCCAGCAGAAAACTTTATTCTAATATCTCTTCAAATCCAAAAGATTAATCAACGTACTTGATCTTATCAGATCCGATGAAAGCCAAGATCACCTACATCATACACAGCTGTTTCACAGTCGAATTCGATGATAAGGTACTTCTTTTTGATTATCCGGGTAGGGGATTTTCTACAGAAGATACAAAGAAGATAGTGAGATCAATATTGGACGGTAAAGCAGCTTACATATTTGCATCACACTCCCATGGGGACCATTTTACCACCGATATCTTTAATTTCGAAGAAGGGCCATCTAGGACACATTTCGTACTTTCAGATGATATCTCACTGTATCGAGGCTCAAGACCTCTAAACCTAACCATGATCGGTGCCGAAGAAAAGGTGGTCATCGACGATATCTCTATCGAATCGTTCAAAAGTAACGATGCTGGAGTTGCATTCCTTATTACTTACAAAGATAAAAAGATATATTATGGTGGAGATCTGGCTAAATGGGATTGGCCGGAATGGTCTTCTTCTAAAAGAAAGAAGCATGTTGATGTTTTTAAAAGGATTCTATATACTTTGAAAGATATAGATATTGCATTCTCAAACATGGACAAAAGACTTGACAGTTGGGCTGGACCTTTAGAATTTATAAATCAGGTCGATCCAAAATACTTTGTTCCAATGCATACATTTGGTAATGAAGATTGGATAGAAGATCTATTGGCTGAAGATATCCCACATAGCACAACCGTCTTCCATTATAAAAAAACTGGTGATTCTACAAAATGGAATTTATGATCATATGGGGTAATATACATGGATAAGAAAAAAATAGAAAATATATTGGACGAAGAGATCAAAGACATGCCCTGGACATATAGATATTGGGAAGGGGAAGATACTTTTGAGATACGAAATACTGGGGAAAGGCTTACAGATGAAGAGGTAGATGAATTGTTCGATGATTTTCTAGAAAAGTTAGAAATAGACGGTTTTCAGGTCTTACTTGAAGGAAAAGCCGGAGTACTGCTGGAGGAAGAAAATTTGTGGTTATGTTACATATCTAAAGATGGGGGTCCAGGAGAGAAAGATAAAAAGATAAAACTTGATGAATTAAAAAAACTCTTCCTTAAAAGCCTTCACAGGGTTGACTTCGGACCTCTGCCATCTAATAGAATAACGGTTGAGAGTTCTAAGATTATCGATATATACACTGAAAAAGTCGGAGACGATAAATTTTTACATATAACCTTCAAGAACGGTTTCTTTTTGACTTTAAGAANTGACGGCGGCCTACAGATAAGGACATAAATAACTATGTTATAAGCGTTTTTATTTAAACCTTAGGGTAAGTTTTATATACTACTAACTACCAATATAGTACATAGACGGGATAATGGGATCGAATAGCAAAAACAGTTTTGTTTAAAGATAGTTGGTATATCCGGTTATCTAGTTAAGATTATCAAAAATAATGGATAAAAGGTGGAAAATATGGAAACTAATGTCGAATATAAGAATAAAGACCATCCCTCAGTGGAGAAGATTACGATCTGTCCTGAGTGTGGGAGCCGAAAACTCTCTCAAGACTATGATAGGGGGGAATTGATCTGTGAGGAGTGTGGTTTGGTCATAGATGAGACTTATATAGACCAGGGTCCAGAATGGCGGTCTTTTGATTCACAGGATGAGGGTGACAAGTCTAGGGCTGGACCTCCGATGTCAGAGATGATGCACGATAAAGGACTTTCAACAAATATTAGTATATCCGATAGAGACTCTTACGGGAAATCAATACCTACCAAAAATAGAGCTCAGATCTATAGGTTGAGGAAATGGCAGAGGAGGATCAGGGTTTCAAGTGCTAAAGAGAGATCCCTGGTATCGGCTCTGAAGGAGATAAACCGCATCGCTTCTACAATGGGACTACCTAGAAATATAATGGAAGCTTCAGCTAGGCTGTATAAGGAAGCCGTGGATAAGAACCTTATACGGGGTAGGAGTATAAACAGCGTGGTGATAGCTTCTCTTTATGCCGCCTCAAGAAAAATGGGGTTGCCAAGGACTTTAGATGAGTTTGCAGATGCTACACAATTCAAGCGGACCGATATCGGAAGGACATACAGATTTCTAAGCAGAGAGTTAGATCTTCAGTTGAAACCTACTAAACCTCAACTGTATCTGCAGAGATACTGTAACGAACTCAATCTTAGTGGAGAGATAAAGAAATTAGCAGAGGACATTCTCGAAGAGGCTGAAGAAAAAGAGTTAATATCTGGTAAGGGCCCTTCTGGCTTAGCAGCAGCTGCTATATACATCGCATCTGTTAAAGGCGGAGAAAGGAGAACTCAAAGGGAGATAGCCGAAGTCGCTGATGTCACGGAAGTTACCGTCAGAAATAGGTATAAAGATTTAGTTAAAAAGCTTGGTATAGAAATCGAAGTGTGAATCTATTCCAACTGATCTTTGATCATCTCTTCGGCCATATCCAAAAACCTTTCCTCACAACCTTGTGGTATGTAGGCACCAGCAGCGATGTCATGGCCGCCTCCTTCACCACCTAGATTATTTGAGACTATTGACATGACCTCTGAAAGATCTAGGCCCCTTTCTATAAGTCTCTTGGTTCCCCTTGAGGAAACCTTTAGACCATCACGTTCACTGGAATCAGCGAATGCTATCATGACCAGATCTCTATCTACATCACCTGAACCTAGAATCATACCTGCCACAGTACCTAGAACAGTATCAGGGACTTCATCTTTTCCGTGGAAGTACTGTATCAGATCACGTTCATTCACTCCTCCAGAGGATTCTACATAATTCATACACTCAACGAGCACTTTTTGATGTCCTTTAAGCAGTTGTTCAGCCTTTTTCAAATATTCTCCTCGGTCACCCAAACAGACTTGGAGACCTACATCACCTTTATTGTATCTCCCGCAGGAATTCAATAGGGTGGAGAACTCTTTCGCTTCATGCAACATAGTACCGACTTCTTCATCTGGAAAAGTATAGACTTCTCCGATAAGGTTTTCAACGTAATAAGATGGATAACCTCTGTTGAGCAGCCTTTTCCCCAATTCAGATAAGAGTTTTCTTTTCTCACTTTTTGATAGATGGTACCAACGCCTCCAATCGTCGCCGTTTTTCAGAGATATGTCCAAATTAACTAGAAAATTTATGCATGCTTCTTCATCCCCAGTAAGGCCCGGTAGAACTGGATCGCTGGCATACTGGAGAACTTTATATAAAGGTCGACTTTCTAGACCGTAAAATCTAGCATCCTTGTTGTTATCGATGTAACCTTTAGATACGCCTTCTTCAAGTATCTCCCTGTTTTTCCCTATGAGTTTACCTTCTTTAGATGCCTGTAAATCACCTACTGCTCCCACTACAGCTAGTTTGCTTAGATCCGTGTTTTCACCGAGTTCTTTAGCCACCAGGTAAGTTGTTCCAGCACCACAGAGCTCTGAAGCACCATCTATACCGTAGCGATGTGGATTGAGTTCTAAAATATTAGAAGTACTATAGTTGAGAAGATCACCTCTATCTTTTAATCTAACACTTCCGGCACGACCTTGAGGTTCGTGGTGATCGGTGATCACACAGTTCACCCCTTCAAGACTCTTCAACTGACCACTTCCGAGATCTGTAAACCAGATCAATTCGTGATCATGATCTTTGATTTCCTTTAACTTTTCACTTTCTAATTGTTTAATAAATTCGAAATCGACTTCGATGCCTGCACGAGTCAAAGTTTTAAATGCTATACTAGCAGAACTCAGACCATCGGCGTCGATATGTGAAACAATATGGACTTTTTCAGTATTTTTTAGCTTATCAGCTATTTCTTTGGCTTTTTCTTGCAAGCTATCATTTTCGGCCAATGTTTGTATGAGAAATAAACCTTCCCCCTATTCAGCGAACCTTTATAAATTAAACGCTGATATATCAATAACGTTCATATACCACTTATTGCCTAAATATCTTTATTATGGTTAAGGGATTCACAGCTAAGGATAAAGTTATCGTTCACCTTTTAGATTATTATGATAAACAGGATAAATATCCACAGCCAGCCGAAGTTACACAGGAAGGTATATCTGATTGCATATCTTCAAAACAGAATACGGTTTCATATGCCGTCCGTAATCTTGTAAAAGAAGGTATTTTAGATGAAAGAACTACGAGGGTAGAAGGTAAAAGACAAAGGAGGAAAGGATATTTTCTTACAGATAAAGGTTTTGAGAAAGCAAGAAAGAAAAAGAAGGAGATGGGAAACGCTAGAGTGACTTTAAACTTGGACGGCAAGGATAGAAAGGTCATGCTCTCTGACGTAAATAAATATCTTCGTATGAACCTCTCTATGATTGAGATACTTAACAAGGTTGAGGACGGTCGATTGGAATATTCGATCCAGGATAAAAAGGAGGATTTGATTTCATATCTTGTAGATATGCCTCAGCCATCTAATTTTTCGTCGGAAAATGTCAAACTCATTGAACGTTGGATGAATAATAAAGAAAATAACATATTGATTTTACAGGGAGATACTAGTGTAGATATAACAAATGTTCTTTCAAAATTCATAAAAGACATGGACGGTAAATCTAACCTTTTTTATTTTAAATTAGACGATTGGCATACGCCCAGGCATTTGCTGAAGAATCTAGCAGGATTTTTATCCAAAGCTGGAGAACATCGTTTAGATTCACACCTTGAAGCCTCTCATGATATCGATTTTATTGAAATATTCACTAATTTTCGAAAGGACATAAAATCGTTATCACCTTCCGTCATGGTTATCGAAGATGTACCCGATGATGAGGGATTACTGAAACTTCTTGGTGAGATCTCCAAAACCATATCTGAGAAACCAGAAATCAACTTGATAATCACTACTAAGTACGATGACAACTTTGAAAAGGAGATAGATGTACCCTATGGTAAGATAACATTGGAAAAATGGATAGCCCCTGATTTTTATGAAAGACTATCTCATCACTTCGGCATATTAGATGGAAGGATAGATGTCATCGATGAGATATTAAGGAACAGGCTAACCTCCGAGGAATACTTAGCGCTTTCATATATCTCGATTTTTAGGAAACCTGTTGAGATGACCCAGATAACAGAATTAGACCATGTGAATAAACTAACTCTGAAGAACCTTATGCAGACTGATTTGCTGATGCAAACATTAGATGGAAAACCCATCCTACCTGTGGATTTGAGAGAACGTCTATTAAATTTTATGAGAAACAGTCATAAACGATATCTTCACGACAGAGCAGCAGATTATTACTGCAACATCCCAGCTAGGACCCCTTTTGAATCCATAGAATGTGCTTTCCATGCTGTGAAATCTGAAGATGTTGAAAGGTTTATCAACGAATTGAAGGTTAACGGTGAAGATATCTTGAAAGCTGGATTTTCTAGAAGTTTACTTGATATAATAGAAATGATAAATTTGTATGATTATTCTGAAGAAAACAGTACAGTTATAGATTATTTTGCTGGAGAATCACACAGGATACAGGGAGATTTTGAAAGAGCTATAAAAAGATTTCAGAATATCTTAGATAAGACTGATGAGTCTTTGATGCTAGCTAAGGCACGTGAAGGTATTGGATACATAAAAGCAGAAGACGGTGATTATAAGTCAGCTGTAGATGAATATATGAAAGCAACTAAACTTTTAGAAAAAACCCCCATGGAAAATGAGTATATTTTAGGTAGGATTTATTTTAAACTAGCACACCTATCAAACGAACAGGGAAAATACAGTGAAGCTAAGGAATATCTTAAGAAATCTATCTCTGTTTTAGAACATGAGAACAGATATTCTCTTATCACCTCATCATATTTCTTGTTGGCTAGGATAGAAAAAGGCAGAGGTAAGTTAGAGGAAGCTTTAAATTATTTTAAGAAGGGTGTTGAATCCTGGAAGAAAATAAATGAAAGTTATCAGAGAGTTGGAAGACTACACGATATCGGTTCTTTTTACAAAGTTATACGGGAGTTGAGCAATGCTGAGAGATTCTTAAAGGAGACCATCGAAACATGTGAAAAATTTGGTTATAGACATTTAAAAGCACAGGCATTGTTGACTTTGAGTGAATGTCATCTAGAAAAGGGAGAATATGAAGAGGCTATTGACACAGCTGAACAAGCCAACAATATTTTTGGATCGTTGGATAAGGAAGAAGAGCAAGGTTATGTTCACGCTCTTTTTGGACAGATCTATCTGAAACTTAATGATGAAGAAAAAGCTGAAGACCATCTAAGTAGAGCTATATCGATATACCAGAAACTCGGCTCTTCTTATTCATTAGGGCTAGCCTATTTCTCCATGGCCAAGCTTCAAGAAAGGAAGGGGAACCAACAGGGTATCGCCGATAATTATAGAAAAGCACTTTTATCCATAACGTCTAGTGGAGCTGATAAGATGGCGAAGAAGATCAAGAGAGAGATGAAAACTGTACCCCTATCGATGTGAAAACATGTCAAAGCTGTCCCATGATCTGATGGAAGAGCTTTTTTTTGGAATGGATATTAAAGACCCTTCAGTTGTGATGGGTCCAAAGTTCGGGGAAGATGCAGCAGTTATAGAAATAGAAGGTTTTAATTTAGTCGTCCATACAGATCCTATCTCTGGAGCAGTTGAAAATATCGGTTGGCTTGCTATAAACATAGCAGCCAACGACATCGCCGTAACTGGAGCTGAACCTCGATGGGCCCTTTGTTCAATTCAGATACCTGAAGATATGAGTAAGGAGGATATAAAGAAGATATCAGAAGATCTAATAAGCGCTGCTGAAGAATTAGATATAACAATCATAGGGGGTCATACTGAAACAGTATCTAGGATAGATCGACCTTTGTTATCAACTACAATGATGGGGATAACCGAAGAACCCGTTTATACATCCGGCTCCAAAGGTGGTGATAAGATAGTACAGATCAAACCAGCGGCTATGGAGGGAAGCTGGATCTTAGTCAATGATCATAGAGACAAACTACTCGAAATGGGTGTACACAAAACAACTTTGGATGAAGTCATGGGTTGGAGTAAAGAGATCAGTGTAGTCAAACAGGCTTTAAAGATAATGGATAAAGCTACTTCACTCCATGATCCTACTGAAGGTGGGATATTACAGGGGCTCTACGAGATGGCCCATTGTTCAGGCAATGATTTCCACATCAATTCTGAGATAGAATTGAGAAATGAAACCAAGGAGATATGTAAAATTCTAGATATAGATCCATTATATCTTATCTCCTCTGGATGTTTATTGGCTACTATTCCAAATGTATATGATTGTGATGAAGGAAGTGTNATCGGAGAAGTCCGTGAAGGTGAGGGAAGNGTGTTTTATCAAGGTGAGGAAGTAAAGGAGAGGCCGGAGGACGAGCTTTTTAGGATACTGAAAGAATTAGAGAAGTAAGATCATTTGAAAGTCCTGCAATCNGNNCAGTAATAACTGTCATAACTCTTTTTATAAACAAGCTCTGATCCACATTCATCACAGACCTTCTTTTTACCTAGGATCTTATCGAAGAAACTTACTTTCTTACCGGTTTTCTTCTTCTGTTCATAATCTATATCAGCCGAGCTGTATGTTCTATCATCCTCTTCGTCCTCTATCTCGACTCGTTTTTTATCTTCATACGGACTTGAACTTTCTGAAAATTTGTGAGATATGTAAAAGATCGCTACTAAACCAGCTAGAAGCATTATGAACCCACAGCATGCGTATGCGGCAAGTTGCAACATTAAATATGGTGTTTGGTTTATCACAGCAGATATCAACTTACTTCACGTCCAAAAAAGAGAAGAGGAAGAGTATTAAAAAAACTTTCTATCTTTTAAATATTTCAACTCGTAGATTAAAAGGGATATATTTTTAAATCTCACAGATAAACAAGAATAGGATAAGCTATAAATATAATAAATTGCTTTATATTTGAGAGAGGAATAATGGATGCTTTACCGTATCTTTGAAAATACTTGGATGTATGATAAAAGATGAAATTGAATAGCTTTTTTGTTTTACTTATAGTAATTTTATTGATGATCAGTTCAATTGGAATGACTATTGGCGATGTTCCAGAGACCGATGATGGTTTCCAAGAGGTGTTTGATGAAACAAGCCAAAAAAGAACTGAGATATTAAGTCAATCTATTTTGGAGAAGGCAGAAGAAAAAAGGGATACCGACACAGTTGAAGTCGTGATAAGATTGGATCCTCACGAGTTCGAAAGGATAGGTGTGGATGGAAGTTTGAATTACCATGAAAAGGGAACTGAATTTGTGAATTATCTTCGGCATTTTACTGAAGAAAAACAATCAGATGTTAGAACGTTCTTAGAGGAAGGCAATGGAAAGGTTATCAATTCCTTTTGGATGGCTAATGCTATTTTGGCAGAGGTCGAATATGGATCACTAGAAAATTTAGCTCGACTTGACACTGTTTGGAGAGTTCACGAAAATTTTGAGATCGAAATACATGAAACGGGCCCGGATCGCTCGGATACTTTTTATCAGGGGAGTGAGAAAAAGTGGATGGAAATTATAGAAAATCATACCTTATCGGAAGGAAGCACTTTGGAAGGATCTGATAACGATCTAACCTGGGGTTTGGAAAGTATAAATGTTACCGATGTTTGGGATCTGGGTCGAGATGGTTCTGGGATACGAGTGGCAGTCTCTGATACTGGTGTTGACATTGAACACCCAGATTTAGAAGGTAAGATGGTAAATCTTGACGAAGATGACCCGCATCATCCAGGGGGATGGATAGAGATCGACAGTAATGGTTATATCGTGGAGGATTCAAAACCTCATGATACCCAGTATCATGGTACTCATGTTTCTGGTACGGTGCTAGGTGGCAATGCTAGTGGTACACATATTGGAGTAGCCCCTGGTGCAGAGTTGATGCATGCCTTGGTAATGCCTGGAGGAGGAGCAACATTCTCACAGATTCTTTCTGGTCTAGAATGGAAGGCAGAGCCTTATGATAGACATGGTGAACCGCTTCATGAGATCTATGGTGGAAATGTTAGCGACTACCGACCACATATAGCAAGTATGTCCTGGGGAGGATCGGGATATATGGAAGAAATGGAAGAACCTATGATGAACCTGAAGAGTGCAGGTGTGGTTCCTGTGGCTTCTATCGGGAACGATGGTGATGGAAATTTTGGAAGCCCTGGTGCTATTTACGAAACCTTTGGGATCGGAGCGACTGACCAGGATGATGAGATCGCAGATTTCAGTGGTGGGGGTATAGTAGAAGATGGAAGGGATGACACACCAGAAGAGTTCGTAAAACCGGATTTTGCTGCCCCAGGTGTAGAGGTTTTATCGGCTTTCCCCGAGGAAGGATATCAAGAGATAAGTGGGACCTCCATGGCGGCTCCACATGTAGCAGGGATCATTGCGCTGATATACCATACTCATCTGTCTGTAGATGATATATATACTATACTTGAAGAGAGCGCAGATTATCGCGAAGATGGAGATTATTTAAACGAAACGAAAAATACCAGGTATGGACACGGGATAGTTGATGCAGGAAAAGCTGCTGAACACATCTCTTACTATTTAGCCCATGATACAGTGGGAAAGATAACTAACGAAAGCGCCAAACTCAGAGGTGAACTGCTAGATATGCCGGAAGACGAGGTTCAGGTATTCTTTAAGTATCGAGCCTTAGGTGAGGAGGGATGGTCTGCAGCGGAACCTGTGACACTTCATGATCCAGGTTTATTTCAAAATAAAATAGATGGTCTGGAAAAGGCTACCACATATGAATATAAAGCGGTTGGTAATTGGATTGGTGAACAAAATGAAACATTGACTAGGACATTTACAACACATAGAGATGTTGAAATAATAACTTTACCTGATGAGGACCTCACAAATGATCAAGTCACACTAAGAGGACTAGTGAAAGGAGTATATTTAGAGCAGACCGAAGTATTCTTCAGGTATAGAAAACTCGGTGGGGTATGGAATGAGATAGAGCTGGGGGAAGTTACAGATTATCAGGATTTGAGCTTTGAATTGGATAATTTGGAAAATCTTACCACTTATGAATACCAGGCGGTAGCTGAAGCAGGGGGAAAAGAATTTTTTGGTGGGACCATACAGTTCACAACTATAGCACCAAAACCAGAGTGGAGTGAAGATGATAATGCTTATATGATCTCTAATGCACCTGAATTACAGTGGATGAAAAATGAAATAGGAGAAAATTACATTCTTGTAAATGATATTGATGCATCTGAGACTGAAGAATGGTTTGGAGGCCTGGGTTTCGAACCCATCTGTGATCGATTCTTTCCTTTCAGGGGAAATCTTAGCGGTGATGGTTATACGATATATGATCTGTATATCAATCGACCTGAGAAGGAGGATGTAGGTTTATTCGGCAGTATCCATGAGTATACCGAAATAAGTGATTTACATTTACGGGATGTCAATATTACTGGAGGATATGTTGTAGGTAGTTTGGTCGGTTATAGCTCTGGAGTAGTATACAACTCTAGTTCGACTGGATATGTAAATGGAGATAGCTATATCGGAGGGTTAGCTGGTATAAAATATAACTTATCCGACCAATACTTTAATAGCACGGTTGAAAACTCGTTTACTTCTGGAACCGTAAGTGGATTATATGGTCTAGGTGGTTTAGTAGGAGGGAACTTTGGGTCATATGTTAACAGTTCCTACTCAAACTGTGAGGTGATTTCAGAGGCAGATTATGTAGGTGGGCTTATATCAATAAATGTTGTCGGTAGAGTAGAAAACTCCTATGCAACCGGTAACGTTAGCGGTAAACGATACGTAGGTGGTCTAGCAGGAACAAATGAGGTTTATGGTTTAGGAGAAAGGTCATATAGTCTTTTAAAAAACTCTTCCAGCAGTGGTGACGTCAGTGGTGAATTTGTTGTTGGTGGTTTAGTAGGACTGCATTTAGGACAGATCACAAATTCTTATTCGGTAGGAGATATAGTAGGTGATCAATTTATAGGTGGATTAACAGGAGCAGGGATCGGGATCGTGGATAACTCCCATTACAATATCGATGAAGTTCTTATCAACGATGAAAATCATATAACAGTTGGCGGTATTTTCGATGAACAGTATCAGGATTGGATAGATGATATGTATCTCGATATAGATGATTACAGTGAAACCCTAGTACCATCAGGCGAGTATTTTGAGATTAACAGTGTAGATGGGCTGCATGACATTCTAGGATTTGCTGATAGAAACGATCACAGATTCCGTTTATCTGAGGATATCGATTTATCTGATGGACCTGATTTCTACATACCATATCTTGGTGCAGATTTTGATGGTGGTGGTCATACTATTTCAAACCTAACCATCGATAAACCATTCCTTGAAAATATAGGTTTGTTTGGATATTCTGAAAGTACAGAAGTGAATAACCTTGAAGTTGTTGATGCTCATGTGACTGGTTATAGGCATGTAGGGGTACTTATAGGTAGGAGCACGGATCTGACAGTTGAGAACTGCATTACTGCTGGGTCGGTTATCGGAGAAAGACTAGTAGGTGGTCTGATCGGAGAATCTTATGAAAGTACGGTTTTAAAATCATACTCAAAGAGTGAAGTGATCGGTGATTCTAATGTAGGTGGTTTGATAGGTTCAAGTAGGGGTGGAGGAGAGATCTACAACTCCTACGCTGATTCTACAGTCTACGGAAGTAGTTTAGTCGGTGGATTGGTTGGGCATATTGATGTAGTGGTAGTGTCGGATTCTTATGCAACCGGAGACGTGACCGGTAATAGCTATGTGGGTGGTCTAGTAGGATATTGCTGGGGCACTATCATTCGCGTTTATTCTACAGGGTACGTGGGTGGTGACTGGGGAGTTGGAGGATTAGTCGGATATAATCGCGGTGTAGTTATGAACTCTTTCTGGGACACCGTTTCTTCTGAGATACGTAGGAGCGATGGCGGGATCGGAAAAACTACAGATGAATTGGTAACTAAAGAAACCTTTACAGAAGTGGGATGGGATTTTAAAGAAGATTGGGATATAATAGAATATGAAACTTACCCCTATTTGAGATGGCAGGGTGAAGATAGTTACCCTTATGCTCCTAAAACTGTATTTAACGTTGAAATCACAGATCATGAAGAACTGGTACCAACGGGTAGGGATATGTCGGTTGAATATACAGTGACAAACGATAAATTGATATCTGATACTCAAATAATCGAGTTTTTAGTTGACGGTGAAATACAAAATACCGAAGAAGTGGAGCTGGGTAGTGACGGATTCAAAATTTGGGATCATAACGCACACACAAGTCCAGTTTGGTCGGTACATCATTCAGACGGTGTAGTTTACAGCGGTTCTTTAGACCGTTCAGTTACAGCCTATGATAGTGAGGATCAGGAAATACTTTGGCGGCATTGGGAGCATGATGGAGCGACATTGTCTGTCCATGCGGAAGACGGTATAGTTTACAGTGGTTCAAGCGACAACACCGTGATGGCCTACGATGAGGAATCAGAGGAGAAACAATGGATGCATGATGAACATGATAGTATGGTCATGTCCATTTACGTTGAAGATGGGGTAGTTTACAGCGGTTCATTGAACGGAACAGTTATAGCTTACGATGGTGAAGCCCAAGAGTTATTGTGGAAGCATGATCTTCATGAGGACGAGGTCTATTCAGTCTATCATAGAAATGGAGTAGTTTGCAGCGGTTCATTAGATGGGACAGTTATAGCCTATGATATCGAAACCCAAAGTTGGATCGGTGGACACAGTCATCATGATGGAGCAGTCCAATCAGTTTATGTAGAGGAGGGAGTCATTTATAGTGGATCTAGCACAGGTGAGATTATTGCCTACGATCTAATTCCTAGGAGATTGCTTTGGGTACATGCAGAACATAACGATGAAGTTAGATCAGTTTATGTCCAAGGTGGTGTCGTTTATAGCGGGTCCCTAGATAATTCTGTTATCGCATATGATACTGGGGACCAGAGAACATTATGGAAACACTGGGAACACGATGGAGGAGTTTATACAGTCCATGCAGAGGATGGAACCGTTTATAGTGGTGGGATGTCCGGCTCAGTGTTAGCTTATAGTGAAGGTGATCTGTACGAAGGCGAGTTCAGGTGGGATACATCGGGTAAAGAACCTGGAGAATATGAGGTGGAGGTGTCCAGCGAGGAAGATACGGATCAAGTCACTGTGAAGGTAGTCGAGGGAAACGAACTGGTGGTAGAAGAACCACATGGGGAAGGAGATGTATATATAGATGATGAGTTAGTTATCCTATATCCACACACAGAAGCGTACCTTGATGAAGAAGAAGTGACTATAGTCGCCGAAGCTTCAGAGAACTGGAATTTTAAGGGATGGGACATAGATGATTCTTTATCTGAAGAGGAGGAACTAAATCTAACTATAGATGGGGATAAAGTGGTGACTCCTATATTCGAGTTGAACACTTACGATTTAGAATTGGAAGAAGTCGGAGAAGGGTCTGTAGAATTAGATCCATATCACGAAGAGTATACTCACGGAACAGAAGTTAACCTAACGGCAGTCCCGTCCGAAGGTTGGTATTTTGTGGGATGGGGTGGGGATCACGAAGCTAGCGAAGAACAGATCGAATTGACCATGGATGGAGTTAAAAACCTTACAGCCCATTTTGAGCTTAAAACATACACTTTAAATGTAAAAGAAGTTGGCGACGGTTCTGTGATAATAGAGCCTTACAACGAAGAATACGAACACGGAGATGAAGTTAACTTAACAGCCCTCCCAGAAGACGGATATGAGTTCGTTGGTTGGAGTGGGGATTACGAAGGCTATGAAGAAGAAATCAATTTGATCATGGATGATATCCAAAATCTTACAGCCCACTTCCAAATAAAGACGTACTCTTTAGAGATTGATCAGATAGGAGACGGATCTGTGGAGGTTGAGCCTGTTCAAGAGGAGTATGAACATGGTGTCGAGGTCAACTTAACAGCTCACCCTGGTGAGGGATACATTTTTGATGGGTGGAGTATAGATTATAGTGATGATGAACGGATAAATTTGACCATGAAGGATGATATCGAGCTGGATGTCTATTTCTTAAGGAAACCTTTCTTCGAAGTAGAGATAACAGACTACGAGGATGAGGCAGTTCAAGGAGATGAGATCGTCGTAAGCTTTACTGTTAATAATACTGGAGAGTTAGAGGATACGCAGACAATAGAATTCAAAGTTAATGGCCAAACGGAGACCACAAGAGAAATAAAGCTGAAAGGAACCGAGGTCTATATGGGAGAATTTATCTTGACCGCTGAAGAACCTGGCGAAATCGATATAGGTATTTCAAGTGATGATGACGAATTCGTTTTAACCAGTTCTATTCTCATTGAAGATGAAGATATACTTCCTTTGTGGGTATGGGTTATTATGGGTTTGATAGTAGCTGCTATCGTAGCAATTGTTGTATTGAATAGACCTGGAAAAGATGATGAAAATGATGAATTAATTGAGATGGAAAAAGAGATCGAGGATATGGAGAGGGATATCGACAATGAGAGCGATGAAATTTTAGATGATGTTTAATCGACATATATCGTTAACTTTCAGTTATACGGTTCATCTGGCTTATTATCTTTATATAAGATGATAAGAGCCTCTTTCATAGTTTTTTCATTATTAATTACATTTCATTCAAATGGTTCTGAGAATGGACCTATAGTTAATAGAATACCAAATTATCAGTAAAAACCATTCTGTTAAAAGTGGAGATTTATCAAAAGCTTTATAGAAAGATACGAGATAAGAAAATCGATGAACTTGCTCAAGGAAGCAAATTATTACTTCATAACCGACGAAAAAATCGAGCTATCTCCAGTAGAACAAGTTGAAATAGCAGTAAATCAGGGTGTCAAGATAGTACAATATCGAAGAAAAGATGCATCCGGAAAAACTTTGTATGAAGAGGCGTCCCAGATCTCAGAACTTTGTGAAGATAAAGCACTTTTCATAGTCAATGACAGGATAGATATCGCACAAGCAGTGGATGCAGACGGTGTTCATCTGGGGCAGGATGATTTACCATATAAAGTAGGTAGAGAGTTAGTAGGGGATATGATATTGGGGGTTTCCACCCATAATTTAGAACAGGCTTTAGAGGTTGAGAAGGTGGCGGATTATATAGGGATAGGTCCGGTTCATTCCACGGAAACCAAACGGGATAAAT
>SL_8KL_010_SEDDRAFT_10000925_pt1 | contig 25611 bp, 22 predicted proteins | sample SodLakKL_010_SED_4_FD_11160 | JGI IMG/M metagenome (IMG submission 11160) | reverse complement strand
CTGGAAGGCTCAACATAGGCGGTTTTCCAGGGCTCAGGGCCAATTACCGCCAGGAAAGTAGCCGGATTGAATGTCCCGGCACCCACCTCGACATCGTACGGCTGGTGCAAAACACAGCCGTAATCGCTCCAGAAGCGCTGAAGATTGAGCATTACATCCTGAAAATGCATCCACGTCTCCCGTTTGGTTATGATAATTCTATGAAAAAAGTACACTAAAGCAAAACTTTGCGCACAGCGCAGGCAAGCAGCTTTCAGGGTAAAAAGTTGCTTGGGTGGGACTGTTCCGGTTTTGCAAAGATTTAGTCCAGATGGTACTGGACATAGGCATCAATTACCCGGAAACAGTCCTGGAGTACCTCGGGTTCCGGGTTCCAATCGAGCCATTGTCCTGGACCGGATGTTCGCAGCCTGTCCAGAAACAAAAGAGACTCTCTTCCGGTCTTAATAGTTCCCTTTTGGTCCCGTATGCAGCCTGGGCAGAATACTCGCCCATCACTGAAGGAAAAAAAGCCCAGGTGCATATTTTCTGCGCCGAGTCCGCAAACAGCGCATTCAGCCGGCACCGGTTCGTAGCCGTGGATAAATGCGGCCCTGGCTTTGAACAGAAGCGGAAAAAATATGGGAATGTCGGGATGGTTCTCCATTACTTCCAGTACTTCCAGGATCAGGGGATATATCCGGGAAGAATCATCACCCTCGGGGCAGATTTTCTGTACAAAACGCAGGCAGTTTACAGCCATCCCCAGTTTGTCACGCTGGTTCTTGAGTTCCTGAAACCCGCTGACAAGGGTTCCCTCCTGCAGGGTCAGGTATCTTTTACCGGAACTGTACCCAATGGTGAACAAGACCAGGTTCAGACTGTCCAGACACCCGCAGAAGCGTCTTCTGCTGCGGCACCCCCCGAAGGCAAAACCTGTCTGCACCCCCCGGGTCGGGGACAGAAAGCGCACCCAGAGGTCATGCTCCTTGAACCTCCCGGTGCGCAAAACAAGGACTTTTTCCGAAAACGACATGGGTACAGTCGGAAAGCTGTTAAGGGGTGTCGTTGAATTCCAGGGTCTTTACCTCGCCGGAGGCGGCGTCAAGATCATAGGGTTCGCCGTTAAGACTTATGCTTACCCCGCCGGCGTTGCCAAGCCTGAGACTCATACTGCCAGTATATTCCACCTCGATACTGTCACCGGGACGCAGAAAATGATCCCGGCTTTCGTCATCGGTCTCATACATGAGCCAGCATTCTTCATGCGCCTCGATATGCACCAGCACTGTGTCAGGAATTTCTTCTTCCTCGGGCTCATCCGGCTCAACTGCAAAGGCCTCCAGATCCAGCTGGGTTACCCGGGGTTGAAGCTCATCTACGTCCTCCCGGAGCAAAACATCTTCTTGCGGTACAGCGTCTCCGGGAATTTCCGGTTCTTCCGGAGTGACGGCCCTGTCTTCCAGGATATCGTCTTCCAGGGGCTCTTCCTGGACATGATCGTATTCGGGGATTTCTTCAGCCAGTTCGGCCTGTTCCTCTTGAGCAGGCTCTTCCTGGAAGGAAGAATACAAAAACCATCCGAAACCGACAATGATAACCAAAGCCAGAATAATCACTGATGCCTTGACAGTGTAGGAAAAAAGCCTGGCCTCTTTTTGTTCCTTAAGGACCGTGGGCAGTTCTTCCAGGCTTTCAGTTTCTTCTTCAGCATGGTATATCTTGGAGAACTCTTCCCCCATGCTTTGCCAGTCCAGGCCCAGAAACCTTGCATAGTTCTGCATGAAGCCCTTGGCATAAACCGGGTGAGGCAGCTGCTCCACGTCCCCGTCTTCCAGCGCCTTTAAAAAGTTCAGACTGATCTTGGTTTCATCCTGGACCTGTTCCAGGCTCAAACCCCGGCGCGTTCTTTCTTCGTACAGCTTTCTGCCAAGCTCTTGCATTTCCATAATTTCTCCCAAGGGATGCCGGGCTAATAGCGGATATCTATTACTGCCCTGTCCCGCAGTCCCTGGATATATTCATCAAATCTTTTTTCCAGCATTTTATCAAAGAGTTCGTCGCGAATCTCTTCTTCGACCTCTTCTAAGGGAACAGCTCCCTCATCATGTATCTCCTCGACACGGAGCAAAACGCCCTGCCCCTGCATTGCAAAGGGTTCACTGATTTCACCGGCCTCCATGTTCTTCAGGGCTTCTCTCCATTCAGGCCTCATCCTGTCCCAGCGGACCATACCGATGTCTCCGCCTTCCGAAGCCCCCGGACCCTGGGAATAATTTTCAGCCGCTTCAGCAAACTGGTATTCACCCTCTTTGATCTTATCCAGCAGGGTTTCCGCCTCTTCCACCCGGGGTACCACCAGGACTTTGAGATGGACTTTTCTTTCCTTTTTAAAATCCTGGATATTGTCCTCGTAGTATTCCTTGATGCGGTCACTGGTGACCACGGTTTTTCTCTGGACCATGATGTTCATGACCCTCTGCCTGAGCATGGAGTCCCTGATCTGATCCTTGTAATCCTCCAGACTGAGCCCCTGAGCACGCAGATGCTGCTCAAACTCTTCCTGGTTCATGTTGTTGTTCTGCTTCACCCTTTCTATATGTTCCTGGATTTCCCGGTTCCGGACCTCGATCTGGTATCTTTCAGCCTCCTGGCGCATGAGAATGTCATTTATCATCTGCTCCAGAACATGTCTTCTGGTTTCTTCCTGCTGCACCGGCGGCAGTTCATCCAGGGAAATATCCTCGAAGAGACCCAGAAACATTTCCACCCTTTTTTCCAGATCAAAAAGGGTGATGCTTTCTCCATTTACATGAGCCACTATCCTGTTTACCGATGAAGCTTCAGCCGGTCTGAAGGAAACAAGGACCAACAATACAGCCGCCAGCAGTATAAGTGATCTGTTGAAAAAGAAATACGCCCTGCATGAAAGTGATTTATTTGTTTTTACCATACGTTGCCGCTTTATTAGAGTGTTGTGTCAAATATTTAATTTTGCATCCCTGTCACAAAAACAAGAACCACGCTGACCACGCTGAGACACGCGGCAGGAAAGCATGGCAGGAAATATTTTCAGAAGGCGAGGCTTGGGTGCCTGTTACCGGGACTGTTTTATTCCGGGCATGAGCAAATCTTTGTCCGGGATCACGGGCATGGGCCTGGTGCCGGGAACTACAACTGAGTACCCCGTGAAAACTTACCTTGATTCAGAAAGAGTCTTGAGTCAGATGCAGCCTTTCCGGCTAATTTTCCATAAAAGCGGTTTCCAGCAGCCTGGCATTTATCTTGATATCCGACTCGTCCACGGTTGTTTCAAGCCAGTTGTAAAAAACCTTGTGCATTTTTTCCTGCACCAGGTTTTCTTCAATGATATCATATACCTGGTGTGGCTTTAAAAGCTTGCTGTCCTTGCGGTCCATGACCATCACCCGGTAATAAAGTCCCTGCCTGTTTTTCTGGATTTGGCTTTTTTCTCCCTTCTGCAGGCCGGTCAATTCATCCTGCAGTCCCAGAGGCAATCTGTCCACCCGCATTTCATACTCCCCCACATTGACCTGAGGATATTTTTCCCGGATGCGGGATATGTCTTCGCTTTCCTGGAAAGTGTCAAGGACTTCCTGCAGCTTGTCTTCTTTACCGGAGGAAAGGTGCAGAAAAACAATTCTTTCCGGAATATAAAAATCTTCAATATGGTAGTGATAGTATTCCTTGACATCTTCCACATCAAGGCTGATCCGGGGCCTTAATACTTCCTTCTTGAACTTGTCCCACATCAGATCCTTAAGAATACTGGCTCTCCAGAATTCAAGATCTATATGTTCCTCAATAAGCACCTCTTCAAATCCTCCATCGGGATAATCCTGTCTTATCTCCCGCTCGATTTTTGCCACCTCCCCGGGATCAACTGCATGCCCTGAAGAATTGAGTTCCTGTTCTATCAACTTCTGAACCACCAGGTCCAGCAGCACTCTGCCATAGGATGATTTGATTTCCTTCAAATCAGGCGGCACTCCCCTGGACCATTTGAAATAATCGGCATCATACCCGGACTCCACTTCATCCAGGTATATGGGCTGACCATTTACTGTGGCAACCACCCCTTCCTCGGGGGAGTCCGGGGAGCAACCCCAAGCCAGAACAGCCAGAAAAACAAGGGCAGTGACAAAAAAACAGTGGCGCATGTATATAATGTGCTTATCTCATGATTTAAGATGATCGGTCAAATCCTGAACAATATCCTGCAGTTCATAGAGGAAGTTCAGAACATTTGAATCCCTGTTCAAACGGATCTCCAGCTTAGATGGCGGCACAAGCCTGGCGATGCTGCTGTTTTTTTCTATCCACTGCACCAGCTTTTCAGGGTTCAGCTCACCTGTCTCCGCCGACCATTCAATGCTCAGCCTGTTTTCCATAAAATCCGCTTTCTGTGGCCCCAGAGCTTTCAGGGCGTGCTTTATTTTTAACACATTGATGAAATTATGCAACTCTTCAGGCAGTTTTCCAAACAGATCCTGGAGTTCCTGAGAGAGCTGGTCAAAGTCCTGCTGTTGAGCGCCGCCTGAAAGCATGCGGTAATATTTGAGCCTCTCTGCAGCATCGGGGATATAATCCTCTGGAATATAAGCCGAAAAACCAATGTTGATTTCCAGGTCCCTGGAACCGTAAGAAGTGTCTCCTTTCAGCTTGCCTACTTCTTCCTGCATCATCTCCAGAAAAAGGTCCAGACCAACTTTTCCGATCTGACCGGACTGAACTTCACCCAGGATATTCCCTGCACCCCTGAGTCTTAAATCTTCCATGGCCACCTGAAAACCAGCGCCTAAGTAATCCATATCCAGGATGATCTGCATGCGTTTTCTGGATTTTTCTCCCAGCTCCCTGACCGAGGGCACAATGAAATAGGCATAAGCCTGCTCCTGCGACCTGCCTACCCTACCTCGCAGCTGGTAGAGCTGGCCGAGGCCGAACATATGGGCCTGGTCAACAATCAGGGTATTGGCCCGGGGAAAGTCCAGCCCGGACTCGATTATGGCAGTACAGACAAGTATATCGATTTCGTGATGCCAGAATCTGTGCATGTTCTCCTCCAGGATGCGCTCGGGCATCTGACCGTGGGCCATGTCCACTCTGGCCTCGGGCATCAGATCCTGGACATACTCCATGACGCTTTCCAGACCCTGCACCCGGTTGTAAACCCAGAACACCTGTCCCTGCCGGTCCAGTTCCCTTTGCAGGGCATGCCGCAGGAAATCCCTGTCCCTTTCAATTATTGAGCTCTCCACCGGCTTGCGGTCCAGGGGAGGGGTCTCAATTACGCTCAAGGTGCGAATTCCGGATACGGACAGCTGCAGGGTCCTGGGGATGGGGGTGGCGGTCAGGGTCAAGACATCAATATTTTGCCGGTACTGTTTTAGTTTTTCCTTGTGCCTGACCCCGAATCTTTGCTCCTCGTCCAGAATCATCAGAGAAAGTCTGGGCAGAATCACATCCTGGGACAAAATTCGGTGTGTACCTATAAGTATATCCACCTCACCTTTTCTGGCTCCCTCCAGGATGATTTTCTGCCGATTGCGGGGAACAAAACGGCTGAGCATGCGCACATTTATGGCAAAATCCTGCATACGCTGCACAAAATTTTGATAATGCTGTTCAGCCAGTACGGTTGTGGGACATAAAAGGGCCACCTGCTTGCCGTCCTGAACCGCTCTAAAGGCCGCCCGCATGGCCACCTCGGTCTTGCCGAAGCCCACATCTCCGCAAACCAGGCGATCCATGGGTTCATCGCTCTCCATATCCTGCATGACTTCCCGGATGGCCTGCTCCTGGTCCGGGGTCTCCTGGAAACCAAAGGTATTGGCAAACTCCTGGTAAAGTTCTTCGGGGGGGCTGTAGGAATACCCCTTGACCACCTTGCGCTGGGCATACATGTCCACCAGGTCTTTGGCGATTTTTTGAATGGCCTTGCGCACCCGGTTCTTGGTTTTGCTCCAGTTGGCCCCTCCCAGCTTGTCCAGGGCAGGGTCCGCCCCGTCCGGTCCCTTGTATTTCTGGACCAGGGAAAACCTGTCCACCGGGACATACAGTTTGTCATCATTGGCATAGTACAGAACCAGGTAATCACTGGCCTGGGTATCGGTGCTTATCCTTTCCAGCCCGCCGAACCGCCCCAGCCCGTAATCACGATGCACCAGCATGTCCCCGGGCTCAATATCCTCAACCCTGGCAATGCCCTTGAACCTTCCCGTGGGGCCAGTACGCTGCCTGGTTCCGGGCTGCAGTACGTCCTCTCCCAGAATGTAGATATGATTCCAGGACATGTGCATGCCGGTGCCGGTTCCCGCCACCACGGCGTAAAGTCCCCGGACTTCAGGGTCAAAAGAAGTCTTTAGTTCAATATCCTCCTTTTGGATTACATCCAGGAACTTGTCCCTGGACTTGGCCGTATTGAAATTCAGTATTACCTGATTGGCTGTCCTTTTCCATTCCTTCAGGGCCTGCAGAAATGCAGGCCAGGGCCTGCGGTTGTCCTGGGGTTTCCAGAAAATATCCGAGAAGCTGTTTATCTCTTTTTCACCAAGATCAACACCCCTGGATTTCTGACCCATAACCAGCCTTTCAAACACCACCTGCCGCCTGTTGTGCCACATGGTCCTGGCCCGGACTTCAGGCTGAAAAAAAAGCTTTTCAGGCCACCCCTCGGCTTCGGCCCACTGTTTGAGCTTCCATTCCTCTTCTTCGAGAGATGTTCTAAGACGCGCGGTGTCCACCAGAAAAAAATGAGCATCCTCTGGCAGGAATTCCGAAATTTCCCCCGGACTGGAATAGAAAAGACCGGCAGGATAAAACGGATCTTTTTCCTCCAGCTTGAACTCCAGCCTCTGGCGAAGTTCTCTGCTGATTTCACCGGTAGACTTGAGATAATCCGCCTTGTCCCTGGCCTGTTTTACCAGGTGGTCCTCCATTGGACTCGGGGATACGGGCAGTATCAGGCATTCTTCAAGCTGGCGGATGGACCTTTGAGATACAGGCTCAAAGGTTCGGATGCTTTCCAGGTGGTTTCCAAAGAATTCAAGGCGCAGGGGATGAGGATAACCAGGGGCATAAATATCCAGAATATCTCCCCTCTGGGACACCTCTCCCGGTGATGTGACCATAAAAACCCTGACATAACCCCATTCAACGAGCTTATCCAGTATGTCTCCAGGATTTGTTTCCTCACCGGTCATAAGCAGAAGGAACACGTCCCGGACCACGTCAGGAGGCGGAAGATAGTTCAGCATGGAATCCGCAGTCAAAACGGCTGCTTTGCCCTTTTGCTGCATAAGCCCGAACATTGAGGCCCATATCCTGCCCCATGCAGGTCTGCTGGAATGCCCTGGTGAAGGAAGGAAAAACCAGGATGACTCCCAGAATTTATCCTTTTCCATAGAAGTCCGGCTGAATATCTCAGCCAGTTGCATGTACTGCTTTACATCAGAGTTGGGAGGGAGCACCAGCACAGCATCGTGTCCCTGACGGCGCAGGTATTCGGCAAGATAGATCTGAGTAGCCGGACCTGCCTTGTGGATATGGATATGCCTGGATTGCCGGCCTGAATCCAGAAGCTTCTCTTTTAAGCTGGGATCTACAAACAATCTTGATTCCGAATTACAATCCGGTTTTGCTTAAACCTGACTCAAGACCTTTTTTTCTTCCCGGCTTAGCAGCCTGTCCAGGTCCAGCAAAATGAGCAACCTGTCTTCAAGCTTGCCTACACCGCTTATATATTCCGAATCAAGTCCGGCCACCACCGGAGGCGGAGGTTCGACAGTATCTGCAGGGATTCTCAGAACTTCTGAGACGGAATCGACAATAAAGCCTACGATCATTTTGTTGATCTCCACAACGACAATCCGGGTGTTCTTGTCATGGCCCCTGGAGTCCAGGCCGAATCTCTTGCGCAGGTCTATCACCGGTATCACCTTGCCTCTGAGGTTGATCACCCCTTCTACAAAATCAGGGGCTTTGGGCACCTTGGTAATCTGCATCATCCTGATGATTTCCTGAACCGTGAGAATCTCCACACCGAATTCTTCGCCGCCGATATTGAAAGTGACCATCTGCAGCAGGTCGGCATCCTTTTTCTGGGTGTGATTTTCCATGGTTATCTCCTGCGTAAGTTCTTAATAATTGTTTCCGGCAATAACTATAAGAGGAATCAATAATGAATTTTCTGGTTAACAGCGCTAAATCTTTTTCTTTATTTTATCAAGTCAAAATATGTTGCCAAAAAACCAGCTTGTGGTTAATATCTGTTATCAAGGAGTAAGAGATATTTTTTTAAACTCAAGTATGGGAGGGTTCATTCAATAATGGCCTATTTTCTACGCAATCCTGACAATTATCCTCTGGAAGAACAAGTAAAGATTCTGGGTGACGAAGAACTTCTGGATTTCTGGGAGGAAAGCCAGTTTCTGGACAGATTCAATGACGATGAAGCCTATAAGACGCCGGGACCGCGCATTAATTACGAAGAGGTCATCCTCAAGGAACTGCAGATAAGAACCTGCATGAAAATCGTTTAGATTTTGCAGGCTGCTGCTGTTGATTTGCCATATCAAACCTAATCTTAAACAAGAAAAACCATCCCGGGAGTCCCCGGGATGGTTTTTTTGGCTTATCTTGCAAATAAAATTTAGAAGCGAGCTTCACGTTTGGGCTTGGCCACATTGACCTTGATGTTGCGGCCTCCGAAATCAGTCCCGTTGAGACTTTCAATGGCCTCGTCAGCACCGTTTTCCATTTCCACAAAACCAAACCCCCGGGAACGGCCGGTTTCGCGGTCCTCAATGATCTTTGCCGAGCTTACCTCTCCATATTCAGCAAAAAGATCGCGGAGTTGGGCCTCAGTAGTGCTCCAGGGCAGGTTGCCCACATACAGATTGGTCATAAGATAACGCTCCTGAAAAAGTAAAACAGGGAAATCACCGGTCCAGGCCGCAAACCATCCGACCCGCCCACAAAAACCGGTGAAAGATACTGCCCCCCTCTATATTCCAGGCATTTTTCGAAAGCAAGTTTTTTTTGACAAAAAAACTCATAGAAAAATATTTTCCTTTACTTTCGCGGCTTAAAGGAACGTAGTCTTAGACTGTTGGTTACCACCGATACGGAACTTACGGCCATGGCCGCTCCGGCCAGCATGGGATTGAGTATGATTCCGTAAAAGGGATACAATACGCCGGCAGCAACGGGTATCAGGACAATATTGTAGATAAAGGCCCAGAAAAGATTCTGGCGGATTGTCCTGGTAGTTGCCCTGGAAAGGGAGATGGCCGTGGGCACACCGCGCAGGTCGCCGCTTATGAGGGTTACGTCCGCTGTCTCCATGGCCACGTCCGTGCCAGTGCCAATGGCTATGCCCACGTCGGCACTGGCCAGGGCCGGGGCATCGTTGATGCCGTCTCCGACCATCGCCACGCGTCTGCCTTCCTGCTGCAGACTGGTCACATAATCAGCCTTGTCCTGAGGAAGGACCTCGGCAAAGACCCGGTCAATGTCCAGCTGCCGCCCTATGGCCCGGGCGGTGGCTTGATTGTCCCCGGTGAGCATGATCACTTCCAGGCCCATTTTGCGCATGTCCTGTACCGCTTCCCTGGATGTATCCTTCAGGGGATCGGCCACGGCGATCATCCCGGCCATTTTTCCGTCCCTGGCCACGTACATGGGAGTCTTGCCTTCGTGGGCCAGTTCCATGGCCCTTTCCTCCCAGGGGCCGGTAGAAACCTTGAACTGCTGCATAAGGCGAAGATTGCCGGCAAGGATCTCTGTGCCCTCCATAAAGGCCTTTATCCCCTGCCCTGGAACAGCGTCAAAGGATTCTGCAGAACCCAGGTTCAGGCCCTGTTCCCTTGCATGACGCACAACAGCCTCTCCTAAGGGGTGTTCAGATCCCTGTTCAACGGATGCCGCCAGGCGCAGAAGATCATGGGCTTCAGTGCCCTGTTCCGGCAGCAGGTCCATGACCTGGGGCTCACCACGGGTAAGTGTGCCGGTTTTGTCCAGGACCACTGTCTGCAGCTTGTGCGTAAGCTGCAATGTCTCGGCGTTCTTGATGAGAATGCCGTTTTCAGCACCTCTGCCCATACCCACCATTATGGCCGTGGGAGTGGCCAGACCCAGGGCGCAGGGGCAGGCTATTATAAGCACAGCGATAAAGGTGGTCAGGGCAAAGGTCAACTGCGGTTCAGGCCCGTAAATGGACCAGAAAACAAAGCTCAGAAGTGCTACACTTAGAACTGCGGGCACAAAGTATGCCGCTATTTGGTCCACCATCTTCTGAATAGGGGCCTTGGATCCCTGGGCCTGTTCCACCAGCTGGATTATCCTGGCCAGAGCAGTATCCCGGCCGATCTTTGTAGCCCTGAACTGAAAGCTTCCCACCTTGTTTATGGTTCCGCCTATGACTTCATGGCCGGGCTTCTTGGTCACAGGCATGCTTTCCCCGGTGAGCATGGATTCGTCAACAGTGGAGGAACCGGATGTTATCTCCCCGTCCACAGGAACCCTTTCTCCGGGGCGGACCAGGACAACATCCCCCAGCTGCACTTCTTCCACTGGTATTTCAATGTCTTCACCGTTTCGTCTTACCCTTGCACTGCGGGCCTGCATGCCCATGAGCCGGCGAATGGCTTCGGAAGTGCGTCCCTTGGCCCGGGCCTCCATGAGCCGGCCCACAAGGATAAGAGTGGTGATGACCGTGGCCACGTCGTAATAAAGCTGATAAGGAAAACCCAGGTTGGTCAGAAAACCGGGGAAAAGGGTCATGGCCGCGCTGTAAAGCCAGGCCGAGGTGGTGCCCATGGCCACCAGGACGTTCATATCCGCGGTCAGATGCCGCAATGCCCCATATGCACCCTGGTAAAAACGCCACCCGGCAACAAACTGTACGTAGGTGGAGAGAATCAGGAGAACATATACATTGCTTAAGAAAGCAGGCACCCAGTCCGACCACATGGGCATCATGTGGGGAATACTGCCTATAAGGACAACAGTGGTTACCGCCGCCCCGGAAACAACATCCCTGACCAGGCGTTTCATCTGTTTTTCCCGGACCTCACGTTCCCTGTCCTCGCTTTCTTTCTGTTCTGTGCCGGCATGGACCACCTTGTAACCGCTTTCTTCCACTGCTTTCTGAAGGGAAGCAAGTGTTTCCGGACCTCCGGTATATGTGATCAGTGCACGCTCAGAGGCAAAATTAACTTCTGCCTGCAGCACTCCGGGAACATCAGACAGGGCCTTTTCCACCCGGCGCACGCAGGAGGCACAGGTCATGCCCTCAATATCCAGAACCGCCTGGTGCTGGTCCACGGGTTGAGCACCAAAACCGATACTTTCCACGGCCTCTGTCAACTCTGCAAGAGAAACCCGGTCTTCAAGGAAGACAGTGGCCTTTTCTGTGGAAAGGTTGACTTCAGCGGTTCTTACCCCTTCAATATCTGTAAGGGCCTTTTCCACTCGGCGTACGCAGGAGGCACAGGACATGCCGGTGATTTTCAGGATAACCGGAGGGTTATTTTTGCCGGAGTTTTCTTTCAAAGACTCCGGAGGCTTGTCCAGCCCGAAAGTTTTTTTGTCTTCAGACATCTTTACCCCGATCAAGAATGCAGATATATTTCAATTTGTTTTTTCCAAAGGCCGAAGCATGTCCGGCAGACATGGTATCGTCGTATCTGTTTAGCGATTTGCATGTGGCATGGGGACTGGCTCTCCCCGCACTGATTTTTGTGAAGGATAATTGAGAGGTTTAAAAATAAGTGCGGGGGTGCCTGTCCCCTGCTTTCCTTAACAACGCTAAACAGATACGCATCGTCGAACCGAAGCTGTACAAGGTAAGAGTTTAGAGGTAGCAACTTGCGGGAACAGGTATCTTTACCAGATAAATGATTTCCCTGCAAGAATATTGATAGGGGGGCTGAATGGTATCACGAGTAATTCTAAACGCCAAGCAGATGCAGAAAACTCTGGAGAGGCTTGCTTCCCAGGTGTGGGAACAGACAGCCGACACTGAAACCCCGGCGCTCATTGGAATTCAGCGCAGGGGAGTGGATCTGGCCGCAAGGATGCAGAAAATGCTTGAAGAAAAGACCGGACAGGAAATAAGACTGGGCAAGTTAGATATAAATCTTTACCGGGATGACTGGACAAAAATGACTTCAACCCCGGTAATAAACAGTACAAAAATACCTTTTTCCGTGGACGGAAAAACCCTGATACTAGTGGACGATGTGCTGTACACTGGACGGACCATTAGAAGCGCTCTGGATGCCCTTCTGGATTTCGGACGTCCCGGGTGCATCAAGCTTCTGGTGCTCATTGACCGCGGCCACCGGGAATTGCCCATCCATGCGGACTTTGTGGGCAAAAAAGTGAACACCTCCAGAAAGGAACAAGTGGATGTTGTGCTTCGGGAAAGAGACGGCGATGACAGAGTGATGCTGCAGGAGGCTGAAAATGAATTAGAGTGAAGCGCAATGATTTGAAAAAAATCTGGTTGCCAGGAAGGGCATTTCCAGCTTTTTGCCCTTCCTGGTTCCATGATTTCTTTGCAGATGTTTTGTAAAGCGACTTAATCCCGGTGGTCCAGAATCCTGGGGCATACTTTTTCCACATCCGGCACACCGGTGAGAAGCATGGCCTGGATAAGTTCCTGCGTGTACTTGTTTAAAACGAAAGACACCCCTTCCTTTCCTCCTCCAAACGCTCCGGTGATAAGCGGCCTTCCTACAAGTACGGCATCCGCGCCCAGGGCCAGAAGCTTTATTACATCCGATCCCGAACGTACACCGCCGTCAGCAATAATCGTCATGCGTCCTCTGACCATTTCGGATATTTCCGGCAGAACTTCTGCGGCCCCAGGGGTATGATCCAGGACCCTTCCCCCGTGATTGGAGACCACTATGGTTGAAACCCCTGCTTCCAGAGCGTCCAGGGCATCGTCAATGGTCATGATTCCCTTGAGTACAAAGGGAAGATCAGTAGACTGAACCAGTTCTTTTATTTCGTGCTTGTCCTTGGGTCCCACTGCCTGGCCCTTGAGGGCCATGGTCACTAAGCCTGCTCCGTCAATATCCACTCCGACAGCCATGGCCCCGGCCTCTTCAGCGCTTCTGATACGTTTTACTATCTCTTCCTGGGCCCTGGGCTTGATGATGGGTATGCCCTGCCCCTGGTTGTTTTTTATGGCCTGGACTCCGCTGTCGAACATGGCCGGGTCTGCTCCGTCCCCGGAAAAGCCGATGCTTCCGGAATCAATGCTTCCGGAAATTATATGATCGATAAACTCCTGTTCGGTGATCTGTCCGCCCATATTGTAAGTGGTTCCGGTCATGGGAGCGGCCATAATGGGAGTCTTGAAATCCCTGCCCCACAGCCTGATGCCTGTGTCCGGTTTTTTTACTCCGTGTACCGCGCGCATTCTCAGCCGGTAGCGGGCCAGTGCTTTAAGATTTACCTTGAACGCTTCGCCTGTGCCCATTCCGCCCATTCCGGGCACTTCACCGGCACACATGCGGCCGTCGCACACCGGGCAGACCCGGCAGTATCCCTTCAGTTTTTCCTTGGCCTCTTTGGTGATGTCATTCCAGTTCATAAAGCCTTCCTTAAATCAGTTTTTTGTTCTGCAGGACTTCCTTGAGTCTGGCCTGGTTTTTTTCCTGCATGGGTACCAGGGGCAGCCTTAGTTCCAGCTCGATTTTTTTCATGAGGGCCAGGGAAGTCTTTACGGGTATGGGATTTGTCTCGAAAAACATGGCCCGGCAAAGGGGAGCCATTTCAAGGTGCAGCTTTTTGGCTTTTTCCTGATCGTTGTCCATATATGCCTTGCACAGAGAGTGCATCATATTGGGGACGATGTTGGAACTGACAGATATTACTCCATGTCCACCCACAGCCATAAGGGGCAGCACGATGGAATCCTCCCCGGAAAGAACAGTAAAATCCGGCCCGCATTCCTCGATAACTGAAGAGACCTGGGTCAGATTGCCGGTGGCTTCTTTGATACCCACGGCTTCAGGTACTTCCCTGAAAATCCTGGCCACGGTATCCGGCAGTACGTTCAGGCCGGTCCTGCCAGGTACGTTGTAGATAAAAAACGGTATGGGTACTTCCCTGGCTATGGTCTTGAAATGCGCCAGAAGACCGTCAGGAGTGGGTTTGTTGTAATAGGGAGTGATGAGCAGGGCCGCATCAGCACCTGCTTCCTTGGCATACCTGGTAAGATCAACGGCTTCGCTGGTGCAGTTGGAGCCTGCACCGGCTATTACAGGCACCCTCCCCTTGACCTGGTCCACGCATACGCTGATGGTACGCTTGTGCTCTTCATGGGAGAGAGTAGCGGACTCTCCGGTGGTGCCGCAAGGGACTACACCATCTATACCCTGCTCCAGCTGCCACTCGATGAGATTGCGATAAGCCTCTTCATCCAGCTGATTGTTTTTAAATGGAGTTACCAGGGCAGTATAAGCGCCACGGAACTGCATACATCCTCCTTTGTTTGACATGATTTTTATATTTCAGGACTTGAATGATTTTTTTAGCACTACAGCGAAACTTATTTATTGACCTCCGGGGACTGTCCCCAATAGAGATACCATGCTGTATTTTATAAGTTTCTCTGTAGTGTTAGTCCCCTGGGATTTTCAAACCGAAGGTGTCCAGGAAGAGCATCCCCTGGTAAATGAAATCTGCCTTTCCGGTCAGAAAAACACCTTGTTCTTGCAGGTCAATATTCAGGTGTTCTTTGCCCGACGTAACCACCTGAACAGAATTTGCACACAGACCCAGGGCTGAGGCAACGACGACCGAGGCGGCAGCACCGGTCCCGCAGGCAAAAGTTTCATCCTCCACCCCCCTTTCATAAGTGCGCAGATAAATGTGTCCCCTGTCCTTGACCTGAATAAAGTTAACATTGGTACCTGCAGGTGCAAAGTCCGGATGCATGCGGACCATCCTGCCAAGCCCGGACACATTCACCTTGTGCACATCATCGCATATGATCACGGCATGCGGCACCCCTGTATTCACCGAATGTAAATTGACCGGGCTGCTTTCCTCAAAGTTTAAAATACTGTGCAGCTGCAGGTTCTCAGCCGGAGTCAACTGCACCCTGACCTTACCCTTGTCTTTGACCTGGGCCCGTACGGCTCCCGCATCAGTTCCGAAAACCTGCTCCCTGCCGGCCAGGCCCAGCCTGTGCGCCAGTCTGGCTGCGCAACGGGAGCCGTTGCCGCACATTTCAGCCCGGGAACCGTCGGCGTTGAAAAAATGCCAGTCAAAATCGTGCCCCTGGGTGCGGGGATTATCCAGAAATATCATCCCGTCCGCACCTATGCCGAATCCCCGGGGGCACAGGGTCTCTGCCCACCGGGACATCAGTTCTCCGGGGAGATTAAGGGAGGTATTGTCCCACAGGATAAAGTCGTTTCCGCTGCCCTGCATTTTAAAAAACTGCTGCATATTCGAGGATAAAGGTTTCATGAAAATCTCATTTCAAGCAAGGTTATAATAAATTGTGTACGCCCTGTCATGCACATGGCGTGGATGTTTGACAAGATTGTTTTTTCATGTCCACCGGACAGACAGGAAGGTTTGAAAAAACCTGCTTTACAGGTACAGCCCATCATGGTGAACACTAAAAACAACAGGAAAGTTCAGGAGAAAAGAGACGGGTATTTTCTGTGAAGACCTCAAGTATTCAAATACTCCTTTAGTTCTTTTCCGGCCCTGAAAAACGGCAGTCTTTTGGGACTGACATTGACTGGTTTTCCGGTCTTGGGATTTCTGCCCTGATACCCATCATACTCTTTGATTTTAAAACTTCCAAACCCTCTTATTTCCACCCTGTCGCCGTTTTGAAGGGCTTCCTTCATGGAATCGAAAAAAATGGTCACAATTTCCGTAGCTTCCTCTAAAGAAAGATCCCTTTCTTCAGCCAGACGCTTGATCAGTTCACTTTTGTTCATGGCTTGGCTCCTGTTTTATAATTCAAAGGACCTATATTAATCATGAATGCAAATGAAAATATATGCTTACATTGAAAGTAAAATCAAGAGATTTTTATCGTGTCAGACGTGCCTGACTCAAGTAACCGGTTCTCCCATGCGCAGGGGAGGAACCGAAGCAATACTCTCCATGGCATCAGAACGTAGCTGGGTCAGCTTCTCGGCCACGTTCATGATATCCCTGGATGCCCTGGACCGCGGAGAAAGCTTGAAAAAAGGAGTCTGCTTGCGCACAGAGTCGAGTACAGCCGGGTCATTCTGTACTTGACCCAGATACCCTACTTCAAGCTGCAAAAACTTGGCGCAGGCGGCTCTAATTCTTTCAAATCCCAGCCTGGCCTCTTTTTCAGAATCCACCATATTCACCAGGATATGAAAATCATCGATTTTCTGCCTTGTGTGCAGAACCTTTATCAGGGCGTAGCCGTCGGTAAGGGAAGTGGGCTCTGGAGTAATTATAACCACCTGTTTGTGGGTCATCTGGCAAAAAGCCCGGACCGTCCTGCTGATGCCTGCACCCACGTCCAGGAGCAGGAAATTGTATTTGTAAAGCAGGTTTTCCATGCGCTGGATAATCTGCATCTGCTGGTCCTCGTCCAGATCCAGGATGTCCGTTACTCCGGAAGCTGCTGGAATCAGTCCCAGGCCGTTGTCTTCCAGACTGTAAACAATATCTTCGGCCCTGGCTTCTTTGTCTAATATATCGTTAAGGTTTTTTTCAGGAGAAATGCCCAGCATAACATCCAGGTTGGCCAGGCCCAGATCGCAGTCCACCAGCAGGGTGTTCTGAGCAGTCTGAAAAAGAGCATATGCCAGATTCAGGGAAAGATTAGTCTTGCCCACCCCGCCCTTACCGCTGACGATGGACAGACTGAGAGTCCTGTTTTGATGTTTCATTTCCTAAACCTTTACTTGAATTTTTAACAGCCAGATCTGCACAATCTGATCTGCACAGCAACTATGCAGGTATCCACGTTATCCCAGCAAAAAATTCTTTTCAGCCTTTTGTACCAGGGCTTCTTCGTTGACTGCATCCTGGAATATCTCGGCGCTGATCGAATCCTTACCATGCTCTTTGACCTTGTACAGCTGCCTGTCCACTTCTGAAATCAGCCTTTCAGCCGTGATTTCGGTTTTCCCTCTGTATGTAGCAGCACCAATGGAAACGGTATAGCTCACCTTGTGCCTGCTGTGAGGGCATTCAACCTGCCTGCTGCGGATACTGTCCATGATGCGCCAGAACAAGGGCTCGGATTTATATCTGCCTGTTCCGGGCAGAATCAGGGCAAACTCCTCTCCGCCAATGCGTGCGGCATAATCAGCAGCCCGTATTTCCTGCTGAATAATACCGCCCAGATCCTGTAGAACCCTGTCTCCGCAAGGATGTCCGCAGGTATCGTTTATTTTCTTGAAATCATCAATATCCATCATGGCCAGGGTCAGGGGCAGCTTGAACCTGAAGGCCCTTTCCACTTCCCTGTCCAGTATCCGCTGAAAAAAACCCCGATTGTACAATCCTGTCAATGCATCCCTGTCCCTGGCCCGGGTGAGATTTTCGATGTTTTTCTGCATCTCCATGAGGGCGGGGAACTTTTCCTGGTCCAGGGCCAGGGTGAGCCATGCGGGGTCTACCCTGGATTTAAGCTTTAGTTCCTCTAAATCTTCCTGGTCAAGATCGTCGAGCAATCGAACCAGAGCGATCCTTCCCCTGGTTTCCCCGGGGTTGTGGTTTCCACCCTGTTTACGCAGGAGGTTTTCCAGTTCCAGCAGTTCCTGCACGAGTTTTTCCTGGTCCTGCTTACTCTTGAAAGTGGGGTTATCCATGTCTGTACAGGAGATAGTTGCGGATCAAGGTGTCGATGTTTCCGTCCAGGACGCTGTCCACATCATAGATCTCGGTGTTGTTCCTGTGATCCTTTACCAGCCGGTAAGAATGAAGAGTATAGGTGCGGATCTGGCTTCCCCAGGCAATGCTGTCCTTGGCTGCATACTTTTCCTGCCTTTCGTCTTCAAGCTTTTTCATTTCTTCATCGTAAAGCTTGGCCTTCAGGATTTTCAGGGCGGCATCCCGGTTGCGCCTCTGAGATCTTTCGCTCTGGCACTGGACAACGATTCCAGTCGGCATGTGGGTTATCCGGATGGCGGAGCTTGTCTTGTTTACATGCTGCCCGCCCGGACCGCTGGCTTTGAAGACATCCACCCGCATATCCTCTTCCTTGACTTCGATATTGATATCGTCGGAGACCTGCGGATACACGTCCACTGAAGCAAAGGAGGTGTGCCTGCGCCCGGAGGCATCGAAGGGAGAAATGCGGATCAGGCGGTGTATGCCTCTTTCGCTCTTGAGAAGGCCGTATGCATACTCTCCTGTAACCTGCAGCGTCACGCTTTTGACGCCTGCTTCGTCTCCGGGCAGGTAGTCCAGGTAATCCAGCTTAAAGCCTTTGCTTTCAGCCCACCTGGTATACATGCGCAGAAGCATCTCCACCCAGTCCTGGGCTTCAGTGCCTCCGGCTCCAGGATGAATGGAGACAATAGCGGGGTTATTATCGTCCTTGCCGCTTAACAGGGCTTCCAGTTCAACCTTTTCAAGCTGCCTGCTGAGGGTCTCAAGGCTGTCCTCCAGGGCCTGCAGGACTTCACCGGACTGGTCATTGTCAGCGAACTCCAGCCATTCCCTTACCTCTTCCTGTAAGCTGTGCAACTGTTCGTACTTGCTGACGCTTTCTTCCAGGCCGCTTTTCTCCTTGAGTATGGGAGTCAATTTTTCAGGACTGTCCCATGCCCCGGGCCGGGACAGTTCATGCTCGATCTCCTCCAGTCGCTGCTTCTGGGATTCAAGGTCAAAGCCGCCCCCAGAAAGATGAAAAACGTTGAAGCACCTGATCTGAACGGGCTTTTATATCGGATAACTGCTGAATCATGATTTACTTATTGATGTAAGATTTTTCAGAAAAAGTCCTCTTTGCCGGCACAACCAGACACAGGGCCAGTCCAGCAAGGCTGATGCCGGCCAAAATCCAGTTTATATGCCAGTGCCAGACATGGTAGAAAGTTTTATCATCCAGAAGTTTTACCTGGCCTGACAGGGTCGCCTCCTGAAAAAGCGGGGTACTTTCATATACTCTGCCGGAAGGATCAATAAAAGCTGAAATACCGGTATTTGTGGATCTGACCACATAACGACCCTGCTCCACGGCCCTTAAGACACTCAGGTGCAGGTGCTGTCTGGGGGCTGAAGTATCGCCGAACCAGGCATCATTGGATATGTTTATCAATACGTTTGCACCCTGCTGCACCCTGTCCCTGACAAGCCCCGGGAATATTATTTCGTAGCAGATGAGCATGCCCAAGGCAAGCTCTTCATTTTCCATGGGAGCAGTAGCTTTGCCCGGAGAAAAATCCATGGGCCCGGCCACCAGGCGATCCAGGAAAAAAAGGTAGCTGGACCAGGGGATATATTCTCCGAAAGGGACTAAGCGTTCCTTGTCGTAGTGATCTTGTATCAGCCCCCTTCCGGATATCCAGAAGGCCCTGTTGTGCAGCTTGTAATTTATACCGTCCTCCTGCATTTCATAAGCAGGGGCACCGGTGATAAGATCAATGCCCTTTTCCTGGGCGAGATTCATGACCATGAAGCTCATGCGGCTCTGTTCCTGCAGGTAAAAAGGCATGGCGGTTTCCGGCCAGACCACCAGATCAGCATTTATCTCATCAAGAGACTGAATGGTCAGGTCCTTATACTTTTCCACAGTTTTCATCTGGATCTCTTCTTCCCACTTAATATCCTGGTCCAGGTTACCCTGAACAATCAGGATATCTTTGGCCGGGCCGTCATATTCTTTTTGCTGCAGAAAAAAACCGTATCCCAGCACAGGAAAAAGCAGGGCCAGTGCCGCCAGTACAGGGATTGTCCTGCCCTGATAAATCCAGATGCCTGCGCAGGCAAGGAGCATTGCCAGTCCGTAGCTTCCAACTATGGAAACAGCCTGGATGGATTCCGGCCAGATACTGAAGGCCTGGGCAGCAATAAGCCAGGGGAACCCGGTAAAGACATACTCCCTGGCAAATTCCAGAAAGGCCCAGACAGCTCCGCCGAAAACACCGAGAGCAATCCATGAGAAACGCCTGCTCATAATATGTACCACAAATACATAGAGACTGCTGAAAAGCCCAAGGACAAACCCCAGCAGAAGGGGGAAGAACAGGGCCAGCACCAGGGGAAAGTGCCCGTAGACATGCACCGGGACCACTATCCAGTAAAGGGTCACTGCGTAGGCCGGACCTGAAACAAGAAGCCCCCGCCTGAAAGCTTCACCTTTACTGCGGGTGTTGAAGGCAATATAGTTAAGCCCCAGGAAAAAAAGAAAAATCAGGAAGGGTACCTGCAGCAGGGGGTTGGGAAAAGCCAGAAAAAGCCCGGCAAGACACATGAAAAACTGGGCCCAGAAAGAGCCCTGCCTGAAAATTTCCGGGAGTCTCATGGATCCAGACGCCTTATTGTCAGCCACTGTATGTTTTTGGTATTGGCTTCCTGCACTACATAAGAGAAAAATTCATCGGAAAATTCCTCGCCCTTCACGGGGACTTTGCCGGCCAGATGGCTTATGTAGCCTCCGATAGTCTCCACCTGCTCTGTGGGAATTTTTATTCCAATATCTGCCAGTTCGTCCAGGGAGGTGCGTCCGGCAACATAGTAGGTTCCGTCATCCATGGTCTGCACTTCCTGTGGGCGTGGCGGATCGTATTCGTCTTCGATCTCTCCTACTATCTCCTCGAGTACGTCTTCCAGGGTAACGATACCAGAAGTGCCGCCGTATTCATCCAGTACAACACCGAGGTGTATCTTCTGATTCTGGAAATCCATGAGGATCTGCCTGACATTTTTGGTTTCCGGCATAAAATGAGGTTCGCGCATCAGAGAATTAACGGAAACGTCTTTGTTTTCAAAAAAATGCTGCAGCAGATCCTTGGCATGAATCAAACCCACGATATGGTCCTTGTTCTCCCGGTATACAGGCAGCCTGGAATGCCCGGACTGCAATATGGACTCCGCCACATCCTTCAGGGTGTCGTTTTCTTCGGCGCATACCAGGTCCGTTCTGGGGACCATGATTTCCACGGCCTGCTTTTCATGAAGGCGCAGTATATTAAGAAGCATGCGCACTTCTTCATTTTTTATCTCCCCTTCTTCGCTGGCCTCCCGGATGACTTCTTCCAGCGGGGCATCACAACGCGTACCGAACATTCTGCGGATCATGTTCCACAGCTTACTTTCTGAGGCCTCTTCCAAGTCATTCCTCCCTGGATAAAATTCTGTTCATATGCAGACTTTTTTTCAACCTGTCAATCAGGGACTCCTTTTTCACGGTAAAACTGCAGGTGTTTCTGCACCACCCAGTTGACCACGTCCTCCACTCCCTCTTCAGGGTCCACCTTTTCCCATCTGACTATGTCGCCGGTGTCAGGATCAAGACGGGCAGAATATTCATACTGCATGCCCAGAATATAGTATCCATGCTGGTCGGTAAAATAATTCCTTATCCTGCCCACTAAGTAATAATTGTGTACCTCGCTGTCCTGGTCAGGTTTGTCCCGGAGCTGAAGGAAAATTATCAGGTTTGGATTTGCTTTTATAAAATCCTCCATGGATCCAAGGAGGCTTTTTGCTATTTTAATCCTGATCCCTCCACCCGACAGGTCTGCAAGCCTCAACACCGGCTTGCTTTCAGCCGGAATGTATTGTGCCAGAGGTTCCGCCTTTGAAGAGATATCCCGGGGCAGGGAACCGTCACTGTTGTACAGAACCTGCCAGACCCTCATGGACTTGACGTAGGCCAGAGGAGGGTCCAGGCGCAGGTGCACCCTTTTTTGCTCCATGTTCAGCACACCGGGTACAGCAAGTTGAAGCACTGGCTCGCTGTTTATTACAGGGAAGCCGGTTATGCTGGATTCAAACTTATAATAAACCCTTTTTTGCCTGTCTATACGAACAGAGAAAAAAACAATCACACTCCTGTTCAGCCAGCTCTTTTTAAGCTTTATGTGCTGCGGAGGTTCTATAACCAGCTTGTCCCCGGAAAGGTCCTGAATGAGACAGGACAAATGCTGTCCGCGGGTCCTGAAATAAAGCTCCAGACGGCTGTTCTGGGCCCAGGCTTTATCCAGAATTTCATGTATTTTTTCAGGGGAGGATACTGTGAAGGGATTGGATTCCTGGGACTCTGTCGAGGAGCCAAGCCTGGAGTAGGCCAGATACCCCAGAATAAAAAAAAGCACGATTCCCAGCACGATTCCCAGCACCATAAAACCGGTGCCGAGCATGGGAGTGTCATGAAACCCCTCGGATATCTGGGGCCAGAACTGCGCAAAATATATGTGCGCGCTGAATAATGCCTGGTACAGGGTGAACAAAGCACTACCTTTCAGGGGTTAGGGATAGATTCAAGTGCTTGCAGCCGGCAGCATTCAATCTTTTTCCACAATAGACTGCCTTTTTCCAGGAAATACTTCAATGGTCCTTATCTTGTTGTGGATCTTTCTTACCCATTTTAAGATAAATCTGCAATGCAGAAAGTGTTGCAGGAGTTATGCCGGAAATACGGCCTGCCTGACCCAGTGTTTCAGGGCGGATGGCAGACAGTTTTTCCACCGCCTCCCTGGATAGACCGGACACCCGGGTGTAGTCCAGGTCACGGGGCAGCCCGGTATCCTCCAGATGCCTGATACGTTCGGCCATTTCCCGCTGGCGGCTGATATAACCTTCAAACTTTATATCTGTCTGTACCCGCTCCAGAATAGCATCTTCGTAATCATCCAACCCGGACCAGAGGGGCTTTAGCTCCCTGATACTGATACTTGGCTGCTTCAGGATATCAGCCAGGGAGGCCGATCTTTTGGGAGGATGGGCTCCGATCTGTTCCAGAATTTTGACGGTGGATTGATCCGGACGGATAACCATCGACCGCAAAGCCTCCTTGAGGCTTTGCATCTGCTGCTGCCTGGCCGTGAAAATTTTCCAGTACGCATCGTCCACCAAGCCCAGCTCCCTGCCCAGGGGTGTAAGTCTTTCATCCGCATTGTCCTCTCTTAAAAGCAGCCTGTACTCCGCCCTGGAGGTAAACATGCGGTAGGGCTCGCTGGTACCCCTGGTTATCAGGTCATCCACAAGTACGGCCATGTATGCCTGGTCCCTTTTGAGAATGAAATCCGTGCCGTGACTGCGGGCATAAATATTCAACGCTGCCCATAGTCCCTGGGCTGCAGCCTCTTCATACCCTGAGGTGCCGTTTATCTGTCCTGCAGAGTAAAGCCCCTGCACCGCCCTGGTCTCGAGGTGCGGCGTCAGCTGTGTTGGATGAATATAGTCGTATTCAATGGCGTAGCCTGGGCGGACAATAATGGCTTTTTCCAGGCCGGGAATGGTCTGAAGCATCTTTTTCTGCACATCCAGGGGAAGACTTGTGGAAATACCGTTGGGATAAACTTCATGGCTGTCCAGACCCTCGGGCTCCACAAAGATCTGGTGACGCTCTTTTTCTGGAAACCTGGCCACCTTGTCCTCTATGGAGGGACAATACCTGGCTCCGGTGCCGTGAATTAGGCCCTGGTACATGGGAGAACGGTCCAGGCCGGCGTTTATGCACTCATGGGTGCTGCTGCTGGTATAGGTGATATGGCAGGGAATCTGCCTGAGGGTTCTGGGGGCCCCCCGGAAACTGAACCTGGGAGGAGGATCGTCTCCGTGCTGCTCCTGCATGACGGAAAAATCAATGCTTTCCTTCAACAGCCTGGGGACTGTGCCGGTTTTAAGCCGTCCAAGATCCAGGCCGAGTTTGCGCAGGCTGTGGGAAAGACCGGCGGATGCCGGATCACCCAGTCTCCCGCCGGAACTGCTCCTAAGCCCCACATGGATCTGGCCCTGCAGAAATGTTCCCGTGGTGAGCAGAACAGCCGGTGCATAAAAATCTTCACCAAAGGCGGTGCGCACTCCACGGATACGGCCGCTGGTTACCAGCAGGTCCTCGGCAAAAGCCTCCATGATATACAGGTGATCAAGAGAGAACAGGGTGCTTTGCGCACTGAAGAGATACCTGCTGCGATCCATCTGGGCCCGGGTGGCCTGCACGGCAGGTCCTTTACGGGTGTTGAGCCGCCTGAATTGAATACCCGATTCATCGGCCCACAGCCCCATGATTCCTCCAAGGGCGTCAATCTCCTTGACCATGTGACCCTTGGCCAGGCCTCCGATGGCTGGATTGCAGGAAAGGTGTCCGATACGGTCTATGTTGTTGGTCAGAACAAGGGTTGCAAGGCCAAGCTTTGAAGCGGCATGAGCGGCTTCACAGCCTGCATGCCCGGCCCCGACAATAATCAGGTCGAAAATCTCGGGGAGTTCTTTTATCATTCCTGGCGGTTGATGGCTGAATGTGTCATCCTGGGTTTTGATATAATTGCAGCCAGTAGTTCAGCCCGTTTCATCATTTATAGCCATGAGGGCCATGACCTGGGCATCCTTCAGGGTGCTGGCGATGCTGGAACGTTCGTTGGGCTGGTGCGCCGTGCCTGTAAGGGTGGCCCATACCACGGCACTGTATCCCCTGTGCCGGAGAAAAGCAGCCACGGTGCCCCCGCCCACTCCCCGGGGCTCTGGCTTTACCTGGTAAACTTTCTCGATACCGCGGGCAAGCCTTTGGACAACTTCACTGGCAGGGTCGGTATGCGGGGCTGCCTGCTGCTGATAAACAACCTCGTAATCAATATGCACCCCGTATTTCTTCTCTATATCCGAGCCCAGGTTCCTGGCTTCGTTGATTACGTCCTGGATTGAGTATTCAGCCAGTATGCGGCAGTCCAGATAAAAGACATCCAGTCCCGGGATGGTATTGATGTTGGGCACGTTGGCTTCTTTTTTGGTAGGACAGAAAGTGGAGCCTGCCGGACTGAAAAGATCGTTCCGGCCGGGAAAAATTTCATGCAGTCTTTCCAGCTGGAGTATGAAGGCAGCAGAAGCTGCAAGAGAATTTATCCCTTTTTCCGGGGTCGAGGCATGGCATTGTCTGCCCTTAACAGATACCTTGAGCCAGAGCATGCTTTTTTCAGCCACTTCCATCATGGTGGAATCGCTGGTGCCGAAGTCAGGAACCAGGAAAAGATCATCTTTTTCAAAAAGATCTTTTCGATTATCCAGCACATAAGGCAGGCCGTAGTCATTCCCGGTTTCCTCGTCGGCCACGAAAAGAAGACCCAGATTTATATCCGGCTTTACACCCTGCTCCATAAAAGCCCTGGCCGCAAGTACAGATGATACTATGCTCTGGTGGTTGTCCTCCACTCCCCGGCCAATGAGCGTATCTACATCTACTTCCAGGGAGTAGGGATCGCTTTTCCATAGAGACAGATCCCCCGGCGGGACGATATCCAGGTGACTGATGATCCACAGAGTTCTGCCTGCATCCCGGCCACGGATCCAGGCAGCCAGATTGGGCCTGTACCCGCATTCCACCCGCTGATCCGGTGCATTGATTTCAATTATTTCCTCAAATCCGCAGGCACGCAGATACTTGTGCACAAAATCAGCTTTTTCCTTTTC
>SL_8KL_010_SEDDRAFT_10000923_pt1 | contig 25624 bp, 29 predicted proteins | sample SodLakKL_010_SED_4_FD_11160 | JGI IMG/M metagenome (IMG submission 11160) | reverse complement strand
GGAGGGGCCACACCCGTTCCCATACCGAACACGGAAGTTAAGCCCTCCTGCGCCGATGGTACTCGGGGCGTAAGCCCCCGGGAGAGTAGGTCCCCGCCAGATAACTATTCTAAACGGCCTCCCGCTGATTAAGGGAGGCCGTGTTATGTACTCCGGTCAAATATTTGCCGGCTGCGGGTGTTTTTTCCGCTTCAGATTTGGCTTATAAACTTTATGCTTTTAATTGATTCGAACGATTTTAAAATTAAACAGCCGGTGGAGCTATTTTTGAGATGGAGGCCTGGAGATAGTAAATTTTCATCGATCAAGGTGTGGTCTATTTTCCCCTATCGATTATTTTTCCGGTGGGTGAAATGTAGGGCCGGTAAGGGAATCAAAGAATTCTTTAAGTGCGGTCGGTATGCGTAGCTTTTTTGTTTTACCCGCTTCAGGCGAGTCTTTTTCCGCCTGGTTTTCTGACGGGGCTGCAGCAGCCTCCGTTTCAACCGGCACATCTTTTTTCTCCAGCCCTGACAGGCTGCTCAGCAAATTCGGCAGGGCAACGCTCATTACTATTCCCATCGGTGTTTTTGAAAGGTCAACAAGAATAAATTGCTGGAAAGATTCTATGGAAATGACCACGACCAGGTAGTTTTTTTCGAGATTTATCAGGTAATAGTTGCCGAGTCCTGGATAGTCGGATTCTTCCAGGGTTTTGCCCAGCATTCCTGTGGCCTCGTTAAAAAGGGTGATTGCCTTGGGATGCTTGTTATACTCATGGTCTTTGACCAGGGGCCGGGCATTAGCGGTATTCCACACATCGGTAGCTAAAAAACCCTCACCCAGGTCTTTTTTTAGCGTTTCGAATATTGACATCAACTTATCAGTATTTATACTCATTTTCGATCACCCTTTACCTGATATTTGTGAAAACAGGCCACAAAATACCTCTTAATTCCTGCCGGTGAAAATGATTTGCTGTTTCTGCCGGCCAATTAACAAAAGTTTCAGGTTAATCAGACACACGGTAGACTTGCATCTTATTTGTTAACATTATAACAATTTTCTACCTTACAGGCAATATTTCGCGATCAATCGGCGATCATTATCGTATTGATCTTTGGCTTGATTGATACTTTTGGCGGTTAATCTGCAATCAGGCAAAAAGCTGAAGCATGGTTTTTTCTAAACCAGGATTCCGGTAGTAAATAAATTTTACCTAATATAGGCAGAAAAAAAAGAATATTGGTTGACATGATACGCTAAATCTTATTATAATTTAGAGCAAGCTTGAATATGAAAAATTTGATTTTAGATGATATTGAAGCAATTACTTTTAGTGGCTTATATTTATATCCAAAACCATGCATTATTAAATATTTTTTGAATATCAAAATATAAAAGAAGGGATTATTAAAGATATGTAGAATAAAAAAAGCTTATAAGATGGTTATTTTTGTGAAAAAGGAGGTGGATTGTAATATAACACTAGTTCCCCGGATTTTTATCTAATAATTAAAATGGTTAGGAGGATTGCAAATGATTGGAGAACGTGAACATTGGACTACGCGAGTAGGCTTTATTTTAGCGGCTGCCGGATCGGCTGTCGGGTTGGGAAACATCTGGCGTTTTCCGTATGTTACCGGTGTTAACGGTGGAGCAGCCTTTATAGTTATCTATTTAATAGCAATTATCATAATTGGCTATCCGATGATGGTTACGGAAATGACCCTGGGTAAGAAAACTCAGAAAAACCCGGTGGGGGCCTTTAAGGCCATGGCGCCGAACACTCCCTGGTGGCTGGTCGGCGCGCTGGGTGTTTTCACCGGTTTTGTTATCCTGTCGTATTATTCTGTTGTTGCCGGCTGGTCCCTGGCTTACATCTTTAGAGCTATAGCCGGTTTTGCTCCCGGTATGGATTTTGCCGAGCTGTTTTATACAACTATCGGGGTAGATATCGGGGAAGGCCCCAATATTATTACTCCCATAATATGGCATTTAGTTTTTATGGCTCTAACGGTTGGTATTATTGCCGGCGGTGTTGTCAGGGGTATCCAGCGCTGGGTTAAGATCCTGATGCCGGTCCTGCTTATATTATTGCTGATACTGGTTGTCAGGGCGGTCACACTGCCCGGATCCGGTGCAGGGTTGGCTTTTTACCTCAGCCCTGACTTCTCAGCGGTTACCGGCCAAACCTTCCTTGACGCCATTGCCCAGAGCTTCTTTACCCTGAGTCTCGGTATGGGAGCAATTATCACTTACGGTAGCTATCTGGGCAAGGATTCAACCATTGGCGATAATGGTGGTTGGGTTGTCGGCCTCGATACCGGTATAGCTATTATCGCCGGTTTTGCCATTTTCCCGGCAGTGTTTGCACTGGGATTGGAACCGGGAGCCGGACCTGGCTTAACTTTTATTACCCTGCCTGCAGTTTTTGCCGAACTGCCTGCCGGTAGCTTTTTCGGTTTCCTCTTCTTCCTGCTCCTTTCGATTGCCGCCCTGACTTCGGCCATCTCCCTTTTGGAAGTGGTCGTGGCCTGGCTTGTAGACGAAAAGAACTGGACAAGGGCCAAAGCTTCTGTATTGATGGGGCTTGTTATATTCCTAGTCGGTATCCCTACTTCCCTGGGATACAATGTCTTCGGTGATTTTTCTTTCCTTGGCATGGATGTTTTAGATACCTATGACTGGTTTGCCAACGCCCTGTTCCTGCCGATTGGTGGCTTGCTTACCGCCATTTTCGTCGGTTATGTGTGGCAGGCTAAAAGGGCCCAGGAATTTGCCAACGATCCGCCGGGCAAGATTCCCATCGGTGACTGGTATGGAGTTCTGATCAGGTACGTCGTGCCTGCGGCGATCATTATCGTATTGATCTTTGGCTTGATTGATACTTTCGCCGGTTAAGAGGCAGCAAGGCATAATATGAAAGCCCGGCTTAATTTTCTGGCCGGGCTTTTTTATGGGCTTGATGATAATTAAAAGTAAACAAAATATGATCTAGCCGGAAAAAATTTATGAGGTAAAGATACATTTTATAATCAGGCTGCTTGAAAGACATTTAGCGCCGTTCTAGTAATAAATCCGGCGCGGGTAAGATTATTTTAGGGCATTGATGAATAGATTACGAGTATGTTTATTTAAACCGGCGCCTCTTTGGCTACCTTCGGGTTGGAATAAACGTTGCGGACAGTTACCGTGGTTAAAACGACAGCGCCGCCGACAACAGCCCATAAGCCCGGCGCTTCACCGATTACCATAAATACCCATATCGGGTTGAGAAGGGGTTCGATGGTTTGGATCAGCACCGCGTCAAGAGCGGTAATATATTTAATAGCTGTTGAATACAGTATAAAAGGCAGGCCGAGTTGAAATATTCCCAGGTAAAACAAAGGCCACAGGTTCTTTCCGCTCGGGGGTTCCTGGATGATAAAAGGCAGGCAGACCAGGGCGGTGATTACGTTGCCCAGGATTATCGTTTCGACCGGAGAACCGCTTTTTTGCATGCGCATAAAGATGATTAAAAGGGCAAAAGTTATCGCGCTGACTATAGCAATAATGTTACCCCAAATGCCATCTATAGAAAGTTTGTCCAAAAAAAAGAGGGCCATACCGCCAACCACGATAATTGTTACCCCCCAGTCGAAGCGTGAAACCCTTTCTTCTAGGATCCACAGGCCGAACAGGGCGGTAAAAACCGGCATTGTATACTGTAACAGGATAGCATTGGCTGCTGTAGTCATCACGGTGGCGACGACGAATGTTATCATGGTTCCTGCATAGCACATGGCCCCGGCAACCTGGGGTAACGACCAGTTGAAGCGAAGGTTTTTATGCATTAAAGCAAGCATTAATACAGCAGCGATGCCGCCGCGCGTACCTGCTATGGTGAAAGGGTTAATATCAATTAATTTGATGAACAAACCGCTGGTGCTCCAGAGTATCGCAGCCACGAAGACAAGCATAATTGCTTTATTGCGATTGATCAGCTTTCCTTCTATAATTGCGGTTACCAATAAATGCCCTCCGCCTCGATACTAATACCGCTTAAAAAACACCTTGCGGTTCTCAATATATCATTTTAGCTGGTGCTGCGCAATTTAAAAATAAATTCAGATCAGGAACTTGCAGTTGAAGGTATAAGGGTGCTGTGATATTATTTTAGCCGGGCATTTAGCTTAACAGAAAGGCGGTTTCTGATCAGATGGCCAGGAATTCGGTTAAAATCGGTATTATCATGCTTGCTCTGTGGGTTATTCCGATAGTGGGTTTTATCCTTGCGGTTACCGGACTGGTTATCGGGATTACCGGTTATTCAAGCTCCAAAGATGCTATGGCCCGGGCCGGTATTTTCTTAAACAGCCTCGGGCTCGGCCTTTCTTTGCTGAATATAACGGTCAGCATTTACCTGTTGCTCTCTGGAGAGTTTGATCTTTTGCCCCTGATCGAGCAACTTGAGCAACTCGATTAAATTGTTACTACCCGGTTTGCTGCCAGCAGTAAATCGGAAATATCGTACATGTTGCTGATCTGGCCGGCTTTGTGCCGATCTTTAAGTTCAAAATAATCCACGCAGGTACCGCAAACCAAAATCAGGACCCCGTTATTTATTAATTCTTCCAGCTCTTCGATTACCGGGGAATCTTTTGTGCTCAAATTGACCCCGGAATTCATTAAAACAATGGCCTCGGGCAACTGGTCTCTTTTGGTCAGGGTGTAGATGAAGTTGCGCATCAGCATTTTGCCAAGTTCACTGCTTCCCACTCCCAGTTGATCGGTAGAGATAAATAAGACCGGTTTTCCTGCCTTGTCCGGATCCGCTGCAGGAAGGCATGGATCAGAAGTATCGGTTTTTGACGCCTTGCTCGACGGGCTTTCAGCTGCTGTGATGGTTATATGATATACTCCTTCTTTTTCCTGCCAGTTTGCTTCCCTTCCCTTACTGCGGGCAAAGCGCAGCACATTATCGCGGGCGATTTGGTTATCAACAATTACGATTAAACTAGCAGCAGGATCTTCAGATAGAGCGCTTTTTGTGCGCAGGACCGGTTCAGGGCAGTTAAGCCCGGAGCAATTTATCTCTTTCATTAAAACATCCCTCCATATTATTACAGGTAAGCATTAATCACAGCTAACACATATATTTTTTGTCCAAGAGTTTTCGTATCATGTTCAATTAAATGCTTAACCGGAAACAAGCCGGACAATTTCATTTAAAGCATTAACCAGGTAGTCAATATCTTTTTCAGCGGTGAAAAATCCCGGGCTCAGGCGGACCGTGCCTTCAGGAAAAGTGCCGATCGCCTGGTGAGCCAGCGGGGCGCAGTGCAGGCCGGTGCGGCAAAGAATACCGTAACTGCTTTCCAGTATATAACCGATTTCGCCGCTGTCGGCATTTTCCAGGGTAAAGGAGACGACAGCAGCGGCCTGGCCGGAATCGCCGGGACCGTAAAGGGTCAAAGCATTTATACTTTGCAATTTTGTATAAAGATATTGACGAAGATGTGATTCAGATTTTTGAATTTCTTCTACGCCGGTATTGAGAATAAAAGTAATTCCTTCCAGCAGTCCGGCCAGGCCGGAACTGTTCAGAGTTCCGGCCTCAAGGCGTTCGGGCATAGATGCGGGATGAAGGTCCATCTCGGACTGACTGCCGGTGCCACCCTCACGCAAAGGGTTCAGGTCAAGTCCCGAACTGACATATAGACCGCCGGTTCCGGTCGGTCCGAGCAACCCCTTGTGTCCGGTAAAAGCCAGAAAATCAATCTCCTCTTTTTGGGTATCAATCGGCACTACTCCTGCTGTCTGGGCGGCATCGACTAATACTTTTATGCCCCTTTTATGGGCTGAGGCGATCATGTCGCTTAGCGGTGCAATTGCTCCTGTCACGTTGGAGGCATGGTTGATAACCAGCAAAGAAGTCTCCGGTCGGTAAGAGTGTTCGAGGTAATCCAGATCAGGATACCCTTGATCGGAACAGGGAATCATTGTCGAAGTAATTAATTCATCGCGGCGCAACCGGCCCAGCGGGCGCAGGACCGAATTATGATCCATGGCCGTATATAAAACATGGTCCCCGGCTTTAAGAAAACCTTTCAAAGCAATGTTCAGCGCATCGGTGGCATTATAGGTAAATACCACCCGGGCCGGATCTGAAATGTTAAATAACCGGGCCGCCGCTTCCCTGGTCCGGTAAATAAGGCGGTCTGCTTCCAGGGTGCGGGTATGCCCGGAACGGCCGGGATTGCCGCAAGCTTGGCGCATTTGTATTTCCGCCGCCTTGTAAACCGCTTCCGGTTTTGGCCAGGAAGTCGCCGCGTTATCAAAGTATAAATTAAGATCTCTGGTCATTGTTCATTTATCCCCTGCTGCTCAAGATCTAAGGCAGTTACAACCGGTGTTTTAAGCCCGCTTTCTTCCAGTTTATAAAAACCCTCCAGTTCAAGATCTTTTTGCAGTAAGTATTCTTTCAAGACGGCAATATTTTCGCAGCTGCAGCGCAAAGCTGTCCCGCAGCTCGAGCTGATACTGCGCGGGACGGGAACCATTTTAAAAGAATAGGGCTGACTTTTAAGTACACTTTCAGCCCGTATTGCGTAAAAGGTTGTTGGAAAGGTAATGTAACAGCTCGAGGCCATCTGAACTCCTTTACTAATAGATGTCATAAATAATCACTTGCTTATCTGCAGTTTAAAATCTTCTCCTTCTTCTTCAACCTTAACCTGCCGGCCCATTGCCCGGGCAGTCCGGGTGACGTTATCGCGGGCTACCGCGTTGCTGACTATTACGGTTAATGTGTCATCTGCTTCCCTCTGTATGGCCTGCCGGGCCAGCAGTACCGGTTCCGGGCATGATAGTCCGCGGCAGTCGACTAATTCTGACATTTTTAAAACCTCCCACAATATTTATATTTTACAACATCCAGTTGTTTAGTCAAACTTAAGAAGCTTTTGCTCGTTCCTTACTTTTATTTTTCGCCGGCATTTTGATATTGGCGGCCCCGATGATAAAAAGAATTACCAGCGATATAATTACGATCCACTGTCCGGCCGGCGCTACTCCGGCCGGGCTGCCGGCTAAACCGAAATTGTGCATAAAAGCAGCGCCGCCGCCCATGCCGAGTACTGTAATTAGCGCATCGCTTTGTCCCTCTCCGGTTAAAATCAGCTGGCGCATCGGGCACCCGCCGGCAAGTACGGCGGCCAGTCCGACAACGGTCATGCCTGAGAAGTTCCACACGCCGTCAAGGTGCGCCACCGGTTGCTCGGCGAAGCCGGGAATAAACTGACCGGTGAAAAGGTTGCCGATCAGGGCGACCACGAAAATGGCCGCAAATCCGAGGAAAAGATGATAATCTTTAAATAAGATCAGATCGCGAATCGCGCCCATGGTGCAAAGGCGAGTTCTCTGGGCCAGGATACCTACAATCAGGCCGGCTCCCAGGGTCAGGGTTAACGGAGCAAACATTGAGCCCGGGCCTTCTTCGCTAAAAAAGATAAATGCCGGAGCGGCAAGCAAAAGGATCAACAGCACTACAGCTATAGATGGCCCGGCATAACCGTTTACCGGNGCCTGTTCCTGGCTGCGGCCNAGGGTAAAGCCTCTTCTTAAAAATAAAGTTCCGAGCCATACCCCGAGGACGTAGCCCGGCAAAGCCACAAAAGCGTTCCAGTCGCCGCCGGCCATGCGCAGGACCATCCTCAGCGGGCAGCCCAGAAAAATAAGCGCTCCGGCCATCATCAGCATGCCGAGCGCAAAACGAAGGACCGGGCTTGATCCGCCGGTAGCTTTGAATTCGCGCACATACAAAGCAGTGACAAATGCGCCGAGGACTAGTCCGATGATTTCGGGGCGCAGGTACTGGACCACTCCGGCCCTGTGCAGGCCCAGGCCGCCGGCGATATCGCGGATGAAACAGGCGATGCAAAACCCCATGTTTGCCGGATTGCCCTGCAGGACAAGGATAACTGCAAGCAAGCCAACCACGGATCCGGCGATAATAATAAATAAACGATCGCGCATAAACAAACCTCCATTCGAGTAATTGGTAATAATCCATAATCATTATAGTAGATTGGCTTCATCGTTGTTAAATACCGATTACTAATAAACCGGATCTCAATTATTAAGAATGTGCATGTTAAAAGTAACCCGAGGCGATTATTTCTTCGCCCCGGCAGCTGCCTTTTTTAGCAGGCCCGGCCAGGACATCACTTAAACAATAAGGCGGAAATTAGACGGATTCTAGAATTAAAAGTATAATGGTTTTAGCTGACGGGGTAGAGGCAGCCTGGAGCGGGGTCGTGCAGGAATGCTTATCAAAGTTTTATAGCACCTGCTGTGTATTATGATTTGCCGGGAAAGACCAGGCAAAGACCCTGTTAAGACTGGACCTGTTAAGACAACGAAGAAAGATTATAATTTGCCGGTTTTAGGTTTGCGCGCCTACACTTATGCCGAAATGGAGGATAACCATGGATCTTGAACAAATCCGGGCCTTTGTCAATGTGGCTTCCCTGAAGAGTTTTTCCGAAGCTGCAGAAAAGATGTTTATCAGTCAGCCTTCTGTCAGTGTCAGGATCAAAGCCTTGGAAGAAGAACTCGGGGTAGTTTTATTTGACCGTTCCAGGGCCCGCGAGCCTGTGCTTACCGAGGCCGGGCGCATTTTTCTTGATTATGCCTATTCGATAATCAACCTTCAGGACGATTGCCGCGAGAAACTTTCCGGACAAAGAGAGCAAGCGACGGGCCTGGTTTATGTTGGCGCCAGTACGGTTCCCGGTACCTATTTGCTTCCTGCCCTTTTGGCCGAATTTAAAAAAACTTCGTCTGCCATTGATTTTAATATCAACATTCTTGATACTAGCGCAGTTTTGGAAGGTGTGCTTAATTACAGCTGCGATTTGGGTTTCGTCGGGTTGATTAAAGAGGACGAGCGTTTAAAATATATCGACATCGCCGAAGACGAGTTAATCTTATGCACCCGGCAGGGCCTGTTGCCGCAAGCTGATTATGAACAAGGCGTACCGGTAGAAATATTATTTGAACATCACCTGCTCGTGCGCGAAAAAGGGTCTGCTACCCGGCAGCTGCTTGAAAAACAGCTGCCGGACAGTGCCTTTGATATTGCCAATTTCCCGGGGGTCATATATATGAATAATCTTGAGGGTATCAAACAGGCGGTCAAGGAAGGCCTGGGTGTGGCGGTAATATCGAGGCTTTCTGTTCAGGATTTGGCCGCTACCGGAACGGTGGAGCTGTTCCCGATTCGCGGTTTGGATCTCAGGCGTTCTTTATACCTTGTTCATCATCGCAGCAGAGTGCTTGGCGGTGCGGCAAAAATGCTGAGGGATTTTACTATTGAAAGGTTTAAGGGTTATGCCCTTAATTCTTAAAAATAAGCGCAAAACCCGGCCAGACTTTTTTAATTGAACGCGGAAACCAGCACACTTAAGGCATTTAGAGGGGCTCATTGTAGAGCTATATTTATGGCGGCGGTAAGGCCCCGGTCTGGCTTAAGCAAGTTTTTTTTCAGTTGAAAGAAGAGCATAGTTTATACGGGATAAACCGGGATGATACAAGCTGATTTTTTTGTGCTGTATCTTTCATTTTTTGACTGATCAAATTATAATAGAACAAGCAGGTCGCAGACACCCTGCTTAAAAAAAAACAAGGATATTTTGTCGTGACTGTTAAAAAAAAGGAACAATTCAATTACTGGACCAGGGCGGCGATGATCGGTGCAATATATGCTGTTTTAACGGTTTTATTTGCCCCGATTAGTTACGGTATGATCCAGGTCCGCATTGCCGAAATGCTGATGGTTTTACCATACTTTACTAAAGCGGCGATCCCGGGGTTGTTTGTCGGCTGCTTAATTGCTAATGTTTTCGGTGGACATGGTCTGCTGGATATCGTTTTCGGCAGCCTGGCTACGCTGATTTCTGCTTACATTGTATCGAAAATTGATAACAGGTACCTTGTCCCGCTGCCCCCGGTAATCATTAATGCCGTTATTGTCGGCATGGTCCTGTCTGTTGTTTTGGAACTGCCTTTTTACCTGACCGCGGCGTGGGTCGGAGCCGGTCAGGTAGTAGCCTGTTACGGACTGGGCCTGCCTCTGCTGTTGTTTTTGGAAAAGCGCCGCTATATCTTTAAATAAAAGATAAAAAGATTGAATCAGACCAGATTGAAACAGAAGGAGGGTTGCTAATGGCCGGTCATTCAAAATGGGCTAATACCAAGCACCGTAAAGCCCGGGCCGATGCGCAAAAAGGAAAAATATTTACCAAGCTGGCCCGGGAAATTACAGTAGCCGCCCGGGAGGGCGGTGACGATCTCGAAACTAATTTTACACTCCGCCTGGCGGTCCAAAAAGCGCGTGACAATAACATGCCGAATGAGAATATTCAGCGCGCCATGCAAAAAGGCACCGGTAACCAGGAAGGATCAAGTTATGAGCAGGCAAGTTACGAGGGTTATGCAGTAGGCGGAGTGGCTGTCCTGCTGGAAGCGATGACCGACAACCGCAACCGCACTGTTGCTGAAATCAGGCACATTTTTTCCCGGTATGACGGAAGCCTGGGCGAATCCGGTTGTGTTTCCTGGATGTTTGACCGCAAAGGCTACTTGTCTGTGAATAAGAGCGAAATGGAAGTTGACGAGGATGAACTGATGATGGCCGCCCTGGAAGCCGGCGCGGAAGACGTCGAGCTTGAAGATGACGGCACCTACAGCATCACCACCGAGCTGGAAAACTTTGAAGCGGTAAAAAATCAATTGACCGCCCAGGGCATACCGATCGCATCATCTGATGTTACGATGCTTCCAAGCAATACGATCGAAATCACCGATCCGGATGCAGCAGATCGGATCATCAATCTGATCGAAGCGCTTGATGATCACGATGATGTGCAGAATGTTTATGCCAATTACGACATTCCCGATGAGATGCTGCTCAAACAATAAGCTGCTTGCAAAGGAAAGCACAGGTGAACGAATGCGTGTTATCGGGATCGACCCCGGCGTCGCCAGAACCGGTTACGGGGTAATCGAAGAATACGGCAGCGCTTACAGGTGCCTGGTTTCGGGATGTGTCCGGACGAGTAAGGATCAACCTTCCGCTTCCAGGCTGGAGGCGATTCATAATTTTGTCTTCGAGCTGATAGCAAAACACACCCCACAGGCCCTGGTTGTCGAAAAAATATTTTTCAGTAAAAACGTGCGCACCGCTTTCCAGGTCGGTGAAGCCCGGGGAGTAATCATTCTCGCCGCCGCCAGGCAAAATATCGATCTGTTTCAATATACCCCGCTGCAGGTTAAACAGGCCGTCGCCGGTTACGGCAAAGCGGAAAAAGTTCAGGTGCAAAAAATGGTCCAGATGCTTATTAAGCTTCCCCATCCGCCCACGGTTGATGACGAAGCGGATGCCCTGGCTGTTGCCCTCTGCCACCTGCAGAACCGTCGTTACCAGGATGCGGTCAAAGGGGGCAAACCTTGAGTGATTGATTACCTGAAAGGGCGTCTCGTAGCGGTAAGCCCGGGTAAAGCTGTGCTTGAAATCGGCGGGGTCGGTTTTTCCCTGGATATGCCTCCGGCTGAAGACTATCAAATGCAGTCCCAGCTGGGGCAGGAAATAACTGTTTATACCCGCCTGATGGTTAAAGAAGATGAAATATATATCTACGGTTTCCGGGCGGCAGAAGAGCGCAAACTTTTTAACCTGCTGCTGAGTGTTAGCGGGTTCGGCCCGCGGCTCGCTTTGTCCCTGCTGGCTGTTTTTACCGTATCCGAACTGTATGTCGCCGTTTTGGAAGAAAACATTGCCCAGCTTTGCCGGGCTCACGGGGTGGGTCGCAAAGCCGCCCAGCGCCTGGTCCTGGAGCTTAAAGAAAAGCTGCCCCGGGTGATATCGAGCGAAGAACTGGCGGCCGGTTCAGTTTCGCCCACCGGTTGCTCGGTTGTGGATGATATTACCGAAGCGCTTTGCGCCCTCGGTTATTCCGGCACGGAAGCCGCTGATGCGGTCAACAAGGTCGTCGATCAAAACAAGGATCTTTCCCGTGAGGAATTGTTGAAGCTTGTGCTGAAAAGTATGGCTAAAAACTGAACGGCTTTGATCGAAAGGAGAACCAGATGGAGGATAGGATTGTATCCGCCCGGCGCCAAACTGAAGACGATCCCCAGCTTGAAGTTGGTCTCAGGCCGCGCAGCTTAAAAGAGTACGTCGGTCAGGAAAAGATTAAAGAGAAATTAACCATTTATATCAAAGCGGCCCTGGAAAGAAACGAGGCTCTTGATCATGTTTTGCTTTATGGTCCGCCGGGCCTGGGGAAAACCACCCTGGCCCATATTATTGCCTGGGAACTGGGGGTCAGCATCCGGGTTACCGCCGGACCGGCCATCGAAAGGCCCGGCGATCTGGCGGCGATATTGACTAACTTGGGCCACGGCGACGTCCTTTTTATCGATGAAATTCACCGCCTGAACCGGTCTGTCGAAGAGATCCTCTACCCGGCGATGGAAGACAATGCCCTTGATATAATTATCGGAAAAGGCCCGGGAGCCCGGTCGCTGCGCCTGGACTTACCGCCGTTTACCATGATCGGGGCCACTGTGCGGGCCGGCCTTTTGACCTCGCCGCTGCGGGATCGTTTCGGAGTTATGGACCGCCTGGAATTTTATACCCCCGCCGAATTAGAAAAGATCATCATGCGATCGGCAGATATTCTTAACATGCGCACTGAAAAAGAAGGAGCGGCGATTATCGCCCGGGCCTCCCGGGGAACGCCGCGAGTGGCCAACCGCCTGCTTAAAAGAGTCCGCGACTATGCCCAGGTAAAAGCCGACAACATCATCACCGCAGCGGTGGCCGAACAGGCTCTGCAGATGCTTCAACTCGATCAGAAAGGCCTGGATGAAATAGATCGCCGTTTGCTCCTGGCCCTGGTTGAAAAATTTGCCGGCGGTCCGGTGGGACTCGATACCCTGGCCGCCTGCATCAGCGAAGAACCGGAAACCCTGGAAGACATATATGAACCGTACCTGATGCAGCTCGGCTTACTGAAAAGAACCGCCCGGGGGCGGATGGTCACCGCTGAAGTCTATACTTACCTGGACCTGCCGCCCCGGGAAGATGCCCAGCAGAAACTGTGGTAATCGCCGGCGGGCGGTAACCGGTGACAAGCTGGAACCGGGATTGGCGTAAAAATGTCCTTAACTTTAGGCCCTTAACTTAAAAAGTTCTGCGCATAATGGGCCGGACATTTTAACGCTACCGGCAGCAGTGCTGCAGGCTGTGTTTAGATCAGGCCAATTATAGTCCAACTTTATGGCGCCTGCTTGACCAGGTCAGGTTTAAAAAGCGGCTCTCAAGCCTTCCGGGCGATTTTATCTGCAATTAAGGTTTTTACTAATGGGCCCAAATGGGAGTGATCACTTTGCCTAATTTAGAAACTTTCGGCCGGTTGCTTCTCATCGGGGGCGGCCTGATCGCCCTGGTCGGCCTGCTCTTTTTAATTTTCGGCCGGCTCGGTCTTGGTCGTCTGCCCGGAGATATTTTTATCCAGCGGGAAAACTTTACCCTGTATTTTCCCCTGGCAACCATGATCATCATCAGCATAATCTTAACTTTACTGGTTAACTTTTTAAGGAGGTAAACTGTATTTTACCCGCCAATTAATCGTCCATATTTAAAAAGTAGGTGCTCCTTTGGGAACATGCAAATTAAGCGACTACGATTACCATCTGCCAGCTGAACTTATTGCCCAAAAACCCTTGGCCCAAAGGGATAAATCCCGGATGCTGGTTTTAAACCGCGGAGACGGAAGCAGGGAACATGTAATTTTCGATCAGCTGCCCGGATACCTGGAAAAAGGGGATCTGCTGGTTTTAAACGACACAAAAGTTATACCGGCCCGGCTGATCGGACAGATAGCCGGTAAAAAGGTTTCTGCTGAATTACTGCTTCTCTACAAGTTAAGCGGCGGCGACTGGGTGGCCATGGTCAAACCGGGCCGCAAGCTGAAGCCGGGGACAAAAGTGCTTTTTGACCATGATGTTGAAGCACAAATCGAAGCTTACACTCAAAACGAACTGCGGGTAATCAGTTTTTCCGCTCCCCGACCCCTGGAGGAACTTTTGCCTCACCTGGGCAAAGTACCGCTGCCGCCCTATATAAAGGAAGAGGTAGAAAACCCCGATCAGTACCAGACCATTTATGCGGCGAAAGAAGGTTCAGCAGCGGCGCCCACCGCCGGGTTTCATTTTACCGATCCGGTGTTTGCCGCCCTCAGGGAAAAAGGGGTAGAAATCACTTTTATTACCCTGCATATCGGGCCCGGCACCTTCCAGCCGGTCAAGACAGAAGATATCCGCGATCATATCATGCATTCTGAATACTACCGCATCGAGCAAGAAACAGCGGCCCGCCTAAACCGGGCCAAAAAAGAAGGCAGAAGGGTTATAGCGGTGGGCACGACAGTCTGCCGGGTGCTTGAGGCCGCAGCCGGTGAAAAAGGTATTTTAAAAGGGCAAAAAGAAGGCTGGACCGATTTATATATTTATCCCGGCTTTAAATTTCGCGTTGTCGGGGCCATGCTGACCAACTTCCATCTGCCGCGGTCCACTCTATTAATGCTGGTCAGCGCCTTTGGCGGGCATGACCAGGTTATGGCCGCATACCGGCAAGCCGTTGAAATGAAATACCGCTTTTACAGCTTTGGCGATTGCATGCTCATTATTTAGCCTGCAGATGGTTGAATTTTGCCGGGACGGAATTGACACTAAAGGCTGCTTGAGATAATCTATAGGATGGATGAAGGACATGCCCATAAAATTTACAATTAACCGGAAATGTCCGCAAACTGCGGCCCGTAGCGGTGATCTTGAAACAGCACACGGAACGATTCAAACCCCGGCCTTTATGCCGGTGGGTACGCAGGGCACGGTAAAAGCGGTAACTGTCCGGGAATTGGAAGAAATGGGCACGGGGCTGATCCTGAGCAACACTTACCATTTATTTCTGCGGCCGGGGGTGGAAATAATTGCCCGCCACGGCGGATTACACCGCTTCATGAACTGGTCCGGCGCTCTGCTTACCGATAGCGGCGGCTTTCAAATATTTAGTCTTGGCGGGTTGCGAAAGATTGATGATCAGGGTGTCGCTTTTACCTCGCATATTGACGGGAGAACGCATTTTCTTACCCCGGAGAGGGTAACCCGGCTCCAAAATATTATCGGCGCAGATATCGCCATGGTCCTTGATCAATGCCCGCCTTATCCCGCGGAATATGCGGAAGTCAGCGCTGCGGTAAAACGCACAAATTTATGGGCCCGGCGCTGCAAAAATGCGCATTGCAGGGAAGATCAGGCCCTGTTTGCCATCGTCCAGGGCGGTGTTTATGAAGATTTACGCCGGGAGTCGGCTGCAAAACTGGCCGCAATGGATTTTCCCGGTTATGCTATCGGGGGTTTGAGTGTAGGGGAGCCAAAAGATTTGATGTATGCTTCCTTAAAATGCACCGTTCCCGAACTTCCACCGGCAAAAGTGCGTTACCTGATGGGAGTGGGCTCACCGGACGCTTTGCTCGAAGGAGTCAGTCACGGCATCGATTTATTTGATTGCGTTTTGCCTACCCGTATTGCCCGCAATGGCAGGGTGATGACTTCAAGGGGCTACCTGCCCGTTCGCAACAGCGTCTATGCAGCCGATTTGGCCCCCCTCGATCACGATTGCGGCTGCCATGTCTGCCGCAATTACAGCCGGGCATATATCAGGCATCTGCTCAATGCCGGAGAGATACTGGGGTTAAGGTTAACCACTTACCACAACCTCTACTACCTGGACCGGCTGATGAAAGAGATCAGAGCGGCAATAGCCGCGGGGCGCTTTGAACCGTATTACCGGAAAAAGAGTTTACAATTCACTAAAACTTATGGAGGTGTTGTCTAAATGGAAAATATTCAAGCTTTTATTCCCCTGATTCTATTGTTTGTCGTTTTTTATTTCCTGCTAATCCGGCCCCAGCAGAAACAGCAAAAGAAGCGCAAGGAAATGCTGAGCAACTTGCAGAAAGGTGACCGCGTGGTTACCATCGGGGGAATACACGGTGTCATTAAAGAGATCGACGATACTAATATCTCTTTACGCGTGGCCGATAATCTTAACCTGAAGTTTTCCCGAGCAGCGGTGGATAGAGTAATCAATGATGAAGGACAGTAATTAGTTCAGGTAACTGTTCCTGCTTAAAGACACTCCTTTCAGGCACCGCGCGGTGTAAGGAAGGAGTGTTTTGTTTTAAGCATCGGCCGGGGCAGGTTTGCCACCCCTGATCTGCGCATAAAATAGCCGCATCAGGTTTTTATAGCAACGGTCGGTTGCTTTACAAAGCAAAAAAACAAAAAAATATAAAATTCAATAATTTTTCAATCATTCAAGGAAAGTTGGTGCCTAACAAGGTGGACCTGATCGGTTTGGGACTGGAAAACAAAATCAAAGCGGAAGGCCCCCTTGCTCAACGCATGCGCCCGGAAACACTTGAGCAATTTACCGGGCAGGAGCATATTTTAAAAAGGGGAAAGCCTCTTCATACCATTATAAAAGCCGATAAACTGTTCTCGCTAATATTTTACGGCCCGCCGGGGACGGGCAAAACAAGCCTGGCCAGGATTATTGCCGCGGTGAGCAAAGCTGATTTTATCCAGCTTAATGCAGTGGCTGCCGGGGTTAAGGATGTCCGGATGGTGATTGAACAAGCCGCAGAAAACTGGTCGCTGCACAACACACGCACCATTTTATTTATCGATGAAATTCATCGCTTTAATAAAGCCCAGCAGGATGTTTTGCTTGCAGCTATCGAACAGGGAACGATAATATTTATCGGGGCGACCACTGAAAACCCGTTTTTTTACCTCACCGGCCCCCTGCTTTCAAGAAACCGGCTGTTTGTTTTTGAGCCCCTGCAAAGCCCTGACATTGCCGGCTTGCTTAAACGGGCTTTAAGCGATCCCGAGCGTGGCCTGGGGCAGTTAAAGGTTAAAATCGATAGCGAAGCCTTAAACTACCTGGCTGACAAGGCCAACGGCGATGCGCGGGCCGCCCTCAATGCCCTGGAGACCGCGGTTATTTCCAGTGAAGAGCACGCGGGAAAAATCAAGGTTACCGTGGAAGCAGCGGCTGAAGCGATGCAAAAAAGACTGCTGGCCTACGACAGGCAGGGCGACAGTCATTACGACATGGCCTCAGCTTTGATTAAATCGATTCGCGGCTCTGATCCCGACGCGGCCCTTTACTGGATGGCCCGGATGATCAAGGGCGGGGAAGATCCCCTCTTTATTGCCCGCCGCCTGGTGATCAGCGCTGCTGAAGACATTGGCAATGCCGATCCGCAGGCGCTTCCCCTGGCCGTGGCAGCAGCACAGGCGGTGCAGTTGATCGGCCTGCCCGAAGGCAAAATACCTCTGGCCCAGGCGGCCACTTACCTTGCTGGCGCTCCCAAAAGCAACGCCGCCTACCTGGCGATCAATGAAGCTCTGCAGTTTGTGGAAGAGGAGAAAAACAGGCCTGTTCCCAGCCACTTAAAGGATAGCAGTTATCGCGGCGCCGAGAGGCTCGGTCACGGGAAGGGTTACCGCTATCCGCATGATTATCCCGGTCATTATGTCAGCCAGGATTATCTGCCCGCCGCCGTGGCCGGAAAAAAATTTTACCGTCCCACGGAGCAGGGCGGCGAGAAAAATATTCGTTACTACCTGGAAAAAATCCAGTCTGAAACCGATTCCCGGCATGCAGACCGAAAAGACAACCCCAAAAAGGGTCAAGAGACCGATACAAACGGTGACCGGTAAATAATTCAGGTTCCGGGCGGGCAAATGGGCACCGTGCCAAGGCCGCATCCTGTGGCCTGTTTTTATGACCTGATGTTTTACAGCCGCAAACAAAAACCGCAGAAAGGGTGAATGTATGGCTGAAGACTTATCTTATTTGGCTCCCGTCAATAAAACTCGCTCCCGTTTTACGGTGCAGGGTTCGCGCTTTATTGCTACACTGGCCCCGGTAATCAGTGAAGAAGCTTTGCAGCGGGTTCTTTCTGATGTCAGCGCTGAATTTCCCGATGCCACCCATCATACCCATGCCTGCCGCATCGGGGCCGGCAGCACCCAGATCGAGCGTTGTTCTGATGACCGGGAGCCGGCCGGCTCTGCCGGAGCGCCGATGCTGCAAATCCTCCAGGGTAAAAATATTTCGGATGCGGCCGTAATCGGAACCCGCTATTTTGGCGGAACCAAACTCGGCCTGGGAGGATTGACCAGGGCTTACCGGGACTGTGCCCGCTTATGCCTTGAAGAAGCTGTGCTGAAAAAGAAGGAACGGTTGGAAACCTATCAGCTTAACCTGGGTTACGAAGACCTCGGTCCGGTAACCAGGCTCCTGGAAGGCCTGGAGGTCGAAATCGTTAAATCCGACTACACAGACCGGGTGAAAATGAAGATTAACCTCCCTTCCAGGGTAAGTGAAAAACTGCAGCAGAACTTTAATTCTGCCTGCCGCGGCCGGGGCAGCTTAAAAAAACTTTGATCGCCGCTTAAAATCAGGCTTTTGTTGACAGTGCTTCTGCAAAACAGATATAATTGCCTTAATTCAAAAGGGAGGGTAAAGGATGCAATCCAGCACAATCCGCAACTTATTTTTAGATTATTTTAGCTCTAAAGATCACCTGGTTATGCCCAGTTTTTCACTAATTCCCCAGAGCGATCCGACACTGCTGTTAGTTGGTGCTGGGATGGCTCCGTTAAAACCTTTTTTCACCGGAGAAAAAAAACCGCCTCACTCGCGGGTAGCTACCTGCCAGAAGTGTGTGCGCACTCCGGATATCGAACGGGTCGGACATACCGGTCGCCACGCCACCTTTTTCGAGATGCTCGGAAACTTCTCTTTCGGCGATTATTTTAAAGAAGAGGCAATTGCCTGGGCCTGGGATTTGGTCTTGAACGGTTACCGGCTGCCCGAAGACCGCTTGTGGGTCAGCATTTATTACGAAGATGAAGAAGCTTTCAAGATTTGGAACGAAAAGATCGGTGTCCCCGCCGAACGTATTAAACGCCTCGGTAAAGAAGATAACTTTTGGGAAATTGGCCTTGGTCCTTGTGGCCCCTGCTCTGAAATCTATTATGATATGGGCGAAGAAGCCGGATGCGACCGCCCGGACTGCGGTGTCGGCTGCGACTGCGATCGCTATCTTGAAATATGGAACCTGGTTTTTACCCAGTTCAGCCGCGAGGCCTCGGGCGAACTGATCGAATTAAAACAAAAAAATATCGATACCGGCGCCGGGCTTGAAAGGTTGGCCATGGCCCTGCAGGGTGTGCATTCGCTATATGAAATTGATATTGTCAAACCGGTTTATGAGCACTTTTCCAACCTGGTCGGCTCTGAGCGCCGGGATCAGGAAGTGCCCCTGCGGGTAATAACCGAGCACAGCCGGGGGATCACATTCATGATCGCCGACGGGGTGACTCCTTCCAACGAAGGACGCGGTTATGTCCTGAGGCGCCTTCTGCGCCGGGCTGTGCGGTTTGGAAAACTGCTCGGCATAGAAGGAAATTTTATCACAGATGCAGTGCCCCTGATTACAGACATTATGGGTCCTGAGTATCCCGAGCTAAAAGAACGCCGGGAATATATTTGCCAGATTACCAGGCTCGAGGAACAGCGTTTCCGGGAAACCCTGACCCAGGGGATGGAGATACTGGACGGCTATATCGAAAAAGTCCGCAGGCAAGGTGGAAACATGCTGCCCGGAGAGCTGGCCTTTAAGCTCTATGATACTTACGGTTTTCCGCTTGATTTAACGGCCGAGATGGTGGAGGAAAGAGGCCTTACGGTCGACCGGGAAGGCTTTGATCAAAACTTGAAACAACAGCAGGCCCGGGCTCGGGCGGCGTCCCGGTCAAGCGCCGGGGAAGAAGACGACTTGAAATACAAGGCGGTTGAGAACCTGACCACCGTGTTTACCGGTTATGAAACTCTTAAACAGGAAGCAAAATTACTGCTTGCCCTGGTTGACGGAGAAAACCGTTCCACCCTGGAAAAAGACCAAAAAGCAGAAGTTTTGCTCGACCATACTCCTTTTTATGCTGAAGCCGGAGGACAGATCGGCGATACCGGCTATATTGAAGCCCCCGCTGGCCGCATCAAGGTTGAAAATACAATTTTTTCGCCCTGGGGACAAATTATCCATCAGGGGATTGTAGAAGAAGGCCGGGTATCTGCCGGTGAGATGGTAACGGCCGGGGTTGACAGCGGGCGCAGGCAGGGCATTTGCCGCAGCCATACTTCGACCCACCTGCTTCACCGTGCTCTGCGCCATGCGCTGGGCAATCATGTTAACCAGGCCGGATCCCTGGTCGCCCCAGACCGCCTGCGCTTTGATTTCAACCATTTTTCTTCCCTGAGCAGCGAAGAACTGCAGGCGGTCGAGGAAGAAGTGAACAAAATGGTCCTGGCCAATGTTGCCGTGCAGGTCACAATGACCAGCCTCGAAGAAGCTGAAAAAATGGGCGCGACAGCGATATTTACCGAGAAGTATGAAGAAGATGCGGTGCGTATGGTTTCGGCCGGTGATTATACCAGGGAACTATGCGGGGGCACTCATGTTTCAGCCAGCGGAGAAATCGGCCTGTTCAGGATTATTTCCGAAGAGGGGATCGGTTCAGGGTTACGGCGTATCGAGGCTATAGCCGGGATGAACGCTTACCGGCACACTGTAGAAAATGACCGGTTGTTGCACAAGATAGCCGGTTCCTTAAACACGACCGCAAACCGGTTGGAACAAAAATTTGATGAACATTTGAGCGAATATAAATCGCTGCAAAAAGCAAATCATGACTTAAAACAGCGGCTGGCCGCAGGCGAGGTAAAAGCTTTACTATCCGAAGTAAATGAAATAGAAGGCGTGAAAGTCCTCAGCGCGAAAGTTTCGGCTGAAAATCTTGAGTCGCTGCGTATGGTTATGGACGAGGTAAAGAATCATCTCGCATCAGTTGTGGTTGTCCTCGGAGCGGTCACAGACGGCAAAGTAATCCTGGTCGGATCAGTTACCCCCGACCTGGTCAGCCGGGGCATACAGGCCGACATGTTGCTAAAAGAGGTTGCCCGCCAGGTTGACGGGGGCGGCGGGGGCAAACCTGAACTGGCCCAGGCCGGCGGCAAGAATACCGCCGCGCTGCCAGATGCGCTTGGCTCGGTTGAAGATCTGATCCGCGAACAATTGAAAACCGTGGGCCAGGTATAACCGATTATTTAACCGGGAGGTGGAATTAATCGTGCAGGACAACAACGAAAAAACCGTTCTTTTTCGGGTCAACGGAGAAGAAGTTGACAACGAAGCCAGGAAGATCTTGACTACCGTTTATCAGGCCCTGAAAGAAAAAGGCTACAACCCGCTTAACCAGCTGGTCGGCTACCTGCTTTCCGGAGATCCGGCCTATATTACCAGCCACCATAATGCGCGCAGTCTGATCCGCCAGGTCGAGCGCGATGAACTGCTTGAAGAATTGGTCGGCACTTACCTGGAGCTGGCTGATAAAGAGCAAATATAACGGGGACTGGTTGCAAAAGGTGCGTATTCTTGGTTTAGATCCCGGTGAAAAAAAAATTGGAGTTGCTATTACCGACCCGCTGGGCATTACTGCCCAGGGGTTAGCTGTAATTGCCTTTGACTGCCTTGATCATGCGCTTGCAGAAATCGCTGCTATTTGCCGCAAGTATGGGGTTGAAAAAATTGTGGTCGGAAATCCGATCAATATGAACGGCACAACCGGCCCCGCAGCTGAAAACGCAGCCACTTTTGCTGCTAGTCTGCGAAAAAAACTTGATTTGCCGGTCGATATGGTCGATGAACGGCTGACTTCGATCAGCGCTGAAAAAACCCTTGTTTCCGCTGGGGTCAGCCGGAAAAACAGGCGGGAACTTAAAGATAAATTAGCAGCGGTCATCATTCTTGAATCGTACCTGGCTTTTAAGTAGGAGAGCAGCCCGCTGCGGGCAGGCAGCAGTAAATCATATCAAAAAGAGGTGTTAAACTGTGAGTGATAATGGCGAAGAAAGAACAGACATATTAGTTTTGGTTGATGATGAAGGAAATGAGCATGACTTTGCCCTGGTCGATCGCTTCCAGGTTGAATTACACGAGTATGCGATTTTAGTCCCGGTTTTATATTTTGAAGAGGATGAAGACGACGACCAAATAGACTTTGAAGACGACGCCTATATTTTCCGCATCGAGCCTGGGGAGGATGAAGAATCCCTGGTTGAGGTTGAAGACGAGGCTGAATGGAATAAAGTTGCAGACCTGTGGGAAGAACGGGTAAAAGGCTTTGATCCCAATAATGATCAGGGCCTGTCTTAAGCCCTTTTCTCTACACCGGCCGGAAAGAGGTGTTTTCGTTAATGTTCAGGCGCATCATTACAGTGTTCGTCGTTTTGCTGGTTTTAGCGCTGATAGCGGCAGCCGGACTGTCATATTTTTATAACAGCATGATGGACCCGGTCGACCCTGCGGCAGGCGAAGAAGAAATAATTGTCGATATCCCCCCCGGCTCTAATGTGGAGATTGTTGCCTCTATCTTGTATGATCACGGCCTGATTCAAAACGAGCTGGTTTTTCGGTTTTATGTGCGCCGCCACGGTCTTGATCAGGGGTTTATTGCCGGGCAGTACAGTCTCAGTCCGGCTATGGATGCAGAGCAGATCGCAGAAAAGATCCAGGCCGGTGAAGTTTACTCCGAAACCGTCTGGTTTACTATCCCGGAAGGTTATACGCTCAAACAGATAGCGGACAGACTGGAAGAAAAAGGCCTTGTCGACAGTGAACAGTTTTTAGATTTTGCCGCAGATCCTCCCGCCGCTATCAAGGAAAAATATCCTTTCTTACAGGAAATCGAATCCTCCGAAATCGATTACCTGCTCGAAGGATACCTGTTTCCCGATACTTATGAAGTATATGCCGATGCCGGTGTGCAAGAGATCGCCGAAATTATGCTGCGCCGGACCGCGCATGTTATTGAAGGAAAAAACGGCGCCCGTATTGGCGAGCAGGAATATTCTTTACACGAAATTTTGACCATTGCTTCCATGGTTGAACGGGAAGCGCGGGTTGATCACGAGCGCAGGCGCATAGCCGGTGTAATCTACAACCGGCTGGACATTGGCCAGCGCCTGCAAATTGATGCGACGATCCAGTATATTCTTGGGGAAACCAAAGAGTTCCTCACCTATGATGATCTCGAAGTCGAGTCGCCTTATAACACTTACTTAAATGACGGATTGCCGCCCGGACCGATTGCCGCCCCCGGCAAACCTTCGATCGAAGGCGCTTTTTATCCCGAAGATACGGATTATTTTTATTACAATTACAAGTACGATGACACCGGGGAACATTATTTTTCCCATACCTATCAAGAACACCGGGAAAATGTACGCCGGGCCAGGGAAAACAGGGAACAGTCAAGGTGATTAATATGGCGGAAAAGGAACCTGGAGTTTGTAAAAAAAATATCTGCATCTCGACCCTCGGCAAGTTTTATATCCTGCATGATAGTGAAATAATCTCTGCGAGCTCCAGCCGTTCCAAGCGGATGTGGGAAATATTTAAGTTTTTGATCTCGCACCGCGGCAAAGCCTTTTTCCCCGAGGTAATCCTCGATAAACTGTGGCCGGACAATGAATATAACGATCCCAACCTGGTCATGCGTGCCCAGATATTCAGGCTGCGGCAGGCGCTCAATTCAGCTCCGGGTAAACCAACCCTGGCTGCTAACATAGTTTTCAGCCAGGGCTGCTACAGCTGGGAAGACAAAACAGACTACTGGTTGGATTCGATCGAGTTTGAATCGCTGGCCGAAGAGGCCGGGTCCCTTTTGCAAAGTGATCGGGGCCAAGCGATTAACCTTTACCGCCGGGTGGCTGCACTTTATAAGGGCGAATACCTGCCTGAGCTGTCATTCAGTGAATGGCTTGAACCTATCCGCACCTATTACCACGAAATTTACCTCGACTGTGTGCTGAATCTGATTGATTTATTAAAAGCACAGGGGGATTATACCGAAATAATCAAAGTTTGCGAACAGGCTGCAGCGATCGACTATTTTGAAGAAAAAATTCATATAAAACTGATTGAAGCCTTGCTGGCCGACGAACAGACAACCCGCGCCCGCGCCCACTATAATGAAGTCACCACAGTTTTCTACCGGGAGATGGGCATTAAACCTTCCGAACATATGAAGAACCTCTATCGCCAGGTCGGTGTGGAGCGCGGGAACTTCGAGCTTGACCTGGCCACTATTCAGGAAGGATTGAAGGGCAAAGAAGCCGTTAACGGTGCTTATCTTTGTGATGCCGAATTGTTTCGCTATTTCTATAAACTGGAACGCCTGCGATTTGAACGAAACGGTAATTCGATCTTGCTCGGTTTGCTTACCCTTACCGCCGCTGGCTGTGCATTTCCGGATAAGAAAATATTAAAAGCGGTAATGCAAGATTTAGAAGGGGCTATTTTGGATTCTCTGCGCAAGGGAGATGTAGTCACCCGCTGGAACGAAGCCCAGTTTTTAATGCTGCTGCCGGGTCTGAACCGGGAACAGGCCGGCATGGTAATCGAACGCATTGTCAATAATTTTCACCGCAAGCACTCTCTACGCGGTCTGACCCTGCATCGAAAAATTGAATCACTAATGCCCCTGGAAGGCGATGCCCACTTTTCCTAAAACACCCCCCTTTTATCTTACCCTGACTCTTTTTTCCTATTGGGCGAAGCAGATTGTTTTAACGAACTGCATTGAATGATCTCTCTGTATATATACCACCAGGTGGTTTTCAACCTTCTGATAATACCCCCCGCAATGTGGTGAGCATGGCGGGATTTTTTGTGCATTTTCAGCATTTAACTGCTGGTTCGCATGCTCAGGCAGATGGTTTATATGATCGGTTAAAAAAAATTTAATCATTATTTCTTTTATAAAGTTAATCTTAGCTTTCTCGTAACTGGTTCGTAACGCTGTTTAAGTATACTAAACATAGTCAATTGAATTAGTAGACTATTAAGGATGATGTTATGAGCCGGGTTACAAACCAAAAAAATTATCATAAAATCAGCGCTTCTGATTTCATTATCAGGGTAAAAAGTGGCCAGGGAGCAGCGATTAAAGGCAAAATCGAGCATATTAAAACCGGCAGTATCAGTTATTTTAACGACTTCCTTGAAATGATTGTGATTATTCAAGATAAGCTTGAGCAAAGTGGTTATCCACAGCGCGATACGGAACTACGCCGGTTTTGCAGCAAGAAATAAGATTTTAAGGGAGAACAAACGGTGGACATTAACCATGAAAGCAGCGCTGCTCAAAACGAAGCAGGTAATGAAGATATGGTCTTTTATTTAAGGATCCAGTACCGGCGCAACAGCAGCTGGCAGGGAACGATCCACTACTTAAACAGCAAAAAAACCTGTATATTCAGGAGTGTTCTGGAACTCGGTAATTTGTTACACGAAGTGAAATCCAAAACCACGGGTGAAAGCGAATTAAAAAGTCCGAAGAATAAGGGTTGGGAGGATAAAGACAGTGTATCCTAAAAAAATAAATCAAGCGC
>SL_8KL_010_SEDDRAFT_10000922_pt1 | contig 25640 bp, 22 predicted proteins | sample SodLakKL_010_SED_4_FD_11160 | JGI IMG/M metagenome (IMG submission 11160) | reverse complement strand
TGCACGGGGAGCATTAACAGGATATGGCGTGTCCGTGGCAGTCTCTATATTGAGGGTGCTTAAAGATTCTACCAACTTTAGGTGGTGGAGTACGTCAACATTAGCAGTATTACTAAAAAGTTGATATAAATTAAGCTTGCACACTTCCATCTTTAGAGAAGGGTCAACCATATGTACCTAATCAGAACTTAAAAATCTCTAAACCATCAATCAAAATTAGAAGTTGCCACCTCTCTAAACCTATTTAAAACAAATTCTTCATCCAAAGAGAGAATAAACCATGCCGCTCTAGGACCTGATTTTCTCCCTAACAAAGACAAATATATTGCCTGAAAGGCCTCCCTTGCTCCAATTCCTATGTTTCGGAACAATTCATAAATTCTATTATGGAGTTTTTCATCATTTAGATCTTCGTTTTCGATTAAGTCTGCAAGCTTACGTAAAAATATTTTTTGATCTTTTTCCAGCTCTTTTATTTTTGAAGGAAGTTCTTCCTGAACCTCAAATTTTAAGTGATTAGGGGCAAAATCGTCTAACCAATTGTTTACTCTAGATATCCAAGTATCTAAATACTCTTTATCTAAACCTTTATCCCAGTGTCCGGTTCTCTTTAATATCTTCATTACCCCTTCAGTACTTTCTGATATTTGTACTGCATTTATAAGATGTCTAAATGGTAACTGAAAGGGCATCTCTTCTCTTATTCTGTCTTCATCAACTTGAGATAATTCATATATTCTACCCAAGTCTTTTTCATCAGTAATGTCAGTATCTTCTTCCCTGTAATAAATCCTCTCTGCTTTTTGATAATCGCTTACAGTTTGGATTATGCCTGGACCTGTATCTACTTCTACATGTCTTTTCGGTTTTTTTCGAGCTAATATATACCTTATAACTTCCGGAGGTAGAAACTCTAACATCTTCCCTGGAGTTAACACAATACCTTCGGAGCTCGACATTTCTCCCTTACCCTTTATACCAACTTGCTCATACACAACTGAATATGGTGGCTCATAATCAAATATATTTTTAGATATTCTAGAACCAGTATCATAGGATCCCCCATCGGCAGCATGATCTTTTCCAAAGGGTTCTATGGTAACATTAAATATGCTCCACCGAGCTGGCCAATCTACTCGCCATGGTAATTTCCCTTCTCCCTGACTAGCATCTGCATATCCTTTATTCCCACATTCACATTTGTACTTTACTTTTTGTCCTTCATAATCTATAGCATTAGTATAAGAAATTCTTCCGCAACTAGAGCATAAAGGATTAAATGGGAGCCAATCCTTAGGTAGGTTCCTGCCTGTAATGTCTTCAAGTATTTTTTTTATTTCTTTGTAATTATTAAGAGATTTGACTATATAATCTAAAAATACGCCGCTTCTATACATCTCACTTGCTTTCCTTATTTCTGGCTCTATTCCTAACTCTTTGATAGATCTCAAAAATTTAGAAGAATAGTGTTGAGAGTAAGAGTCGTGACATTCAGATGGATCGGGCACATCAACAAGTGGTTTTCCAACATGTTCTTTAAAGCTGGAATCTAAAAATGGATATACTTTTCTAAGAGGATCATAATCATCTAAAATCCACAATAATTTACTTTTACTATTTTTATTTTTTAGAGCTCTATCAAGTAAATCTGCTGTAAATATCTCTCTAAAGTTTCCCAAATGGATGGGTCCAGAAGGGGAAATACCACTTGCAACAACATTATTTTTACCTTTTTTACTAATTATTTCATTAGCTTTAGAATCTACCCAATGCATTTTATTTATATCCTCCTTACTAGAGTAAAAAAGTTATAAAAATCAAAAAATAGATTTAAATATTAGTTCTTGTTTTTAACCTTAATTCTTATGTTGTTTTTTCATATACCTATATTCCATTCTTTATTATATTTGAAAAAAATTATAAATTATATACTTACAATATTATCTATTTTCTAGATTCAACCATTTTTTTTATCCAATTATAAAAACCTTCGGAATACGATTCAGATTCAAAGAATACAATACAAGGAGTATCGTAACTATGTAAATTCAAAATATTGTTTTTTACATCCTCTTTATTAGATTTAGTAGTTTTAACGATCATTGCATACTCTTCATCACTTTCGATCTCATCTTTCCATTTATACATCGACTTAATTTTCCCAATTAGATTTACACATGCAGCTATATTTTCTTCGATAATAGCTCTTCCTATTTTTGTGGCTTCTCTCTCTGATGAAAAAGTTACATACCCAAATACGAGTTCACTCATCTTATGATTACCTCTATAATATACTTATACAATAGCGCAATATATAAAACACATATCTAATAAATTTAAAGTATGGGTATATTATTTTTTGTCTTAGTGATTAAAAATAGATATTAACCTATTAAGAGGTTATGTTGATTAATTTTAGCATTTATTGGTGACTGGCATGGCTCGTTTATACCCTAACCTAATAATAAATTTAATTTTTTATTCTAAAACTGGAAAAATAACAAATAGATATAACAAATAAATGATAGAATATAGAAAAAAAGAGAGGGGATAAATATATCTTTGTCTTTTATGTTGTTCTTTAATGTTGTTCCTTATTAACTAACTATTTAACAACTAATTTAATTAACAACTAATCTAATTGATTTCTATTTTCTTGCCCTTCTTCTTTCTAACCTTTACTTTAGGTAATTTAATTTCTAAAACTCCATTTAAGAACGTGGCCTTAGCTTTTCCTTCTTTTACGGCATAAGGGAGTTTGACCATTCTTTCTAATCTACCTGAACCTCTTTCCTTTTTTATATATCCTTCCCTTTCCTCGGTTTTTTCATCACTTCTTTCTGCAATTACAGTGAGTTTGTTATCATCAACTCTCACATCAATATCTTCTTTTTTAACTCCTGGAAGGTCGATGGTTACTGTTATTTCTTTCTCTTCATCCCTTATATCAAGGAAAGGTGTTGACGTAGGCTCAAGTAAGGATGGAGAAACATTTTCATTATATTGTGGTGATAGGTACCTAGATAAACTTCCTGACTCAACCTCAGCAAATAAATTTTCCATCCTCTCTCTCAGACTTTTTAACTCTCTAACTGGGTCCCAACCCATTGATCCAAAACTCAATATAGTAACCTCCTATTTTTATTCTCTAATTCTTTAGATATTTTACTGGTTTATATTTTCGTTTTTGTTTTTATGAATCTAAGTTAGGATTTAATAGATATTAAACGTTTCTTTTATATTATAGATAGTTTTAAATATTTTATAGTTTCAAAATTAGCTTTAAAATAATTTAAATTAATTTAAAAGTCATATAACTTATTTGATACTTCTCATAAGTGTTTATACTGGGTTTATATTAATAGAACAAATTAAGATAGTTATTCAAATCTAATTTTACGTCCTTCTATTAATCTTTAAAGTCTAAAAATCAACTTCAAAACTGTAATTGCCCTACTCCACCTGGAGTCGGATGTATGCGGGCTTGATTTATATCAGATCAACAACAATAAAACTGGAAAAATGTATACAGATAAGAAGATTATGCTTATGACCCCTACTATTATCTTCGTATACTTTTTAGTATTTTCTGTAAATCCTGATTTCTTAACTAAAGAATCAACAAGCTCCCAGAATACCCTACCACCATCAAGTGGAAAAATAGGCATCATATTCAAAATACCAAGCCAGAAACTAAGAAGTCCTATCCAGAAAAATGTTTGCATAATAGGCAAAGAGATGGACGCATCTAAAGATGCAGTATAAAAAGGTGAATCGAATGTAGGCAACCACATCCCTGTTTGTGGCGCTATATACGTAGCAGGATTTTTATATCCAGAATAAAAACCCTCTACATCAAAAAATTCTATCCCTAAATAAGCTGAACCATCCATTTCTCCAATAGTAATTTCAAAATTCTCATATTTTCCATTATGGTACACTGTAATTAAAATATCCTCTCCAGGAGAAAATTCACTCATTTTTCTAACAAAATCTGCACTACTTTCAATATTCTCTCCATCCATCTCAGTAATTATCATATCTTCAGTAATCCCAAATTGGTCTGCTGGAGAGTCATCAACTACATTTGTGATGCCCAATCCTGAACTGACAGGAGTAAATATGAATGAAACCATTAAGATTACAATTATAATCGAAATGAAAAATGAATATATATTTACTGCCGGGCCTCCAGAAAACATTTTTATTTTGGACATTTTACTACTATTTTCTATATCCTCTTCATCAGGCTCTACAAACGCAAGAGGTAATATTGCAAGAATCCCAAAACCTACTGACTCGACATCGATGCTTTCAAGTCTAGCATATACTGCATGAGAGAACTCATGTAATACGACAGCGAATACTAAAGCAACCAATCCATATTCTATAGGAAGAGCTAAGCCCGGTAGAAGTATTGCATCTGCAATCTGAACTTCTTCGATTATTTCAGGCATCGTTAAAGTTAAAATGAGTTGGTAGGCAAGAAAAACTGTTACAACAATTATTGCACCAACTGCAACTAAAACATTAAAAACACCAAGTTTATTTAAAAAATTTTTCCAACGATCTGCAAGACTGTAAATTAATTGTCTTATTTTTTTAGTTTTCCAAGCAAGGAAAAAGGGACCCTCTACTGAAAGATTTATTTTTTCAAGTATCCCTTTTTTATCAAGAATTATAATAATAATCCAAATAGCTAATATGGCAATTCCAAGTGTATAAAGATTCATTATAAAACCTCAGATAATTTACTTGAAGTTAACTAGTCTTCATTCCATATAGGAGTTCCTCTATTACCTGTAATTTTTTCATATCTTTCCATTAATTCTTTAGTTATTTTACCAGGACGTCCATCTCTAATTTCTCTACCGTCAATACGAACTATTGGTGCAATCTCTGCCGCTGTCCCTGTAACAAATACCTCATCACAGGTATAAAGATCAAAGAGGCATAACTCCTTTTCAGTAACTTTATATCCAATCTCTGAAGCCAAATCCATAACTGTAGATCTAGTTATTCCTCTAAGATTACTCAAAGTAGGAGGGGTTTCAATTTCTCCATCCCTCACAATAAATATATTGTCTCCAGAACCTTCTGAAACTGTTCCATCTCTATTTAAAATTATAGCTTCATCTCCTCCCTTAACATTAACTTCAATTTTAGCAAGAATGTTATTAAGATAGTTTAAAGACTTAATGTTTGGTGGGAGAGAATCAGAAGGGTTGCGCCTAATACAAACTGTGATTGCATTTAAGCCTTCAGCGTAAAGGTCTCCGTACATGGCATCCCATTCTTCAGTTATGATTATAACTGATGGTGTCGAACATTTATCTGGATTAAGGCCCAAGCTTCCTACTCCACGGGTCACGATAGGTCGGATGTATGCATCGCTAAGTTCATTTACTCTTAATGTTTTTACTATAGCTTCCTTCATCTCTTCTTTCGTCAAAGGAATCTGAAGATCTATCGCAAGAGCTGAGTTGTAAAGCCTGTCAATGTGTTCATCGAATTTAAATATTCTCCCATTGTATGAACGAATACCTTCAAACACACCATCTCCATATAAGAGACCATGGTCATAAACACTAACACTTGCCTCTTTCTTATCAACAAGTTCCCCGTTTTTATAAACTTTATTCATGATTGCCCCGAATGTTTTATAATTTTAAAGAAGTATATAGATTTTCAAGTTTTATACTCCGTAAGAATTATGTGGCTTAACAACATTGTACTTTGAGGATAAATAATGAAGATACCTACATCAATGGTAACACAACATCCTGATAGTGCAACAAAATATACTCCTATCCAGGATGAACCTGAAGAAGGTGTAGAATCTCTTACCTCTATAGAAAATGGAGGGTTAGGTTCCGATGAGTATATGGTAGATTATGAAGGTAAAATGACTCCATACCATCAAGTAACTCAAATAGTGATGGAGATAATTGAAAAAAATAATCAAATACCTGGAGAAGATGTGTTTATAACTCCAAGAATACCTTCAGCAGCTCAAGAAACGGTTTTTAGACAGCTCATGACGTTGATTTCCATAATGGAGGCAAATTATCAATCTTCTAAATTTTTAGAAAACTTTCCAGTATTTGAGGTTATCCATCCAATGACTGCAGATGCAACAGAGCTTATTGAAGTTAGAAATAGATTTAGAACTGTTTCTGAAATTTCAAAAAAAGAATTTGATATACCAGAATCATTCAATTTCCACTTAATTCCTCTAATTGAGGAAGTCCCTGAACTTATTAACATAGATAAGATACTCAATGATTATATTAATGGATGTAAAAGCGAATTAGACATAAATCTAAACCGACTTAGGGTGATGCTAGGGAGGTCGGATCCTGCATTACTTTATGGAATGATGCCAGCAATACTTTCCATGAAAACAGCAATATCTAGGTGTCATAAGATAGAAGATGAAAAAGACATAACAGTTGCCCCTATATACGGAGGCGGAGCACTTCCATTCCGAGGACATGTCATGCCAGAAAACTCTCAAAATGTAATTAAAGAATTTGCTGGTTCTAGAACTATGACAATACAATCCGGAGTTAGATATGATATTGGATTCAAAGAAACAAGAGAACTCATAAAAGAACTTAAAAAAGAGCTCCCAAAAAGTAAACCTCCTATGTACACCAAAGAAGAAATAGAAGAAATGAGAAATCTAATAGGAATATATACGAGTTATTATTTAAGAACATTTTATAAGATAATTGAACCTATCAAGAAGATGTCAGATCTCATGCCAAACCAACGTGATCGGTTAGCGAGGAAGGGACCAGTTGGTTACGGTCGAGATGTTCCAATGCCATCCGATATAGCAGAAATGATTACGGATGAAAACCTAAAGAGGCAGTTGAGGGACTTACAAATTGAAGGATTGCCTGAATTACCCAGGGCAATAAAATATACAGCGTCTCTATATTCTATTGGACTTCCACCAGAATTCATAGGTACTGGTAGGGGGCTTGAAGATATCTCTCGAAGGATGGGGGATGATACTATCGATCGCCTTCTTTCAGAATATTATCCTTCTATAAAAGCAGATTTGAATTTTGCAGGTAGATTTGTAAATTTAAACCTAGCTCAAGAATTCCTGCCTGAAAATGCTGTTAGAGAAGTAGACGAAGACATAAAAATACTTATGGATTATATTGACTTTGAAATAGGGCCCAAAACTAAAAAAGACGAGCAATACATTACAGCTATGGAAACAATTAAACCCGTGCTAAAAGATGTTTGTAGTGACAAAACAGGATTACTTAGCAAAAAGTCCGAAAAAGAGATACTTAGTAATGGAATAAAAAAGATGGGTAAGATTCGGGGAAGCCTTGGATGACTTCTATTAATCATTAAACTATAGAATGGGTTTCTAACTTTTTAATTTTTAATAAATTTATGAAAAAATGTAATAGTGGGTGTAGAGGCTCCTTCCTTTCTGTCAGATAAACTTTCAAATACGACAACTTTGTCAAGATATTTCTAGCCGTTATAAAATCTAAAAACCTTGAATTTGAGGTCTTTAACCCATTGTGATTTTATAGTGAAATTCTAAAAAATGCGAATTTTTATCATACCTTTTGCTTTTTTTAAATTTAAGTAACGAAATATTTACAATGGCTAGCCTCACTTGGACTGGTTCGATATAGAATCTAATAAAGCATGGTAAAAGACTAATGCGCCATTAAATCCGTCTTCTTTTATTAGATTTTGGCATCTTAAAACAAAAGACGAAAATGTATCAGCATGTCCACCATGGAAGTTCTCATATAAAAATTCCTTTATACTATTGTTTAAAATTCTTCTTTTTATATAGGGTGGATTGGTTGCTACGACATCATATTTTGACATGAAGTAGTCTATAAGATTTAAAGACCTTTCCATTTCATCTATAAAGAGTTGGCCTGAGAAATCTTGTAATTCTTGTTTATCGTTTTTGAATTCAACTATTTTTTCTAATATTTGTTCTTTAATAATCTTCCATTGTTTTTCAGTATACGATTCTTTATCTTTTTCATTTTCCTTTTTGATTTCTGACTTTTCCATTTCTTCTTCAATTTTTTCTCTAACTACCTTTTCTATATTAACAAGACTTCCCTTTTCATCTACATTTTCCAAATTACTCCATATCTCTTTAATAATCTCATCCCTAATTTGAAAATCAAATTTTTCATAAAATTTACTTCTTTGTATATCATTTGTAAAGGTTATATCAGTAGAGACTAAGTTAATATTCTTTATTTCATAATTTGGATTTTCCGATTTTGCTTTTATGTATAATAAAAGCTTAGAGATTTGGACAGCTCTACTATCAATATCGATTCCATAAATATTATTTGAAAGAATTTTTTTGGGTATTTCTTTATCTGAGTACCCTTCTTCTTTGTACATTTTTTTAAAAATTTCAAATGCATATAGTAAAAATTGTCCGCTCCCACATGCTGGATCTAAAAATTTTATTTCCTCTATAGGTTTTTTCTCCCTCTTCATGAATTCCTGATCTGAATCAATAAACTCACAAAACTCAGCTATATTTGAATCATGATTCATTTCCATCCATAATATTCCAAGTGTTTTATCAACTATATAGCGTACAATTCGGGTAGGAGTATAAGTACAAGAAGCAGCTGAAAGATTTTTTCCATTAATCTTAGTATTACCTTTTTGGAGTTCTTCAAAAGTTTTGGATTTTTCTTTAGACTTGAAGTATTGAAACATCCAACCGACTATCTCTTCACCTTCCCAAGCTTTATTTGGTATTTTCTTAAGCTGATTTAATATTTCATCAAATGCATATTCTGAGGGAGATATAATTGAATTTTCATCACCCGTATCAAAAATTTTATTTATTTCTTCGTTAATCTCATTGAAAATTTGGTTGAAGTAAAGACTATATTCAATTTTTTCTCTTTCTTGCTTGGACTTAGAAAATATCTCCGATCCATCCAGTGAGGAATTAGTTCCCAAGACTTTGGATAAAATATTTCTTTTCTCCATTAATCTTACTGCCACTATTCGATTAAAATAGTTGTAAGCAACCCTTTCAGTATAACTTTGTTGGGGTGTTTTTTTCTGTAAATTCTTACCTTCCAACTTTTTAAGGACAGTTAATATTTTTTTGCGTTTTTCAATCTCGTCTTCTGTAAGATCCAGCTCTATCGAAGGTATTATCTCTTCCTGAACTATACCTAATTCTTCTAATCGATTCTCAATATCTTCTTCTAGTATTTTTTTTGATTTTAGTGTAGATTTTTTAATTTGTTTTTTATACCATTTTTTCAATCTTAAAACACCTTAGGTTAGACTCTACTCAAAAAAATTTTAAAATCAAATAATTAATAAGATCTTTTTACATTTTTTAAAGTTCGTGTATGCAAAATCATAGATACATTAGGTTTAATTAATAATCATTTATTTCTTATCTTACTACTTAATTATATTTTATTGTAGGTTAACTTTTTAATTTAATATATAATATTCTTAACTAGTGACACCCTCTTGATAAAAAAAAGGTTTTAAAATAAGATTATAGAGATTGAACCAAATTTTACAATAAATAGAAAATACAACAATATTTAATCTATTATCTATGCGCTCTTCGAATTTTTGTTTCTTGCTAACTCAAATAAAACTCCTTTAAAATCTTCTAAACTTGCATTGGTTTTTATGCCTGTAGGTTCGTAGTGGGATTCTACTGCATAAAAACCTTTTTCTCTTAGCATTTTTAAAATTTCTTTATTTTTTGGTGCCGTAATTGATAATAATTTACAAAATTTATGTATATCATAAAAAAAGGGTGGCATATCCACCTCTTTGATAATCTTAGAAATTAATTCAATGTCTTCTTCCCTAGTTTTTAGTCTTATATCTTTTATTTCATTCAATACTTTTTCTAAGAAATTTTTATTACCTAGTTTCCCAGTATACAGGGGTCCAGCAACCTTGAAACTTTCTCCACATCTACATGTATAAATCCCTTTTCCTTTTTCAGGAGTCAATCCTAGTCTTAAATTACGCTTACCACACCCAAAACAGTGATATAAGAATCCTATTTTATCTATCAAAGTATTGCTTTTATGCGCTCCCTCTACGACTGAAAAATACACTCTAAAGTAATGGTTTTTATAGTATGTTAATAAAGGCTGAATTGCCTTATCGTATTGTGCTCCAATTCTAATGCACTTACCAATGAGGATGCGAGACCCTATTTCTTTATGGTAGGGCGTTCTCAAAGGTCTTGCTGTATATCTCCTAATGCAGGGTTTTACTTGGGCTCCACAAAGGAGTGCAGTATCAGTAGCAGTCAAAGATATGATACCTTTGTGATTAATAGATCTGAAGGCCGAATCTAAAAAAGGAACTGGGGATCCAAATGGATCTAAATCAATTAAATCAAATTTATTATCAGATAAAATTGTATTTGCTTTTCTATTTTTTATGTCTACATCAACAGAATTTAGATTCGTATTTTTTTTTATATACTCTTGAGCTTCTTTTGACCAATCATTTAAGATAACCTTTATATTATCAATCTCATTTGCTATTCTAACCCCTCTAGCACCAGTAGCTGAATGAACATCAATAAACTCTAATTTTCTGTTTCTACTTTTTTGAAGAGTAGATACTACAGCAACCGAAATGTCTCGGTTAGATTCCATAAGTGGATTATAAAAAACAGATGAATCGGAGGGGTCTCTTGACTCTAGGCTTCCCTCCGGGACTTCAAGAATAGTATTACCTTCTTTCACTCTCATTTTATTTCGATAGAAGTTCCTAATGCCTGTCCAGGAAGTGATTTTTCGAATCTAGCTAAAAGCTTATCTTTTTTCCCATGAGGATAGATTAGATTTCCTTTTATAGTCTTACCAGATGGCGTTTTCCAGATAACGTCATCCCCAATTAATTGCCTTGGATTTATTTTTTTATTAGATACAAATTCTACAATAACTTCATTATTTTTCTGGGTTTTTGTACCACCTTTAAAGTTTAAAATTATAGCTTCTACTGTTTTTCCTTTTACTTTGTATTCTCCAATTATTTCCGAAGCTTTATTTTTGAGTTGTTTGGCTTTTTTATTTCCAATGCCTTTTATTTCTTGTAGCTCATCCTCACTTGCCTCTAATATATCTTCCCAGCTTTTGAACCTTTTAATTATATCATTAACCTTAGAGTCGCCAAATCCTTTCATTTTTTTTATTTCTTTTTTCATTGACACTTTATCACCTAGTTATAAAATAATACATATTAAGTAGTTTAATTACAATCAGTATTTTTACAAATATAATAAGTCAAATTTGATTTTTATTTAATAGTTTTTATCCTTTAATACGATTATATTTTTTTCTTATCATTTTATATAGTTCAACACCAATGTTAGTCCCCAATCTAGATTTTGTAGTTGCAAAGAATTCGTCAAGTTTCTCATATTTGCTAAATTCTTCATTTTTAGAGTTTTCGTCATATCTCTTATCTCGTTCATATTTAAGCGCTTGTAGACACATATCAATCATATTCATATCTCTTACAAAAATTGCTTCATGTGAGTTAGATTTTTCATATTTTTTCCAAATGTCTACAATATTGTTGTATTCATCCCCAAAAATTTTTTTAATAGCTTCTTCTTCCATTATCTTCTTTGAAGTAGGTGACACTTCTTGTTTTTCTTCCTCTACTCTCCTTGGAATGTCTCCTATTTCTACTTCAGCAATATCGTGAATAATTGCTATTTTTAAGGCAACTTCAACATCAAAATCATCAGAATCTTTATAATTGCTGAACATCACTGTCAAAAAAGAAGTGCCCCATGAATGTGCAGCTACACTTTCTGGATTATCTATTCCTCTAAGCACCCACCCCCTTCGTTCCAAATCCTTAAGCTCATATACTTTTTCTGCTAACTTTATGTCCTCATTAAAAGATTTGCCCACTCTAACACCATCTTGTGATTAAACTACATCTAATAATTTATAAAAATGTTTTTGATGAAAGATTAGAATTTATGAAAAAAAGAAAAAAAGAATGGTTTTAAAATTTTTCTTGTTTGTTAACTCTCACTTGCCTCTTTTACCGCCCTTAAAAGAGTATTTCTAACCACAAGGCCTTTCAATACTCCATTTTTAACGACCGGGAGGCGCTCTATCTTGTATTCTAGCATTAAGTTTATTCCATCTAATAAAGTATCTTCAGGATTTATAGTAACTAAATCTTTTGTCATAATTTCTGAAATTGGTAATTTCCCTCCTCCGTAGAAATTTGCGAACATTATGTCTCTCATTGTTATTACTCCAACACATTCATCCTCATCTACTATTGGGATGCCTCCTATACCCCTTCTTATCATTCTGAGGATTACCGCAGCTACTTTATCTTCCGGCTCAGCTACAAGGAGGTCTTCTTCTTTTATCATTATGTCTTTTATTTTTATTTTTTCATTGCACATGTTAATCACCTAAATATAAACAAAGTTTTGTTACAACCTCCTCTTCCTAAAGGAAGAGGTTCCCAGCATTCACACTTTTTCAATTCAAGGTTATGATACTACCGTAGAAGTGTCGTGAAGAGGTACTAAATATCCTTGACCATCTCTTAAGGTTCTGATCCGCTTACCAACTTGCCATGCAGAGGCTATCACTATGGAGCTCGGACACCTCATATAACCGTTTACAGTTCACGAAGGTTCAATCCTTGGAGCTCCAACGCTTTACCACTTAGCTGGGAAAACTCGGACTCCAGATAAAACTTTTTTCGGTCTTACCATAAACCCTTTATCTGGGAGTTGTATTGAAACTACTTAATTGTTGGGTATATACCCTATCTAAATAGAATAGTTCTTAGCACTGAGTTAAGATAAATTAAACTTGCATACTCTTCGATTCCTGGTGGATGTTAATTAGGCGCAAAAAAAGTATATTTTTTCTTTTACAATAATTTTAGATATTTATTTCCTATTTATACTAATTTAATAGAATATTTATTATTAATTGTTTTTAATTTTCTAAACCGTGAACTATTGATATTTATTAAAAAATATAAATTTTATGAAATCCGTTTTATATTTTTACTTAAATTAGATTCAATTCAGAAAAAAGAAAGTGATAAAAAGGAAGAAAATCTTAATTTAGATTTAATGGATGGAAAAGATAAAGAATGTCCTGAATGTGGAGGTAAGCTTGTTACTGCGGAAAATGAGTTGGTATGTGATAATTGTAGTCTAGTTGTTGATGAGAGTTTTATAGATCGGGGGCCAGAATGGAGAGCTTTTTCAGCTGAAGAAGAAGATGAAAAATCCAGAACTGGTACACCTTCAACAGTTACAAGACATGACAAAGGCCTTAGTACTGAAATCGGTTTTAAAGATAGATATGGAAAGGATCTGCCTCCTGAGAAAAAATCACAATTTTATCGCTTAAGAAGATTACATTCACAAGGTAAGAGAATAACAGGAAAAGAAAAAAGCTTGTCTGTAGGTTTACAAGAGATTCATAGAATGTCAAGTCAACTCCACCTTCCTAAAGCTATTCATGAAATAGCTGCAACAATATACAAATCAGCTTCAGAAAAGGGGTTAATAAAGGGTCGGAGTATTGAATCGATGGCAGCTGCCACTCTATACCTTTCTTCTAGATTTTATGATGTGCCTAGAACCCTAGATGAAGTTGCAGAAGTATCCAGAGTTTCAAGAAAAGAGATAGCTAGAGCAGAAAGATATATTTCTAGAGAATTGGAAATATCTCTCAAACCAACTTCTCCAAAAGACTATGTTTCAAGATTCGTTAGTAAATTAGATTTAAGCAATGAGTGTCAAAAGAAAAGTATCGAAATCATCGAAGAAGTAAATAATGGTGGAGCATTCAGTGGTAAATCTCCTGTAAGCATAGCTGCAGCAGCAATATATATAGCTGCTAAGATTTTAGACGAAAAGATAACACAAAAAGATCTAAGTGAGGTGAGTAAAATTAGTGCTGTTACAATTAGGAAAAGATATAAAGATTTAATTGAAGAAATAGATATAGAAATTTAGAGATCTCATGAATTCCTTTACTAGCTATCTATATTTAAAGCAACTATTCATATGTTCTTAATAAAAAATTTATTTTTTATATCTCAAAAGTCTATTTATGCCTGATATTAAGGCATCTACACTGGCTTTGACAATGTCTTCGCTTTCTGATCTAGCTGTAACAGAATGTCCTTTTTCATCCTCAACTTCTACTATTATTTCAGCCAAAGCATCTGACCCACCAGTTATTGCTTCAACTTTGAAAGATTTTAGTGTGATCTCAGGAAAACCTCCTAAAAGTGAATGTGTTGCTTTTATTGCAGCATCTACTGGTCCAACTCCAATGTCAGAAGACTTTTTTTCTTCTCCTTTAATTTTAGCTGTTATAGATGCTGTTGAATTAATTTTAGTTCCAGTCATAACTGCTAATTCTTCAAGCTCAATTATATTTTCTTTTAAAGAATCCATTACAATTTCTGATATCGTATAAAGATCCGCATCTGTAATCTTTTTTCCTTTATCGCCCAATTCTTTAACTCTCTCAAAGATTTCCATAAGTTCTTCTTCGTTGGGATTTAAACCGGCATTTGATAAAATCTGTTTAATTGAGTGTCTTCCAACGTGTTTTCCTGCAACCAATTTCCTGCTGTGTCCCACCATTTCTGGGGTCATCACGCCTGGCTCAAAAGTTTTAGAATCAGATATAATTCCCTGAGCATGTATCCCAGACTCGTGTGAAAATGCATTCTCTCCAACTATGGGTGTATTTGGAAGAATTTGTATACTACTAAGTCTTTCCACAATTTTTGAAATCTCATAAAGTTTTTTAGTGGCTATATTAGTATTAAAATCATTAAGTAGTGATTTAATTCCCATGACCACTTCTTGTAAGGATGCATTACCTGCTCTTTCACCAAGACCATTGACAGTAACTTGAACCTGTGCTGCTCCACCTTCTATGCTACTTAAAGTGTTTGCAACCGCTAGCCCAAAATCATTATGACAATGGACATCCAAAGGGACAGATATTTCTTTATGCACATCAGAAACTAATTTTTCCATTGACTTGGGCTTCATGACACCAACCGTATCAGGAATATTAATTAGATCAGCACCGCTATCTTCAGCTATTTTCAAAACATCTATTAGAAAGTCTTGATCCGTCCTAGTTGCATCCATAGCAGAAAATATGCAATCAATACTATTACCAGCTATATAACTGACTTTCTCAGATACGATGTCTTTAACTTCATCTTTATTTTTTTTGATGGTATGCTCTAATTGTATATCTGATGTAGATATAAATAGGTGTATCATATCTACACCTGTATCCATGCAAGCATCGATATCAGATTTTACAGCTCTAGATAAACCACATATGTCTGCTTCGAGACCTAAATTAACGACCTCTTCTACAGATTTTTTTTCACCTTTAGACGAAGAAGGGAAACCTGCCTCTATTATATCTACATTTAGTTCATCTAATTTCTTAGCTATCTTCAACTTCTGGTCATTGGTGAAAGAAACATTTGGTGTTTGTTCTCCATCTCTCAAGGTAGTATCAAAAATACTTATTTCGTTATTGTAGAACATCATCCCTCATTTTTTAAGCTCCCTCACTGTTTTTTCCCTTGGACTATTTATATTTTGGCCACAAGAAAAGAAAATATAATATAAATAAGACCAATTAACTCTTTGTCCAAGAGGTTGCCTTCCTAACTAATGGTTAGGTGGGTGAAGAGGTCACAACGAGTAGACTATAATCCAAAGTATAGTTTTGTGGATTTCAAAAAAACCTAACATCACCTATAGAATCAAAAAGGTAAAGAAGATATATAGTATGATACAATCAATCATTTCTATCAGGACCAATAAATTATTTTTAAAGTTTTTACTCTTAATGGAGATACGAATATAATGAAAATATCAGCTGAATGTATACCATGTTTGCTATCAAGAGTACTATATGAGGTCGATTTATCAGAATTGGATGAAGATATGAAACACAAAGCCCTTTCTATATCACTTGAAGAGCTTAATAAATATTTTAAAAAGGATAAACCTACGTACGAAATTTCGACCGAGGTTCATAGATCCGTTTACGATATTTTTGATACCAATGATCCTTATAGTCGTAAAAAAAAGTTGGGAAATAACATAGCTAGATCGATACTTCCAAAAATTAAAAATATGGTAGAAGAGGCGAACGACCCACTAAAGATGTCTATTTTGGCATCTATAGTGTCAAACTCATTAGATTTTGGAGTAAAGGGACACCAAATAGAAGATAAAAATCTTAGTAAAAAATTGGTTAATGAGATAAAAAAAGGAGAGTTAGAGATAGATGATGTAACCTGTATAAAAAATACTTTGGAAAAATCTAAAAAAATTGGTTATATATTGGATAATTGTGGTGAAGTGATATTTGACTCAATAGTACTAGACCAAATTAAAAAAATAGCAAATACCACCATTCTTTTATTTGTTCGAGGAGAACCTATTTTTAATGATGTCACTTACAGTGATGTAAGAGAAATGGAAATAAAAGAAAAAGTTGATGAAGTAATTCCTATAGGTGAACGTTCTGTAGGGGTCCACCCTAAATATATGCATGCAGATGCGAAAAAATCTTTAGTTAGTTGTGATTTCATCATAAGTAAAGGAATGGCAAACTATGAATCTCTTTCAGAGCAGAGCTATCCAAAGGTAGCTTATGTACTCAAAGCAAAATGTGAGCCTGTAGCTAATTCTTTAAATGTAAAAAAAGGAGATAACGTTGCACTTTTTAGTGAAAATTAATTACATACCAAAGAATTTAAAATATAAATACAGCTGAGTTTTTTAATATTTGTAGAAACTTCCTTATGCTATTATACTCTTAATTCAGCATTTTCTTTTAGTAATTAGCTAAGTACACAACTTTCATCTTGGAATTTTTTTTTATTTATCTTTTCATCTTTCAACTAAATTACTTATTGATACAAGTTAAACCCACATAACTCCGTCTTCAGGCAGATGAGGTCAATCCTTCTCCTATTGTTTTTATAAAACAATTTAGCGATTATTATAGGCTTGACTCCTGTAGTTTTTAGTGTTTCTATCGTAATTTACGCAGTTACTACTTCAATTTTATTTTCTATTTTTATTAACTCCCTATCCAAGAAGTCACCTTCTTAAATCTTTAATCAGTGATGAATTAGAGAAAACACATATAGATAGAATACCAGTAGTGACGGGGTGTCGGAAAGCTCCAAGGTCTACAATCTGGTAGGGGAGCGTCAGGGCAGGAGAAAATGAATATCTCTTCTTAATGAAGAAAACTTTTTCCGGCATAGAGGTATCGTGACCATACCCTAAAGACACTACTGTTGATGCTGAAATGAGGGCGAGGTAAGTGGTAACCCAAAAAATGGGTTCCACCTTTGTAGTGCTCCTGTAAGTTTCTGTCGGTAGTCTGAAAACCGGATGATGCGGGCGCATGGACGGTAACATTCTACAAATGTTAGTTGGGTAAGGAGGCCACGTGTTTTCATTCACAAAAAGATAAAAGATGATAGTAAGATAAAATAAAATAATTACTATGAAAAAATCTGGAATAAGTGAATTACCTCTTCATGGTGGAAGTGCCCCCTCATGGCTTGTAATCCGCATGAAAAAACTTGCTAAGCCTATTGTAAGAATAATAATAGATGAATACGGCAGGGATGGGTTTCTCGAAAGAATATCTGATCCTTTTTGGTTCCAATCGCTTGGTTGTGTGTTAGGATATGACTGGCATTCTTCTGGATTAACTACAGTCACAACTGGAGTTTTAAAAGATATAATTGAACCAGGAGAAATTGGAATATTTGTAGCAGGAGGTAAAGGAAAAAAATCAAGGAAAACGCCTGAAGAAATTGAAGAATATACAAAAAAATTTGGTTTTTCTACTAATAAACTAAAAAATCTAAAAGACGCTAGTAGAACAAGTGCAAAAATAGATAACGCTGCGATACAGGCAGGTACTTCTTTATATCATCATACTTTTTTTGGGAGCGAAGACGGAGAATGGGCTGTTGTGCAACAAGGAATAAATAACAAAAATAAATTAGCTAGGAGGTATCACTGGATGTCAGAAAATATAGATAACTTCGTGAATGAACCTCACAATGCCATTATTTCAAACCTAAAACAAAAAAACGTGCTTAACATGACATCAAAAAGAAGTGAAGAGTGTAGAAAAACGTCAACAGATTTAGTTAAAGACAACCCGAGACACATTAAAGGAGAATTTAAATCGCTTAGGCTTAAAAACCAGAAAACAATTAATGAGTTTATCCCAAATAGTAAAACTCAAAAAAAGAGTTGCGAGGGGCCATCAATCAAAAAACTACGAATGCCTAAAAGAATGAATTGGTCTGCTCTTAAAGAGGCGTATGAATTACAGCCAGAGAATTATGAAGAACTTATAAAAATAAGAGGTGTGGGACCAGCAACTGTTAGAGGTCTAGCACTTATTTCTGAAATTATATATGGAGAATCAGCTAATTGGGAAGATCCCGCAAAATATTCTTATGCATTTGGTGGTAAGGATGGGATTCCTTATCCTGTTAATAAGCATTCTATGAATAAAGCCTCTAACGTACTTAAATCAGCAATTGAAGAAGCTGAAATAGACAAAAAAGAGAAAATCAAATCTATAAAAAGACTCAATAAAATATCTAAAGAGCATCCCAATCAAAATAAACAAAAACAATCCTGACATTTAAAGGCAATATATAGTAGTGCGATATACCTAACCAATAAATCTAAAGAATTATAGGTTGTATTTATCCATTCCTTTTTTTATTTCACATATAAATTTACTTCCATCATCCTTTGAACCAGAAATAATTCCTATGGAGATGAATAAAGAAGTAGACGTAATTAATCCCCACACTGATGGCCAAAGATCCAACAAATAGGAGTCAGAGGCGTACATTAACAGTACAACTAACCCACCAACTATCATGCTGATGTTTGCAGATTCTTCTGTACCTTTCTCCCAAAAAAAAGATCCTATTATACTTGGAGCCATAACTAATAATCCTGCTGACGCTGCACTTGCAAGCACGGCAATTAAATCCAACCTCATGCTTGCGAACACTACACATAAAAATATAAATACAAGAATTATTACTCTAGTAGTAAATACTTCTACACGCTCTGAAATATTAGGATTTATAAATCTTACTATATCTCTCGAGCCAATAGAACTAATTGTTAAAAGTATAGATCCGAGCGTAGATACTGAAGCCGCAAAAATTCCAATAAAGACGAGTAATCCAAGTAATTTTGGTACCATAGTCAAAAGCACAGGCATAGCACTATCAGGATTTGCTAAACCAGGTATTAAATTCGCAGCCGACAGCCCCAAAAGCGTAGAAATTATTGTATATATAAATCCAAAGATTGCAAAATATAAAATCATCTTTTTGAGGCTTTTTACGTCTTTTGTTATAAACATCCTCTGTGAGACTTGAGGATTAGTTAATGCAAAAAAAGCCCATGGTAAGGTTAAACCCAAATACATATTAAAATCCCAAGTAATTTTGAGTAGTTCTGGATTTTCTACGGAAATTGTTGAAAAATAACAAGTAGGAGATCCAAAAAAAGCATAAAAAACATAAAAAAGTAATATTACTGCTGAAGCCAGCATTAATGCTGCCTGCAAAGCATCCGTAAAAGCAACTGATCTCATACCTGCCCAAATTGTAACCACGACACTTAAAAAAGCTACAATATATACTCCATGGATATATGGTATTGATCCATTGGTCATACCTTCCAACAGAAACCCTACTCCCATCATTTGGATAGACATGTAAGGTATCAACATCACCAAACATATAATAGCTGCAACGATGCCTGTTTTCCTACTGTATCTTTCAGATAAAAGTTCGAGTGGAGTTATATGTCCAAATATTTTTCCAGAAACCCAGAACCTTGGAGCAAATATTATAAGAAAAACCACAGTAAAGACCAAGTATGTCATTTCAAATCCAAGGGCCGCAACTCCTCCAGAATAAGTAAGACCAACAAGCCCAACCATCATAAAAGAGCTAAAAGTAGTAGCACTATAAGTCATCGCAGATATAAATCCACCAAGCCTTCTTCCTCCAAGAACAAATTCAGTTATACCACTTTTTAGTTTTTTTCTACTATATTCAGAAATAAACAGTACCACAAGAATCCAAGAGAACATACTGACGTAAAGATATATAGGGTCCATCTACTAATTCCCCCATTTTCTTACGTAAAAAGCTCCTAGTGCTATTACAATAGCTGTAATTAAAGTCCAATAAAGATATGAAGCGGTAAAAGAGGCAATATCTTTTAATATAATATATGGTAAACCAAATGTTAGGAGCGATAAAAAAAACATAATACTAACTACTATCTTCGCTTTTAAAGTATTTCTATAGCTTGGCATTTTTACCATACCTAATATCTATTATGTCAATTTCCTATTTTTCACTACAAAATTCAATAATTCTATTTAGTTTATTTGTTCTATCTTAGCTTGTTATCTAAAGTTTGACCAGCATATTGTATAGGTTTTATTAGTATAGTAATGTTAATAACCTCTTATCTTTTTATTCTGAAACTAAAACTTTTTCAAACATTACCTTAATAACTTATCTATGTGCTTCAAAAATATTACGAGAGTTACGGAGGTTAAAAATGGAAAAGGTAGATAAAGCTGTTGTTCTGGCAGCAGGAGAGGGTACCAGGTTGGAGCCAATAACCAATGCGGTTCCGAAAGAGATGATAAGAGTGGGGAGGAAGCCGACGATACATCATATAGTTAATCTGCTTAAGGAAGGCGGGATAAGCGATATACTGGTAGTTGTTGGAAGGAAGAAGCAGGCAATCATGGATTACTTGGGGTCCGGCAAGAGATGGGGCCTAGATATATACTACAGGATACAGGAAGAACCAAAGGGGACGGCTGATGCTGTATCTCTTGCAGAGGAATTTGTAGGTTCAGATCCAGATGAAGATTTTGTAGTAATATATGGAGATAATTACCTTACCCCTTATTCAACCATGGAAGATATAGTGGACTTTCACATAGGTAGAAAGGGAATAGGAACATTGGTGCTTAACAAGGTGGAAGATCCAACCAGATTTGGAATAGTGAATCTTGGAGAAGATAAAACCATAGAAGGAATGGTTGAGAAGCCTACCTTAGAGGAAGCACATCCTTACCGGTACAACAAGAACGAATGGTTGAACATAGCAGGCCTAATGATACTAAATCGAAGGATATTCGACTACATAAACAAGATATCTCCTGGTAAGCAGGGAGAGCTCTGGTTAACCGATGCTATAGAAAGAATGAGGAAGAAGGAAGATGGGAGCTTGTATGGGTACGTATTTGAAGGAAGGCGATACGATATAGGTACCTTCGATTCGCTGGCTGAGGCAGACAGGCTGGAATTGCAAAGAAACGATGAATGAAATAATGAAGAGTAGAGATGTATAGTAAAAAGACGTGGTAAATTAGATAGAACAAACAGGTGTGAAGTGGGCCCCTATCTAAATCAGAGATTTAGGAAGGAGCTTCCCTGTGAAACTTATCTCAGATGAGAGTTTGCTATTTGTTGAACCTGTCTCATATACTCAATCAACAGAGGATTTAGCTCCGAGAGAAGATTGGATTAGGGCAAAATAGACCATATATTAACTCTCGATGGTTCCCTTATTCTCTCTGATTGCTCCACACAACCACTAGACCCTACTCCCAAATGGTTTTGGGCTTACCTTAAACATGCCGTCTTTAGACGGGATTGCTTTTTGTTCAAAGGCAGAATCCCAACCAACTGCCAGTTTAGTTTTAAATAATGTTGGGAACTACTTAACCATTGGGCTTGATTCATCCCCTACCTAATCACAGATTAGGAAGGGGTTTTCTAAACCTAGAAGATAACCTTAGATACGATACATGGTTGATTTCACCAACAAATACCTTCACCTTTATCTAATTTTCTTCCTTCTATACAAGGTATATCTATTTCTAATTCTTTATATTGGGGCCAACCTGTAAGGATTAAACAGGCATCTGACCTTTTTAAAGCTTTTTTTGGTTTATCTACATATTTTAGTTTAGGAAACAATTTTTTCATATTCTTGATAGCTTTAGGATCATGAATAATTATTTCGGAACCTCTTTTATTTAATTCTTCGATTACTGGGATCGATCGGCTATTTCTTATATCATCAGTACCAGGTTTGAAGGCCACACCTAACAAAGCAACTTTTTTATTATTTAAATCTCCAATTTTGCGTTCAAGTAAATCTACCACTTTTATAGGCTGTTTTTGGTTCACATTCAACACTGCTTTTAGAATTTTAGGATTCACACCAATTTTTTCAGCCTTATTTCTGATAGCTCTAACATCTTTAGGAAAGCACGAACCTCCAAACCCTATTCCAGAATTTAGAAACTTTCTCTCAATTCTATGATCTAATCCAACCGCATCCATTACCTCATAAGTATCTATATCAAGTTCCTTACATATGTTTCCTATTTCATTTGCAAAGCTTATTTTTGTAGCTAATAAAGAGTTATTAACGTATTTAATTATTTCAGCAGTTTTTATGCTAGTTTCAAATAAAGTGGTTCTTGGAATCAAATTCTCATAAACTTTTTTTAGTATATTAATAGGTTTTTTATTACCTCCAATCACAAGTTTATCTGGCTCCATAAAATCTTTTAATGCAGAGCCCTCTCTCAAGAATTCAGGGTTAGATCCAATATATAAGTCTTCACCCAACTCTTTATTAGATTTTTTAGAGATTACTTTGCCTATTTCATTTGTGCTCCCAGGAATTACAGTACTTTTCATAACCACCATGTGTTCCTCATTTTTACTTTCTAAAACATTACCTAACTTTTTGACCCCTTTCTTCATTATCGAGAGGTCAATTGATCCGCTTTTATTGGATGGTGTAGGAAGGCATAAAAATGTAATATCGGTATCTAATACATCTAAATAACTCGTTGATGCTTTGAAATTCTTTTTTAGATGTTTATTCAAAAGTTTATTTAAACCATCCTCATGTATGTGTAATTCCCCATTGTTAAGTGAATTTACTATACCTTCATCTATATCTATATTTAATGTTTCATGTCCTAACTCAGACAAACATAACGCTGTGGTGGTTCCTACATATCCTGAACCTAGAATGCTTATTTTCATATCATTATCTTAACGAACTATGTATCCTAAAATTTAAAAAATCCATCAAAAAACCGAAATTACATCATTAATAATATTAATTCAACAAACCTTGGATTATTAAGTCAACTGCTTCTTCTTCAGAGAGGCCTCTGGCCATAAGGGTTTCGAGCTGCTTTTTATCAACACTTCCAATTGCAGCTTCGTGAGTTACGTGAGCTAGCGGGTGACTTACATCAACGATAGGTATAGCTTTAGCACTCCCATTTTCTTGTATTATCTCCTTACAATCTACATGTCCTCTAGCATATGGGGCAGATGCTGAAAGTTCGTTATATACTTCAGCTCTTGTGTTATCCCTAGCTGCGACTCTGGTCGTAAGAACTCCGCGAGCCCCCTTACCTATAAGGTCTCCAGACTCATTTATAGAAATCTGGTCATCTCCTACTCCATCAACTTTTGCAGTCATTTCCATTACGCTATTTTTATAACATGTAGTTTCATAATTTATATCGAGTTTCCCTACTCTTCCCTTTACAAGCTCAAAATCAGTCTTGAATTTCGCATCTTCTTCTAGTTTTATTTTGGCATTTGGAATTACTTCTATACCTCCCTCTGAACTGTGAATATGTTTTTCTAGATATGTGTATTCAGCACCTTCACCTATATGAATTTTTGCATCCATCTCATGCCTTACATCGAGGGCTTCAGGGAATACACAATGTGCTAAAATTCCTATTTCAGCATTCTTTTCAACTTTTATGTCTAAGGAGATGCGCTGTAGTCCTTTTTTATATGTCATCCCAAAGCACATATGGACTGGTTTCTCTATCTTATACCCTTCCTCAACTATAATCTCTATATCTACACCTTCTTCAATAGGTTGAGTTTTAACTTCCAAACCAGGTACATCATTCATTCCAACTACTTCATCCTTATTTATTACCAAATGAGCTATTTTGGGATCTGAGATAGAGTCTTCTATCTCAGCTGCTTTGTAAAGTTCATCCATTTCCATATTGTTCCACCTTTGCTTCAGGTACATTTTTTGTATCACATGGCAAACATTCATCTTCAAAATATCTTCTAATTTCACCTATTGGTCCATCGTCGATTATTGAACCTCCACACATCAAGTAAGCATATTCAGCTTGATTCAGTGTTACCTCACTGTGAGTGATTAAAATTACAGTAGCCCCTTTTTCCTTCAAAAAGTTAATCGATTCAAAAATTCTTTCAAGAGATGAAACATCTATACCTGAATCAGGTTCATCCAGCAGAACAAGGTCAGGTTCCATTGCAAGAATTGAAGCCATTTCAATCTTTTTTCTCTCTCCTCCACTCAAACTAGAATCTACCTCTCTATCCAGATACTCCTTAGGATCCATACCAAGCCTTTTGAGAACTTCCTTAGCAACATCTTCTTTCTTCTCATTTTTATCATTTGATTTTCGAGTTTTATGCTTTTTAGATGCTGAATTTATGAAATCTTTAACTTTTAGTCCTTCAAACCTAGCAGGTTCTTGCCAGGCAAGAGATATACCTCTATCAGAACGTTCAGAGATACTTAAATCGTCGATAGATTCACCTTTATATATAATATTCCCTCTCGTATTTTGATACTCACTAAGACCCATTATAGAAAAAGCTAGTGAAGATTTTCCTGCACCGTTGGGTCCAACTAATGCTTGTACCTTACCTTTTTCGAATTCTACATTAATATTTTCTAAAATTTTCGTATTTTCAACATAAAGATCCAAATCTTTAATCTCAAGTATGGACATTAATTCACCTCTCCAAGTGGATGCATATTTTTCTGCTAATTAAACCCATCTTCTGAATCAACCTTCATGCCTCTTATTTCTTTTCAATATTTTTTATAAAGGGAAATTTTTTATTACAATTTATACAAAGATAGATTTCTAAATTTAAAATATAATATAGAAATATTTCTGATTTTGGAAGAGAAAACCGAAACCTGTAATTTATTTCAATCGATAAGTCCAAAAAAAGAGATTGAAGGAATTTGAAGTCAATAAAATGTTAATTTCTATCACATTTGAATTCTTTAAATATATTAGAAAAAATTGATGTGTTTAGTATAAAGAATTAGTTCACCAATTGATCTCCTTCACCTGAAAACGGAGGGGGGCCGGGCTTTAACCCGCATGAAAAAAGTAGAAAAACATCAATTTACTATACCATATTTATTCTAATTGTATTCAATTGTGATGAGATTAAACCTATATAACTTTTAATATTAAACTCCTCAACCTATTTCCGATCTAATTCTTAATCTTTCTTATCTTATTCTTATTGACGTACTCCACCACCTAAAGTTGGTAGAATCTTTAAGCACCCTCAATATAGAGACTGCCACGGACACGCCATATCCTGTTAATGCTCCCCGTGCAGAT
>SL_8KL_010_SEDDRAFT_10000921_pt1 | contig 25642 bp, 29 predicted proteins | sample SodLakKL_010_SED_4_FD_11160 | JGI IMG/M metagenome (IMG submission 11160) | reverse complement strand
TATAATTTATGACTTATGACTTATGACCTATAACCTGCGACTCTTGACTTATGACCATAACAACCTTGACTATGACCGCTTCGCTTATAACAATGACATCTATTATCTTTCATCGTCATGGTCATTGTTAATGTGAGCTCGAAGAACTCCTGTCATTTGTCATTAGTCATTAGTCATTGGTCTTTTAAAAAGGTATGTCTTCCACATCAATCTCGTCATCCTCGTCGATCACAGGGATATCTTTTCCCGTATTCTCTTTCCCTTCGTTTTTGCTATCTTTCTTTTCTTGGCTCTCTTTTCCGGGGGCTTGCGTGTCTCCGCGAGGGCCGAGCTGCAACCTCTCGCCGATTATTTCTGTGCGGTAACGCTTATTCCCTTCCTTGTCTTCCCAGCTGCGTGTCTGTATTCTTCCCTCTACGAGTGCGAGAGCTCCTTTCTTAAGATACTGTGCCGCTACGTCCGCTGTTCTTCCGAAAAAGACGATATCATGAAACTCCGTCTGCTCTTGATTTTCTCCCGACTTGTCCTTGTAGTAATTGCTTGTTGCCAAAGGAAAATTGGTAACGCTGAGCCCGGAATCGGTACTTCTTTTTTCCGGGTCGCGAGCAAGACGTCCGGCAACGATTGCCTTATTGAGATTCATAAAATGTGAAGGTTACGAGTAATGTTTTACTAAAAACTACAAACTAATTAAAGGATTTCATCTATCTTCTGGTCTATTTCTTTTAGTTTTGTTTTCTCCGGTTTTAAAGACTTCTTCTTGGTGGAGGGCTTTCTCCCCTCTGTTTCTTGCACAGCCTCCTTTTCCAAAAGAAGGTGTCTTAGTGTATTTGTCTCCTTATCCAGTTTTTTAAGAAGAGATTTCGTATTTTCTTTCGCAAGTTCAAAATCAACGCAAGCAAGATATCCTTCCTCCTTTTTTTCTATGGGATAGGCAAGTGTCTTTTTTGCGGGAGCCTGCTCTTTTCCGAGAGTAGCTCCTTCTTTTTCAATAATCTCTTTTATTTTATTATGATACTCCTCCGCCTCCTTTGGGGCGAGTGAAGAAGTAATTAAATAAGTTAGTTCGTATGCTTTCATAATTTATCAGGTTAACGTGGGAGATTATAGCATTACGTCTTAAAAGAATCAAGTTTGTAAAATGAAATTTCTCCGGCTATAATGGAGATATGAAAGAGGAAATATTCAAAGCGTATGACATAAGGGGCGTCTATGGGGAGGATGTAAAAGAGGAAGACCTTTACAAAATAGGTAGAGCCTTTGTTTTCTTTTTAAATAAAAAAAATCCCCGGATAATTGCGGCAAGGGATGGAAGGAGCTCCTCTCCCTCTCTTTTTAGTTCCCTTAAAGAAGGAGTGATGAGTGCCGGAGGAACGGTTGTCGATATCGGACTGGCCAGTACGCCGCTCACGAACTTTGCCGTAAAGGATTTTGATTGTGACGGGGGGCTTATGGTTACGGCCTCTCATAGTCCGCCCGAGGTTAACGGGATTAAGATGATAAAAGGAAAAGCCTTGCAGATGTACGGAGAAGAGATAAAGAAAGTAAAGGATATAGTCGAAAAAGATGATTTTGAGAGAAAAGAGGGAAGCCTGCAAAAGGTGGACCCTCTTCCGTTTTATCTTGAACATCTTTCTTCTCTTTTCCCTGGGAGGAGTGATCTTAGGTTTGTACTTGATTTTGGTAGCGGAGTAGCTTCCGTAGCGGCTTGTCCTTTTTTTGACAGAAGGGGCGATGATGTCACCTATCTTTACGAAGAAGTTGACGGAAACTTTCCCGGACACTTACCCGACCCCCTTGATGAAGACTCGTATGAGGAGATAAGAAAGAAGATGAAGGAAGAAAAGGTCAACCTTGGTGCCCTCTTTGATGGAGACGGAGATAGATGCATAGTCCTTGACGAAAAAGGGGAGGTAGTTTCCATAGACAAGCTTTTTATGCTTCTTGCCAAAGAAGAACTTAAGGAGAAAAAAGGAGAGAAAGTTTACTACGACCTCCGGTTTAGTATGGCCACAAAAGAGACGGTAGAAAGTTTGGGCGGGGTTCCCGTAATGATGCGCGTAGGAAACCCCTTTTACAAAGAAAAACTTATTCTTGAGGGGGGAGTTTTGGGAGGAGAGCTCTCCGGACATCTTATGTTTAAAGATAACTTTGCGATAGATGACGGGTTGTTTGCTTTCTTGAAGGTTTTAAAGATAGTTTCGGAAAGCGGCAAAAACTTATCCGAGCTTCTTTCTCCCTATAGCCGTTACTTTCAGACTAAAGAACTAAACTTCAAAGTGAGAGATAAAGAAAAAGCCCTCCGGAAGGCAAGAGAGCGGTTTAATGATGGAGAAGAAATTTCTCTTGACGGAGTGTATATCAGATACAGTGATTGGTGGTTTAACCTTAGAGCATCCAATACGGAAGACCTGGTCAGGTTGCGCATCGAAGCGAAAGAGGAAAAGCTCTTGGAGGAGAAGAAAGAGGTGCTTACCTCTCTGCTTTCTTCTTGCTAGGAGTTATAAATGCCCATTTTCTTGTAAACCTCCTCCATTTTGGACTCGGCGAATACCCGAGCCTTTTTTTCTCCTTGTTTTAGAATCTCTTTTATATAAACATCTCGGGATATGAACTCCTCTCTTTTTCTCCTAAAAGGTTCCAGTCTTTCTACGGTAAGATCCGCCAACTCCTCTTTAAAGGCGCTGTAGGTTTTTCCTTTTGCTTCTTTTTCCACTTCTTTTGCCGTAGTATCGGCAAGCAGTGCATATATGGTTAAAAGATTGGCCATTCCGGGCCTTTTTTCCGGGTCGTACTTTATTGTTTTGTAAGTGTCCGTTACGGCGGACTTGATCTTTTTTCTTATGCTCTCCGGCGAGTCAAAGAGAGAGATGGCAGCCTTCTCGTTGGTGTCGGATTTGGACATCTTTTTTTTGGGGTCGGCGAGGCTCATGATGCGTGCTCCTTGCTCGGGGAGTTTTTCTTGCGGGAGAGTAAAGGTTTCTCCGAAAGTGGAGTTAAACCTGCGGGCTATTACCCTGGCGAGTTCTACGTGCTGTCTTTGGTCTTCTCCTACCGGCACAACCTCTGTATCGTAAAGCAGTATGTCCGCCGCCATTAAAATGGGGTAGTTCAGAAGTCCTGCATTTTCTTTGTTTTTTTGCCCTTTGCTTTTCTCTTTGTACTGGGTCATTCTGTAGAGCTCTCCCACGGGGGTTACGGTGTTTAAAAGCCAGCAAAGCTCGGTATGCTCCTTTACCGAGGACTGCACAAAGATTATTACCTTTTCCGGGTCCAGTCCTGCTGCCAAGTAGATGATAGCTTTTTCCATTATCAGCTCCTTGAGTTTTTCGTTGTCGTAGGGCGTAGTTATGGCGTGCAGGTCAACAATGCAGAAAACACACTCGTTCTCGTACTGAAAATCGAGCCACTGTTTTATGGCTCCGAAGTAGTTTCCGATGTGCAAGTCTCCTGTTGGTTGTATTCCGCTAAAAATCCGCATAATTTTGACTTATGACCTATAACCTATGACCTATGACAGTTTCTTCTTAAAACCGCCCAGTTGACGAGATATGCTTTTGTATCTTTCAAAGAGCTCATTGAATTCATCTTTATTTATAAATCCCGTCTTTACTAAGCTGTCCAGCCCCGCTATAGTTTCGTTTGTTGAGCCAATGGCTATATCAAAAAACCTGTTCATTTCTTTATCTGTAACTCTTCCACTGCCCTCGGCTATATTTAGGATAACCGACAAAGCTGATTTGATAATTTGATTGCCGAGAGTGTATCTCAAGTCGGGAGATAGTTTCTTAACGACTTTCAGCACAATTACAAACGTGCTTTGTGCATTTTGGTAGACCTCCCACTCTAAAAACCTAAATAGTTTATTGTTCTGGTGGTCATTCGTCATAGGTCATCAGTCATCTGTCATTCGTCATAGGTCATTAGTCATCTGTCATTGGTCAACTATATCATATTTCTATCACCACCGGAAGGACAATAGGCCTTCTTCTTGTTTTGCTAAAAAGAAAGCTTTCTGTCTTTGTTTTTATCTCTTGTTTTATGCTTTTGACGTCTTTTTTCTTTTTCCCGGCCTGAGAAACTATCTCCATAACTTTCTTACGAGTTTCGGTAAGAAGAGTTTGTGACTCTCTTAGATAAACAAACCCTCTGGAAATAATATCGGGAGAGTTCTTTATCTTCCTTGTTTTTTTGTCAATCACGGCGATAACTACGAATATTCCGCTCTCTGCGAGTTCCATACGGTCGTGAAGAACAACTCCACCCACATCTCCGACACCCGATCCGTCAACCATTACCGGGCTAACGGGAAGTGGTTTCTTGCTTATGCTCATTTTCTCCGGAGAAAGGGTAACGATGTGGCCATTGTCGGTAAGAACGATGTTGTTTTTCGGTATGCCCTCTTTTTCTGCCAGCTTTGCGTGAGTGGCCATCATCGAGTACTGTCCGTGGATAGGCATGAGGTACTTTGGTTTCATTATCCTTATCATCTCTCTTAACTCTTCTTCTTGGGCGTGTCCTTTGGCGTGAATATCCATCATCTGTGAATGGAAGATGTTTGCTCCTTGCCTCAGGATATCGTCTTTAAGGTTTTGTACGGCCCGCTCGTTTCCCGGAATAACGGAAGAAGACAGTACAACAGTGTCTCCTTTTTTAAGGCGAAAGAAACGGTGCTGTCTGCTTAAAATACGCATAAGGGCGGCGTTGTCCTCGCCCTGTGCCCCCGTAGAGATGATGGTTATCTTGTCATCTGGATAGTCGGCGGCTTTTTCCGCGGGGATAATGGTCCCTTTCTTCGTTTTGAGGTGTCCTAGGTTCTGGGACAGCTCTACGTTGGTTTTCATCCCGTAACCTTCGATAACCACCTTTCGGTTGTATTTTTCCGAGAGAAGAATAAGATCTTGAACTCGGTTAACGAGAGAGGCGAAGGTGGCGGCCAGCACTCTTCCTTTGGCTTCCTTGAAGATCTTTTCCAGGTTTTCTTTTATGACGCTTTCTGAGAGGGAGTGTCCTTCCGCCTCCGCTCCGGTAGAGTCGGACATAAGGAGCATTACCCCGTTTGAGGCTATCTCTCTTAGTCTATCGAGATCGGTGGCGGGAGTGTTGGTAGGGGTGAAGTCGAACTTAAAGTCGGAAGTGTGGACAATGTTTCCTACCGGCGTTTTTATAATAAATCCTTGTCCATCGGGAATATTGTGATTCTGGTGAAAGAACTCCAATTCAAAGGGCCCTAGCTCTATTTTAGAGCCGTCCTCTATTTCGTTGAGCTGGAGCTTCGGTTGGTTAGTAAAGTCCTCCTGTCTTCTTTGGGTAATTCCCAGGGTAAGAGGAGATCCGAAAATAGGAGGGTTGCCTATCTTTCCCATAATATAAGGGATGGCTCCTATATGATCGTAGTGTCCGTGTGTTAGAACGAGCCCCAGAATGTGTTTCTTGTTCTTCTGCAGGTAGGAGATATTGGGAATAATGTAATCCACTCCGGGAGTTCTCTCTTGAGGAAAGTTAAGCCCCATATCGATGATGAGAGCCTTCTCTCCCCACTCAAGGAGTGTCATATTTCTTCCTACTTCCCCTAGTCCTCCCAGCGGAATAATCTTCAGTTTTTCTTCTTCCATATTTAATTTTGATTAGTACGAATAAAAATTATTCAGAGATATGATTCATTTACCTTTCCGGTAAGCAAATCAAAAATAGAAATTAGTAATTAGAAATTAAAAATTACCTTTTGTGCCGTGGGAGAGATTCGAACTCTCACTCTCTTATGAGAACTAGCTCCTGAAGCTAGCGCGTCTACCAATTCCGCCACCACGGCCTTTTATCTGCGGAGGACTCTTCTTGTGTTTATATACCACCTGTCAATGTCCGTAAATCTTTGAGAGGAATTTATGAGAACTCCCTCCTCAATTCCCTTCACTTTATCGGAGACAGGATAGATAAGATAAGGGCTGTAAAGAAATATTCCGGGAACGTCCTTGAGAATTCTTTCTTGAAGATCGTGAGCGGCCTTTTTCTTTTCTTCCCCTTCTTTTTCAATGATGGCTTCCAGGAGCTCATCTGCTTCCTCGCTCTCGTATCCGGAGATGTTCAGGCCGGGTTCGTCCGTCTTGGACGAGTGCCACAGGGGAAGGGGATTAAGATTTCCAGTGAGCGCTGTTCCGAAAAGGAGCGTGTCAAAATCCCGGAGACGTATCACTCTCTCGCGTAGGTCGGACAGTGACTTCTTCTCTATCTTGGTTTCAATATCGAGCTTTCTCCACTGCTCTTTTAGAGATTTTGCTGTCTCAAGGAGCATGGGGTCTTCCAGTGTAGTAATGCTTACCTCCAAACTTACGGTCTCTTCGAAGAAATCCTCACAAAGCTCGTTTAATTTATCTCTTGTGCTTCCGGCAACCATTCCCGTTCCGCTCTCAAAGCCGTGAGGGGCAAGTATCTCCTCGCTGTACTTTTCTTGAAAGTGGTTTACGGCGGACTTGGTCTCTTCATCAAAGAAACCGGTTACCTCTCCTTCCGGATAAAGATCTTCATCTTCCTCTCCGAGGTGTATAAGGCATTCCTGAAGCTTTCTTACTTCTTCTCCTTGAGAGTCTTCTTTAAGATCTTCCGTGAAAGAAAAAGGATCTTCTATTTCTTTTACTCCGTTTTCAAATCCGGCCTCCCTTAGGAGTTCTTTTGCTTTTTCCGGATCGTACTCATATTTTGTCTCAGGCTCATCAAAGCCGTAGAACTCGGGGAGAAGTGGAGATGTTATCACCTCTCCTTTTCCTTTTAACACTTCCTCGACAAGCGCTTCCTTGTCTGTGGCGTGATTTAATGCTTTTCGCAGCGCTTCTTCTTGCGAGACACCCTCTCTTCTAAAATTAAAAAGAAGGAAAAAGTAACGCGGGAGAGTGAACTGATGGTAATTAGTTCCTCTTCTTTCTATGGAGGCAAACTCTCTTGCTCCGTTGTCGGAAAGTGAAAAACCGTCTATCTTTCCTTCGTTATAGGCTTTAAGGAGATCTTCCTCATCTTTAAAGAAGTGAAACGATACCTCGTCCATAAAAGGGGTAGATCTAAAGTAGTGAGGGTTTCTTTCCAGGGTTAAAGAAGCAACCTTTCCTTCGGAAGACTCTCTTATGTCCTTAAAGCGATAAGGTCCGGAGCCTACGGGCTGCATGTTGTAAATGGAATACCTGAAGTCCCGCGGAGAGGAGTCTTTGAAGATGTGCTCGGGAATTACTTTCAAGGTGAGGTTTTCAGGAAAGACGGTAGAAGGACTATCCAAGGTGAAGCGAACCTCTCTCTCGGACAGCTTTTCCGGGGCCACTCCCGACCACTGCTGTCTTAGGGTGCTTTGGAAGTCCGGATTAAGAATCGTTTCTACGGTAAAGACTACATCTTCTGCCGTTATCTCTTCTCCGTCCGACCAGTAAATGTCTTCTCTTAAGGTTACATCGAACACCCGATAATCCTCCGTTTCGTAATCTTTGGCAAGATGAGGAACAAGCTCACCCTCTTTGTTATAGCGGAAAAGCTCGTCAAAGACTACTTCTATGATATCCCGCTCCACATCGCTTTGGGAGGCGTAAAGAGGATTAATGGTGAGCCAGCGAACCGAGTCCGCCACTCCTTCTCTGTACGATCCTCCGAAGGCGGGAACGGATCTGGTATTTGTATTGTAAAAAGCAAATCCGGTATAAAAAACGGAAACCAGCGCCAAAGAGACGAAAAAGAGAAGAGCTACTTTTTCTTTTTCATTGAAAACTTCGAGAGAACGCTTCCACTGTTTTTTGGAAGGCCATTTTTTTGGCCAGAAATCCCTTAAGGAGTTGAACATAAAATACGAGAATATTTTATAGCACGAGATTGAGAAGGGCAAGTGCTACGAAAAGCACCCCCAGCACAATAGTGGAAATAAAGAGGGTTTTATCCGAACCCCTTCTTTCCGTGTGAAAATCTTCTCCTTGTCCGAAGGCCGAACCCATTGCCGCTCCTCCCTTTTGAAGAAGGATGCAGGCGACAAGAAGAATAGAGACGATAATTTGCAAATAAGGTAAGATCTCTTTCATATATTTTTTATCTCGAAAATCCGTGTAAAAAAACCTCTAGCATCCAAACAATAAGGGTAGTGTAGATTAAATTGGAAAATCCGTCAATGATTATTTCGGGAAAAATAGCTTGGACGAACCAAACAATGGAAATATTGATAATAAAAGTAAAAAGGCCGAGAGTCAGGAGGCGCAGGGGAAAAGTTACGAGGCATATCACGGGCCTGATAAAAAAATTGATGACCCCCAAAACGAGCCCGGCATAAAAAAGAGAGTAGGGGTCTTTAATGGTAATATCGAGAAAATACTCGGCCAAAAAAAATCCCAGCACCCCCACCGCTATATGTAAAAGAAACTTCTTTAGAAGAGACATTTCTTCTGTAATATAGCACAAAGTGCTATTTTTGCAATATTTTTACCTCTTGACACAGAAAGCGCCTTGAGCAATAATGAGTTAGCACTCTAAATAGTTGTGTGCCAGTTATAAGTAAAAAGTAAAGTAACAAGATCGTCCGAAATTGGCTTTTGCCATATAAGGACTTATCTTTAGTAAGGTGAAAATAAAACCTCTAGGTGACAATGTGCTAATCCAGCCCGATAAAGAAGAGGAGAAAACAAAAGGAGGAATCCTTCTTCCCGATACCGCGGAAAAAGGAAGGCCGGAGCAAGGAAAGGTGGTTGCCGTGGGACCGGGAAAGAAGAACTCTGCCGGAAAAACCATTCCCCTCGAAGTGAAAAAAGGAGACAAAGTGCTTTTTAACAAATACGGGCCGAGAGAAGTGAAAACAGCCGATGACAAAAAAGAATACTTAATTGCCAAACAAGAGGATATCCTCGCTATTATAGAGTAAAACCAAAAAAAAGGTCTGAAACTACAAACTAAAAACTAAGAACTACAAACCAAACCATGTCAAAGAATATCTACTACAAAGAAGACGCTCGAGAAAGAATGATGACGGGAGTAAACAAGCTTGCCGATGCCGTAAAATACACCATTGGACCCAAAGGACGCAATGTTGTGCTCGGACAAAGCTTTGGCTCCCCTACTATTACCAACGACGGCGTTACTATTACCGAGGAAATAGAGTTGAAGGACAAGACCGAAAACGTAGGAGCTTCTATTGTAAAGGAGGTGGCTTCCAAGGCGAACGAAGCCGCCGGAGACGGAACTACCACCGCCACCCTTCTTGCAAGGGCGATGATCGCTTCCGGACTTAAAAATGTTACTGCGGGAGCCGATCCTCTCTCTCTTAAGAGGGGTATAAACAAAGGAAAAGAAGCTGTCGTGGAGGCTCTTAAAAAAGAGGCAAAGAGTATCTCCAAGAGAGAAGAGATAGCGCAAGTTGCTACCATTTCCGCGGAAGACGAAGAACTCGGAGACCTTATTGCGGAAGTTATCGAAGAAGCGGGAAGAGACGGAGTGGTGACCGTGGAAGAATCGAGAACTTTCGGATTGGAAAAGGAAGTCGTAAAAGGGCTCCAGCTCGATAACGGTTACGTCTCTCCCTACATGGTGACCGACTCGGAGAGAATGGAGGCCGTGTATAACGACCCTCATATTCTTATTACCGACAAGAAGATATCTTCGGTAAACGAGATAGTGCCCATCTTGGAGAAACTTTCTCAGGCAGGGCAAAAGAACCTTGTTATTATCGCCGATGAAATAGAGGGAGAAGCACTGGCTACGCTTGTGCTTAACAAGCTAAGAGGCGCGTTCAACACACTTGCTATCAAGGCTCCCGGATTTGGCGATAAGAAAAAAGAGAACCTCAAGGACATTGCCGCTGTTTGCGGAGGACAGATAATCTCCGACGAAGTAGGTCTCAAGATAGAGAATGCGGAGATAGCGATGCTTGGTATGGCACGCAAGGTTGCGGCTACCAAAGAAAAAACCATAATCACCGAAGGAAAAGGAAAGAAGAAGGAACTTGACAAGAGGGTGGAGCAGATAAAAAAAGAGATTGAAGAAAGTGATTCCGATTACGAAAAAGAAGGACTCCAAAAGAGACTTGCCAAACTTGCCGGAGGTGTTGCCGTTATCAAAGTAGGAGCACTTACCGAGGTTGAGCAGAAAGCGCGTCAGCACAAAGCCGAAGATGCGCTTTCCGCTACTCGTGCCGCTATGGAAGAGGGCGTTGTTGCCGGAGGAGGAGTGGCTCTAATAAGGGCACTTTCCTCACTGGAAAAAGTTAACCTTAAAGGAGATGAGGCCACCGGAGCAAACATCCTAAGAAGTGCTCTGGAGGCGCCGATAAGACAGATTGCGGAAAATGCCGGTGTCGATGGCTCGGTCGTCGTGCAAAAAACAAAAGAACAGAAAGGAGCTTTCGGATTTAATGCCAAGAGCATGGAGTACGAAGACCTTATCGAAGCCGGAATTGTCGATCCGACAAAGGTTGTCCGTTCTGCACTCGAGAATGCTGTTTCCGCAGCGTCTATGTTCCTTACCACGGAATGTGTAGTAGTGGACAGTGACGAGGAGAAAGAAAACGGAGGTGGTCAAGGAGCTTCTCCCGCCGCCGGAATGGGTGGTATGGGAGGAATGGGTATGGGAATGTAACTTTCCCACCAGAAAATTTCTTTTGCAAGGCACCGCTTAAAGGAGCGGTGCTTTTGCAAAATGGGAAAATATAGTATAATTTGGGAGTCTTATTTTAGAGAAAAAAAGTATAAATTAACTTTAGTAAAAAATGGAAACGACAACTATCATCCTAATAATTCTCGGAGTTCTGGTTCTTTTTGTTATCTTTTCTTACAATCGCCTTGTTAAGATAAGAAACAGAGTAAAAGAAGCTTGGGCGGACATAGATGTCCAGCTAAAGAGGAGGTACGACCTTATCCCCAACTTGGTGGAAACGGTAAAAGGCTATGCTTCTCACGAAAGAGAGGTTTTTGAGAATGTTACCAAGGCAAGGGCGAGAGCGATGAACGCCGAAGAAACGGGAGATCCTAAAAAAGTGGCGGAAGCGGAAAATCAGCTTGCCGGAGCACTCAAGAGCCTTTTTGCGGTTTCCGAGAACTATCCGGACCTGAAAGCCTCGGATAACTTTTTGGAGCTCCAAAAAGAGATAAGAGATACGGAAGACAAAATACAAGCGGCAAGAAGGTTTTACAACCGGAATGTAAGGGATCTCAATATAAAGGTAGAGATGTTCCCCATGAACCTTATCGCCAACACGTTCGGGTTCCAAAAACAGGACTTCTTTGAAATAGAGGGCGAGTCCCAAAGAGAAAACGTAAAAGTAAAGTTTTAGATTAAAAATCCTAAATTCTAATATCTAAATACTAAACAAACACTAAAGTCTAAATAATAAATTCTAAACAGTTTTGTCATTTAGCTTTTGTCATCTGTCATAGGTCATAAGTCATTTGTCATTTAGGCTTTGTCATTTGTCATTCCCTTATCATTTGTCATTTAGCTTTTGTCATCTGTCATTCCCTTATCATTTGTCATTTAGCTTTTGTCATTTGTCATTCTTTCTATCATGTCCACTCTCTACACCCAATCGGAAAACAATGTTTACAAGACGTACGCCTATCTTTTAGGGTTTGTCTTGCTTCTCGTTGCTTTAGGGTGGGCGCTTAGCTACGCTACCGGGAGTACTTGGATACTCTGGTTTGCCGTGGCACTCTCTGTGGCCATGAGCTTTAGCTCTTACTGGTTTTCCGATAAGATTGTTCTTTCTCTTAGCAAGGCAAAACAAGTTAAAAAAGAAGACTATCCCGAGCTGTGGAGAGTTACGGAAAACTTGGCCATATCAAACGGCCTTCCCATGCCGAGGCTCTTTGTACTGGAGGACTCCCAGCCCAATGCTTTTGCTACCGGGCGCAACCCCGAGTACGGAGTAGTGGCTGTTACTACGGGCCTTCTTGAGAAACTGGAAAGATCCGAGCTGGAGGCGGTAATAGCTCATGAGCTGGCCCACATAGGAAACAGCGATATTCTTATCTCTTCTATTGTGGTAGTGCTGGTAGGAGTGGTAATTCTTGTTGCCGACTTCTTTTTTCGTATGGCCTTCTTTGGAGGCTTGGGAGGAAGGGATAGTAAGGGGAGCCTGCCGGTTCTCTTGGGAGCACTTGTTTTTATTATCATTGCGCCTATCTTGGCGCAGGTCTTAAAGTTTGCCGTGTCAAGAAAAAGAGAGTATCTTGCCGATTCCACCGCTGCGCTTACCACGAGACATCCCGAGGCCTTGGCGAAAGCACTAGAGAAGATCGCCGGTGATCCGCATCAACTAAAGACGGCAAACGACGCCACAGCCCACCTTTATATCGCAAACCCTTTTAGAGGGAAAGAACAAAAGAGCTGGATAAGAAAGCTCTTTATGACTCATCCTCCTGTAGAGGAGAGAATAAAAAGGTTGCGAGAGAGTAATACATAAAAATTAATTTTATGAAGTGTCCAAAATGTAGTGACAACAATCTGGAGGAAGTAAAGTTTTCGGGGGTGAAGATCGACTCTTGCTCCTCCTGCAAAGGGAAGTGGTTTGAGAAAAACGAACTTCGCAAAGCAAAAGACAAAAAAGAAGAGGAGTTAAACTGGATGGATATAAATCTTTGGAGAAACGAAGAGAGCTTTCGAATCTCGGGAGAGAAAGCACAGTGTCCCGACTGCGGACTCCCTCTTTACGAAGTGGAGTACGGAGACTCCGATGTGAAGGTGGATGTATGTAATATGTGTGAGGGAATATGGCTTGACAAAGGAGAGTTCGAGAAGATAGTGAGGTATCTTAAAGAAGAAGCGGGAGATAAGATAATGAACGAGTACGCAAAAACGCTTCTCGAAGAGACCGGAGAGATTTTTGTAGGTCCCGAGCCATTGAAAGAAGAGGTAAAAGATGTTATAACCGTGCTTGGCCTTTTAAAATACCGCATCGCCGGAAAGCACCCTTTCATCTCAAGAATGATAAACAACCTCCCAAAGTCATAGGAGAGAGAGGACAAAGAAATGACAAATACCAAAGCCTAAATGACAAATGAATAAGAATGACAAAGGAAGTTAATCGGTTGCTCTTTTGCGTTAACTTGCTATAATAGCGAGTGATGACTCCAAAAGAACTGCAAATTGCTGGTGCGTTGCTGTATGTTAGTGAGGGAACCAAGCTAAGAAAAGACCCTAGGTACAAAAATACCTATATATATACGATTGAATTAACTAATGCAGACCCTCGTATTATTAAGTTATTCATGAGATTTTTGCTTGAAGAGATTAAAGTTGATCCTAAGAAAATACGTGCACAACTTTTTGTTTATCAAGATCATGATATTAAAAAGCTAGTAAGGTTTTGGTCTGATGAGAGTGGTATACCGAGTGATCAGTTTCACAAGGTGATTGTGATGAAAAGTCAAAACTCTAAATACAAACCCAATCCTCTAGGTACTTTCAAGATTAGATATTGTGGTAAAAATGCTTTCCTGAAACTACAAACAATCATTGACAATGTATGGCAGAATGCTGGTATAGGCTGATAAAATAGATCAAAAAAATGGAGGGGTCGCGTAGTCTGGTCTATCGCAGCGGCTTGGAAAGCCGCGCCTCGAAAGAGGCCCGAGGGTTCGAATCCCTCCCCCTCCGCCTTTTAACAGACGAAGCTTTAGCGCAGTCTGTTTTATCCCAAAAACACCCTAAAACAAAACCCTATCTCTATCACCATCCCACCCCCCCTCCTGGGCGTTGCAATAACCCATGTACACCCCCGGCATGCCCTGGTAGAGTCGCGAAGCGTCTCCTCCAGGGGGGGGGCGTACATGCCCTATTTGCAAAACTTCAGTTCCCCGCGGAGATCAGCTTCTCTCCCGTGAATAACATCTCCGACATAAGAGATATACTCTTTGGGAGAAGGAAAGACTGCTTCTACTTTTTCCTTATTCATTATAACCGCCTCTCTCTTGTTGAGTAAAATTTGATGCGTACTCCAAAAGTAGTCATTGGCAAAATCAAGAACCTTTTCAGGTTTACTTGCTCTTTCTTTGAGGTCTTTTTCTATATTTTTACCGGGCACAATTACATTGGTGTGCACCAAAAAGTATTTTAACTTTTCTTGCTTGGTAATCTCCAAAGATTTAAATCTTCCCTTAAAGAGAGGCCCCTCTCTCCCGTATTTGTTATTAAAATACTTAGTATAGCCGGTAGTAATTCTCTGCATAAGCTTAGAGATACCTCCTTCCACTTTTTCCTCAAAAAGAAAGTGGAAGCCGTCTTCTTCCAGGCAGTAAGCCAGAATATAAGCAAGAGGGTTGCGCTTTTCTTCTTTGCTGTGTTGTTTAAGACCCTCAAGCGGCGGAAGATCACTTCTTTTTTCTATTTCGTAAAACAGGTTGCAAAACTCACGATCGTTATTAAAAAAATATAGCGCTTGCAAGAAGCGCCATTTATCATCATCGCAAGGGAAGATATCCTTTCCTTCTATGCTTTTGTTGTATACGTAAAATATTTTTCCCGGACTAAGGTTTCTTTTAGACATATTTTTAAAATTAAAAACATTGTTATTAAAAAATTCAGAGATTAATAATAGTTTTCTATGATTTGTCAAATACAAAGCCATTTTAAACACAAACTAAGTCAAACTTAGTTAATAAAGAACTACATCCATACCTTCGCTTCTCCTTCTTTCTCTGCCTCTTCAAGGGTTGCACATCCCATGTACACCCCCGGGGGTGTACATGGGGCTAAATAACGAAGTTCAACTTCCAATTGCCTCTCCTTCCCTTTAAAAAGGGGCATGTTTGACCTTTGAGATGAATATGCTAAGACCTTGCAAGCTATTGCGCCTAAAGCATGAAGAAAGGAGAAATAAAAATTGAGAGCAAGAGATATCCGAAACTTCTTAAAGAGTTAAAGGATCCCCCGAAGCTCCTAAGATACAGAGGTGTCTTTAACGAAGATATGTTTAAAAACACACTTGCAGTTGTCGGCTCAAGAAGAGTAACCGGTTACGGTAAGCTGGTAACCGAAAAGTTGGTACGGGAAATTGCGGAAGAAGGAATAACGATTGTCTCCGGTTTTATGTATGGTATAGACGCGCTGGCGCACAGCGCCGCCCTTTCCGCGGGAGGAAAGACAATCGCGGTAATGCCTTGCGGGGCGGATGTTATACACCCCGCTTATCAGAAAGAGCTTTACGAGGAAATTACAAAAAGGGGGCTTGTTTTGTCTGAATTTGAAGATGGTTTTCCTCCCGACAAATGGACATACCCGAGAAGAAACAGGATTGTTGTCGGTCTTTCATTGGCAACCCTGGTTGTTGAAGCAGCAGAGAAAAGCGGCTCCCTTATTTCCGCAGATCTTGCAAAAAAATACGAAAGAAAACTTTTTGCTGTCCCCGGAGAAATCACAAGCAGCACTTCCGAAGGAACGAACAACCTAATAAAAGAAGGTGTAAGCATGGTCACCTGCACGGAAGATGTTCTTTCTTTTTTTAACAAGAGCAAAAAGAAACGAAGGGAAGATAAAAAGGAAAACCTGAAAAAGGAAGAAAAACAAATTATGGAGGTTTTGGATGCGGAAATGGCCGACACGAATGAAATTGCAAGAAAAACAGATCTTACTCTGTCCAAAGTAAGTAGCATTCTTTCTTTTTTGGAGCTTAAGGGTCTTGTTGGTAAGAAGGGCAGAAAATATCATTCGTTTTAACTTTAGGTAGCTCACAAGAGTAGATATGGAGGCAAACAACCTAAAAGTAGGAAAGAGAGGAGAAAAGGAAGCGGAAGTCTATATAAAGGAAAAAGGTTACAGCGTTTTGGAGAAAAATTACAAAAACAAATACGGAGAAATCGATCTTGTTGCCCAAAAAGACGGAGAACTTATTTTCATAGAGGTGAGAAGTAAAACGGAAAACGATTTCGGTATGCCCGAAGAAACGGTGAAAGAAAAGAAGAGAAAAAAACTAAGACAAAACGCAACAGCCTATACAACTTTCAAAAATTACGAAGGTCCCTACAGAATAGATCTTATCTGTCTTGTTTTTTCAAAAGACGAAAGCATTTTGCGAATAACTCACCATAAAAACATTTGCTGCTAGAGCTTGGCATGAGCAGCTAAATAAAAGCAAATAATTATGTTTATTAAAATACCCTCTGTTGCAAATTCGGGACTTGACTCAATCGGAGTGGATGTGGAAGTGAATGTCTTAAAAAGAGGAATGCCTACCTTTGAGATTGTCGGGCTCCCTGCGAAAGCGGTGAGCGAAAGTAAAGAAAGAGTGAGGGCGGCGATAAATAACTCCAATATAAAATTTCCTCCGAGAAAGATTATCGTAAACCTTGCTCCCGCCGATGTTCCCAAAGAAGGTTCTTGCTACGATCTTCCCATTGCCATCGGTATTCTTTTGGCAGTGCTCGACTTTAAAATTCCCGAAAGAAGCCTTTTTTTCGGAGAGCTCTCCCTTGACGGATCTTTAAGACACACTAAAGGTGCCTTGTTACTTGCTCTTTTTGCAAAGCAAAACGGTTTTGAAAATATATTCCTTCCCGAGAGCTCCGCAAATGAAGCGGCGGTGGTTAAAGATATAAACATCTATCCGGTAAAAAACCTAAAGCAGATAGCAGATTTTCTTAGCGGAGGAGAGAAAATAGAGAGGGCTAAATATATAGAAGGAAGTGAAACGGTTTTTCAGGAGTCTGATATGAGAGATATTGTGGGGCAAGAGTCGGCAAAGCGTGCTTTGGAAATTGCCGCCGCGGGAGGACATAACATATTTATGGTGGGTGGTCCGGGCTCGGGAAAAACAATGCTCTCTCGCGCACTGCCCGGCATTTTACCACTACTTGACGAAGAAGAGTCACTGGAAGTGACCAAAATATATTCCTCTTCCGGCAATATTCCTCCCGGAGGTTCACTCATTAAAACGCGACCTTTTCGCTCTCCTCACCACACAATATCCTCGGTGGGCCTTATAGGTGGTGGCACGTCTCCCGCTCCCGGAGAAATAACTCTTGCTCACAGAGGAGTTTTGTTTTTGGACGAATTGAACGAGTTTCAAAGATCTACACTGGAGGCGATGAGGCAGCCAATAGAAGACGGTTATGTTTCCATATCTCGCAGCAAAGAGAGGGTAGTATATCCTTCAAAGTATATACTCGTAGCTTCCGCTAATCCTTGCCCTTGCGGATATTTCAATCATGAAACAAAAAGCTGTCACTGCACCGAAAGAGAGGTGGAAAAGTACAGGAAAAGAATCTCTGGACCGCTTTTAGATAGAATGGATATGCATATGGATGTTCCCGACGTAGAGACGGAAAAACTTTCCTTAAAGAGCAAAGAAAAGGAAAACATGGAATCGTCCGAAAACATAAGAAAAAGAGTGGAAAAGGCGAGGGAGGTGCAGAAAGAAAGATTTAAGGAAGACGGCATTCTTACTAATTCGGAAATGAAAAACAAACACATTGAAAAGCACGCCTTTCTTACAAAAGATGCGGAGAAGCTCCTTCAAAGCGCATCTTCCAAATTTTCTTTCTCCGCACGCTCGTATTTTAAAGTTTTAAAGTTATCACGAACGATCGCCGATATTGATGAAAAAGAAAATGTGGAGTCCGGCCATGTGGCAGAAGCGCTGCAGTACAAGGCCCAAGATAACTGATATCTTACGAGGAAGCTTTTGACAATGACAACAACGATAATCAAATTAAAAGAGCTGTTTCTTGATATTCTGTTTCCGAAGTTTTGCGTGGGTTGTAAGGCAGAAGGAATGTATCTTTGTGAAGACTGCGTTCTTTTTGTGTTGGAAGTTGAGTTTAACTGCCCGGTTTGCAATGAAGCGGAGTTTTTCGGAAGGAGGCATAAAGGGTGCAGGGCGAAAAGCAATCCGGACGGATGTATTAGTTTTTGGAGCTACGAAGGAGTGGCAAAGCAACTGGTTTTGAAGGCCAAATACAGCTCTTTAATAGATATTCCCAAAGAACTGGTAGACTACGGGATTTTGTCAATCCAAGAAAACAAAAACAGATTCTCCGAATTTACAGAATTTCTTTTTGATGAAAAAACGGTTCTTTCCTATGTGCCGCTACATGAAAAAAGAGAGAAAAAAAGAGGCTTCGACCAAGCAAAAACAGCAGCGGAACATCTGGCAAAAAGAACAGGCAAAGAAATGGTCTCTCTGCTCAGAAGAGACAAAGAGACGAAATCCCAAACGGAGCTAAACGACAAGAAAGAAAGATTTTTAAATACAAAAGATGCTTTTTCTTTTATATCCGGAAGAAAGGCAGAGCAAGTAGTTTTGATAGACGATGTCTTAACCAGCGGGGCAACAGCAAAAGAGTGCACAAGAATTTTAAAACAAAACGGAGCAAAAAAGGTCTGGATTCTCACTCTCACAAAAACATCCTAACCTTCCCATGTACACCCCCGGGGGTGTACATGGGGGAAATAGCATATGAAGAGAAAAGAAAAACTTGTTACCGGCAATATTTATCATGTTTTAAATAAGAGTATTGCCGGTTATAATATATTCCCTTCTGACGAGCACTACGAACACATTATTCAAATAATTAGATTTTTTTCTGCTGGTGAAGAGCTTCCAAGGTTCTCCCGTTTTATTTCTCAAGCAAAAAACCAGGGAAAAAGGTTTGAAGAGTATTTGGACGAGCAGACAAACAGTAGGCGACCGGTTGATATAATTGCCTACTGCATTATGCCGACTCATTTTCATTTACTTGTAAGACAAGTAGAAGATGATGGAGTTTCAAACTTTATAGGGAATGTTTCCGGTTCTTATGCGAGAGGATTTAATGCCTGGCAAAAGAGAAGAGGGTTCTTGTGGGAAGGTAGATTTAAAAACGTCCCGGTAAGAACAGACGAGCAGTTGTTGCATTTGACAAGGTATATACATTTAAATCCGGTGACAGCGGGAATAGTGGAAAAGCCGGAACAGTGGAAGTATTCTTCGTATAAAGAATACATAGAGCCGAAGAGTGTCGATTATCCTCTGTGTAAGTACGGTGATTTGTTTGACATGTCTCCTTCGGATTATCAAATATTTGTTGAGGATCAAAAAGATTATCAACGAGAGCTTTCTAAGTTAAGGAAATTAACTCTTGAATAACCCATGTACACCCCCGGGGGTGTACATGGGGGATTGTAGGTTGATAGTGGGGAGAAAGATAGCTAGGTTATTAAACCTTTGTTTTCGGGTTTTTCCTCAAAAAAACTTATCTCCACGATAATCTATATTCGTTGTAAGAGTCTCCTTTATAGACACATTTTGTCTCCTTTACGGAGACTTTTTTGCTTTTAAGGACAAGTTCCGTTATTCCTTGCAAATATCCTGCATGGTAAGTGCAAACAAGGGGGTGGGTCTTATAACCCTTTATGCGGAGAACTGCATTCTTATACTTATCGGTATATCTTACCGGTTCCAGCTCGCCGAAATCGAAGAGATTGTTCCAGTAAGTGGGAGATTCTTCAAAGAGCCTCTTGGGATCTACAAAGTTTTGGGCAAGCATTTTAAGAGAAAGAGAGAGTTGGGGAGCGACTCTTCCCATCTCGAAAACATCCTTTTCTTCCCAGAAAAAAACCTCCTTGGAGGCGACAATAAGAAGAACACTTACCCCTTCTTTTACAAAGTCGAGCGGATTTGCTTTTTTAAAATCTAAAGGAACCCCGGCTTCCTCGAGCCTTTTTTCAAGCTTCTTTAGCCCGCCCGCTCCTTCTTTCTTTTTTATATACTCTATATGGTTTAGGACTATCTCCGCCCTTACCCGTCCTTCAAAGGCAAGAAGTTCTTTGGTTTTGTCTTCTAGGGTTTTAAAAGCCATAAGCTACTCCCAAGTGATGGTAAATTCGTTATAATCCGCCCCTTTGTGGGCGCAGGCAGTTTCTTTTACGGATATTTTATCACTCTTAATGGCAAATTCGGCGAGGCCTTGGTAATATCCCGCGTGATAGATGCAAACTGTGGGGTGCGTTTTAAAATCCTTTTCTCTCACTACTACTTTTTTGTTCTCCTTGTCATATTCCACTTTTTCTACGCTCCCAAAGTCGTAATGCTTTCCCCAGTATTTTTCCGCTTGTCCAAAGAGGCGGTCCATGGAAACAAGATACTGGATCATTACTTTAATGATAAAAGATGTTTTGGGAGCAAACCTTCCCATCTCAAAAACATCTTCGTCTGACCATCCAAATGTGTCTTTAGCTACAACAATGGTAAGTGAACTCATTCCTTCGCTTATCCACTCAAAAGACTTTATCTCGTCAAAGTTTATAGGAGCTCCCAGTTCTTTCATTCTTTCTTCCAGCTTTTTTAGCCCCTGTTCTCCTTCTTTTTTTCTGATGTAGTCTGCGTGGGTTCGAAAAACTTCTCCCTTTACGTTCCCGGGAAAATCTCTAAGTCTTTTTACTGTTTCCTCAAGAGTTTCTTCTGTCATTTTTTGTTTCTTATATGTTTTATTTTTCTCTGCTTTACCTTCCGAGGTTTTAAGCGACACAAATAAATACTACTCCCAAGTAATGGTAAATTCGTTATAATCTGCTCCCTCATGAACGCAAGCGGTTTCTTTTGCGGATACTTTGTTGCTTTTGACAGCAAACTCGGCAAGACTCTGATAATAACCTGCGTGACAAATACAGACAGTGGGATGTGTTTTAAGGCCTCTTTCTCTTATTACCACTTTTTTGTTTTTTTCATCGTACTCTACCTTCTCCAAACTCCCAAAATCGTAGTGTTTTTCCCAGTACTTTTCCGCTTGGTCAAAAAGACGATCTATGGAAACAAGGTACTGAATCATTACTTTAATAATAAAAGATGTTTTTGGGGCAAACTTTCCCATTTCGAAAATATCCTCATCCGACCACCCAAAAGTATCTTTAGCTACAACAATGGTAAGGGAGCTCATTCCCTCGCTTATCCACTCAAAAGACTCCAGCTCGTCATACTTTATAGGAGCTCCCAGTTCTTGCATTCTTTCTTCTAACTTTTTTAGCCCTTGCTCTCCTTCTTTTTTTCTGATGTAACTGGCGTGAATTCTAAGAACTTCTCCTCTTACGTTTCCGGGAAAATCTCTGAGTCTTTTTACTGTTTCTTCAAGAGTTTCTTCTGTCATTCTTCTTATTTAGTTTGTCTAGTATACAATTTACCACTCTTTCGCAATTCCGTCCATCGCGGTGCTTTATAAACTTCTTTCTGCTTTCTTCTCTTTTTAGGAAGTATTCGTCCTTCTTTTCGACGAGCTTTTTTAACTCCCGGATCGTGTCCTCAGCGTTTTCGGTTGCCGCCCCGAAGAGCTCTTCGGGCATCTTTAGATAGCTTCCGATTTGTCTTAAGTAGTCTTCTCTATCGAACTGATAGAATATAACAGGGCGGTTTAAATAAAGGAAATCCCAGCAAACGCTTGAGTAGTCTGTAACAAGAAGATCGCTTTTTGTTATCTTTTCATGGACGCCCTCTTGCGCGGAAAAAACTTCCAAAAAAGGGGTTTCGGGAAGATCAATTATTTTTTTCATGAACTCATTGGTGTTGGGATGAAAAAAGATGTGCATCTTTACGCCTCTTTCCTCAAGAAAGCTCAAAAGGCTCGGGTTGCAGACGAAATCTTTTATGTGGTGATAGTAAGCGCTTTTTTTAAAATCTTCTATTTCTTTTCTCGTTAGCTTTTCAAAAGGTTTGTTAAAGGTCTTTCTGCACACGGGACGCCAAGTGGGCATATAGAGAATATCTTTAATGCTCTCCTTTTTGCTTCTTTTTTCTTTCTCTAGAAGGTCGTATCGAGGGAGTCCGGTGATACACACTTTGTTTTTATCAAGCTTCCATTGGTCTGTTTTTATGCTTTTTTCAATATCGGAAACGCTTACCGACACATCATATATTTGATGAACTTTGGCTTGCTCGGGGGTCTTTTTCTTAAGCCCTTCCACTCCGTGAGAGATGAAAACCTTTAGGGAGGTTTTGTATTTCTCTATACCGTATCCGGAGACATCTTGAGGTAGTTCGTGGGTACAAACGAGCACATCGGCAAGAAGAGTATAAAGGTTTCCCTTAAAGCTGTCTTTATAGAGAAAAGGTCCCGTTTTTTTTACTCTGGGAAGATCCGGAGAGTTTTTGTTTATTATCCAGTAAACGTCTATCTCGGGATGGTTTTTTAAAAGATACTGATGTAGCGCGGCTCCATTATCAACGTATCTTTTCCCCACTGATCCGCCCAGCACCCAAAGAGGCTTTTTCTTCGGTAGGCTGATAATTTTCACTATCTTGGCCCAGAGGAGGGCACAAAGTCTGTTTACTACTTTCATTAAATATGCTTAGTTAGATACAAATAAGAGCATGAACCAAAAAAGAAAAATACTTTTTGTAACTTACTACGGGTTACACCTGCCCGGTGGAGTACAAAGTTTAATAAAGTCTACTATAAAAGGGTGCGCAGATAAAGAGTTTGCTGTGCTTTGTATTTCGGAGGAGGAAGAGTTTAAAGAAGAAAAAGTAAACGGGATAAAGACTTTTTACTCTCCTTTTTTAAAAAAAGGAAACGAGGCGAGCAAAGAAGATTTTAAAGAGCAACTGGAGAAGATAGAAGAAGCGTTTAAGCCGGATATTGTCCACGGGCATAATCTTTCTTACTCTTTTGATTTCGAGAGATCCGAAACACTGCGTGAATTTTTTGAAGGGAAGTGTCCTGTTGTTGAGCATGCCCATCATGCTTGTGCCAGAAACGAGGAGGTTATAAAAAAAGCTATTAATTTGGGATGGGATAAGGTTATAACCGTGAGCCGGTTTGCTTATGAAAGAGTAGCCCCCCTGATGGAGGAGAAAGAGCGAGCATGCGTTTTAAGAAACTGTGTTGACACAAATATCTTTAATCCGGCGCTAAAGGAAAGAGGGAAGAGGGAGAGAGGGGAGATGGGGACAAAAGATGCACATGTCTTTTTATTCCCCTCCCGTCCTGTAAGAATAAGTACGGGGAAGATAGGGGAACAAAAACAACTAAGAGTTGTGCTTAGAGCCGCTTCTCTCCTAAAAGAGCGTGGATTTAGCGACTTCTTTATTCTGATTCCCGGTATTGGAGGTTATCACCGTGGCAAGGAAAAAGAGGCGGAAGAAGGACTAAAAGAAGAAGTTGCAGAATACGGCATACTGGAGAACCTAAAGATGCTTTCCGGAGAGCTGGACTACGAAGAGATGTATAAGTTTTATGCGCTGGGAGACACGGTGCTTTTTCCTTCCCTTGAAGAAAGTTTCGGACTTGTTGCTCTAGAGGGGATGGCTATGGGGCTACCGGTAATAGGAGCTTTTTCGGGAGGAGTCAAAGAGATTATTGAGGATAACGAGACAGGGCTTCTTATTTCTCCCGGAGACCACGAAAAACTCGCTCTCTATATGGAAAGACTGGCAAAGGACAAAGAGTTTTATGAAAAGATAGCGAAGAACGGACTAGAGGAGGCAAAAAAATACGATCTTCAGGCATATATCAAAAAACTGGAGAAGGTTTGGAATGGGCTATAAATCTTGACGAATGCCTCCTAAACTGGTAAAGTGAGAGGCAATTCCTTTGGTACAAAGGATTTTATTTTGACACACAGGTCGAGAAAGACCTGCGTTTTAAGCGCATGAACTTAGAAGAGTGGTTTAAAAAAAGATGCTTCAGAGCTGAGAGCTATTGTGATGTAGACGCCCTTGTTGAAGCCAAAAAAGAAAAAGGTGAGACTATCTCGGTTGTTATTCCTTCTCTCAACGAGGAGGAGAACATCGGAAAAGTGATAAGAACTATCAGAGAGGAGTTGGTTGATAAAAAGCCGCTTGTAGATGAGATTATTGTAATGGACGGAGGCTCTGAAGATGACACCAAAAAGGTGGCTAGAAAGGAAGGGGCGCGGTTTTATCTTTCTTCCGAGGTATTAAAAAGATATAGCGGGGAAAAGGGAAAAGGAGATAATCTTTGGAAAGGACTTTACACTTCAAAGGGAAGTATCATAGTTTATCTTGATGCAGACTTGGAGAATATCCATCCTCGTTTTGTTTGCGGACTTGTCGGTCCTCTTTTAAAGCAAGATAAATTAAGGTTTGTTAAGTCTTACTTTGATAGGCCCCCCAAGGAAGACAGTAACGGAGAAGAGATACTGGGAGGGGGAAGGGTTACGGAACTCTTGGTAAGGCCACTTTTTAATATGTACTTTCCCAGTCTGGCGGGTTTTATCCAACCACTTAGTGGGCAAGTTGCGGGAAGAAGAAGCGCGCTTGAAAAACTTTCGTATCCGGCGGGATACGGAGTGGATGTTGGGATCTTAATTGATGTTTATAAAAAATACGGACTGGAAAAGATTGCTCAAGTCGACCTAGGGGTATTAGAACACAGGAATCACAACCTCCCCAAGCTAAGTATGATGGCTTTTGTCATTTTGGGAATCTTTGCGAGCAGAGCTCATGTTCTGGGCAAGGTTATCTTGAGCGAGGATGTGAGAAAAACATACCACACCGTGATTCGTCAGGGAGGAAAAGCAAACGGAAAGCATGTTTTAAGAAAAAAACAAGTAGTAAGGGAAGAGAGAGACCCGATGATAACAATTAAGCTCTACAGGAACAAATTCCATAAAAAAGAATTCCGAGAAACCTCTTAAACAGGGGTTCTTTTCTTGCAAAATAGCCTCTTCTCCGTTATAATTTGGTAGTTTTGAAGGGGTAATGTTTAGTTATCCCTAAAAGGGATATTTATGCTGGACTCTCCTATCCAAGAAATAAAAGAAAAGCTTGACATTACGGATGTCATAAAAGACTATGTTAACTTGGAAAAAGCGGGGTCCAACTACAGGGCGCTCTGCCCTTTTCACTCCGAGAGATCCCCTTCCTTTTTTGTTAATCCGGCAAGGCAGATATGGAGATGTTTTGGAGGATGTAGTGAAGGAGGAGATATGTTCCAGTTTGTAATGCGCATTGAGGGAGTGGAGTTCGGAGATGCCTTAAGGATTTTGGCGAAAAAAGCGGGAGTGGAGCTAAAGAAACAAAACAAAGAAGCGGAAACAAAAAGAAAAAGGCTTCTTGATATCTGTGAGGAAACGGCTCTTTTTTTTCAGAGACAACTTAAAGAGTCAAAAAGAGGAAAAGAGGCGCAAAAATATCTGGAGGAAAGAGGGATAGATGAAGAGACCGCGGATCATTGGAAGATAGGTTATGCTCCGGCGGCAAAAGACGCGCTCTCCAAATATCTTATAGGGCAAGGATACAAAAAAGAAGAGATATCCGAAGCCGGGGTTTCTATCTTTAAAAACAATTTTGTATACGACCGTTTCAGGGCGAGAATAATGTTTCCCATTTCCAACCTGAGCGGAAACCCGGTAGGGTTCGGGGGGAGAGTTTTTTTGGAAAAGGACACGAGAGCGAAGTATATTAACACTCCGGCTACAACTCTCTACGACAAGAGTGTTGTAATGTACGGAATAGATAAAGCAAAGGTGGGAATAAGGAGAAAGAAGTTTGCCGTTGTTGCTGAAGGGTATACCGATGTCATCCTTTGCCATAAGGCGGGATATGATAACGTAGTATCCTCCTCCGGAACGGCCCTTACCGCAAAACAGATCAATGTTCTTTGGCGTTACACGGGAAAGCTTCTTACCGCCTTTGACATGGACGAGGCGGGAGGTTTCGCTACCGAGAGAGGAATAGAGCTTGCCATGGAGAAAGGGTTTGATGTGCGGG
>SL_8KL_010_SEDDRAFT_10000920_pt1 | contig 25664 bp, 20 predicted proteins | sample SodLakKL_010_SED_4_FD_11160 | JGI IMG/M metagenome (IMG submission 11160) | reverse complement strand
TAATTACTTTTCCCACCTGGTGCCCAGGGTAAGGGGAATCCGCCGGATGGGGGCGGCCGCCATTGACCTGGCTTACGTGGCTGCTGGAATTCTGGATGGTTTTTGGGAATTGAACCTTAAGGCCTGGGATGTGGAGGCGGGGAACCTCTTAATTGAAGAAGCAGGGGGAAAAATAATTTACCTGCCGGAAAACAGGGAAATTTCCCTGGCTGCTGGAAACCCGGTGATTTGTCAAAAAATTTACCAGGAATTAAGAAAGGCAGCGGGGGACTAATCATTCTTCTTCCGGGTAGGGCACCAGGTTCTTTTTGATTCTCCTGATACCGCCCCGGGGGTTTTCCACGTCCCCCGTAAAGCGGGGGATAAGGTGGCAGTGAAGGTGGAAGATGGTTTGCCCTCCCGCCCTGTTAACGTTAAAGCCGATATTGTAACCCTGGGGCTTATATTTTTCTTCCAGGATATTTTTAACCTTAAAAACAAGCTGGTTTATGGCCGTCAATTCTTCCAGGGTTGCTTCAAAAAAAGTTTCCACATGCCTTTTAGGGATGATGAGGACATGGCCCCGGTTAACGGGGTACCGGTCGTAAAAGGCCTGGGCCAGGTCGTTTTCACAAATTATTTCCTTCTGGGGTTTCTGGCAGAAAACACATTCTTTCAAGGTAATTTCCCTCCCGATTCGTTTTGTTTCAATTAAAAATTTGTGTTACTATGGTAGAAAGAATTCGCTTGACATTAGAAAAATCCTGGGAAAGGAGCATTTCTTTTGGCCAAAATAATGAGGGCTGTAGAGATGGAAAAGTGCATCGGATGTTATTCCTGTATGTTGGCTTGTGCCCGCCAGGTCCACGGTTCCCTCTCCCTGGAACGGTCGGGCATCCAGATTTTTACCCGGGGAGGCCTGACCGCGGGGTTTGAGGCGGTGGTATGCCTTGCCTGTAAACCTGCCCCCTGCGTGGAGGCATGTCCTACGGAAGCTTTTCAGCAGAGGAAGGAAGGGGGAGTCAGGTATAACTATGAATCCTGCATCCGTTGTGGAGCCTGCGGGGAGGCCTGCCCCGTTGATGCCATAATTATGGATCGGGAAAAAGAGGAGCCGGTGGTGTGCTACCACTGCGGTCACTGTGTTCCCTTCTGTCCCCACGACTGCCTGGCCATGAGGGAAGGAGCAGAAGGAAAAAGGTGGGAAGGAGATGAAAGTTAATGTTTACCCATGGTTATGTACGCATTCTGGAGGTTAACCTGGAGGAAGGAAAGGGTCGGGTGCTACGCCGGGAAGACCTGTTAAGCTACCTGGGGGGAAGCGGCCTGGCTGCCGCCCTCTTTGAGGAGTACGGCCTGCCCCAGGAATCTCCTTTTCATCCGGACCAACCCTTGATATTTACCATAGGCCCCCTTAACGGCCTTTACCCCCTTATGAACAAGGCGGTCCTGGGTTTTAAGACACCTTACAACGGATACTACGTGGAGACCCATGCGGGGGGACGCCTGGGAATGATGATGCGTTTTGCCGACCTGGATGCCCTGGTAATAAGGGGTAAAGCCTCCCGCCCCTCCTATTTGGTGGCAGGTTCCCGGGAAATGAGCCTGGAGGATGCCCGCCACCTGTGGGGTCTGGATACCAGCCTTACGGCCAGGATGATAAGGCAAAAGGAGGACAGGCACAAGGGGAAAAGAAGCATTTTAAGGATAGGGCCTTCGGGAGAGAATATGGTTAAATTTGCCGGGATCAATGTGGATACCTTTCGCCATTTTGGAAGATTGGGAGCAGGGGCAGTCATGGGGTCCAAGCAGTTAAAAGCTATTATGATTACCGGGGATACTTCCTTTGACCTGGAATTTGGCCCCTCCTACCAGAAGTTTTACCGGAAACTTTATAAAGAACTGGTGGGCTCCGATATTATGGCCAAGTACCACGGCCTGGGGACTACGGGAAATGTCCTTCCCCTGCAGAATAATAATTCCCTCCCTTCTAAGAATTTACAAAGCACCAGTTTATCTGGCGCGGAAGGGATTTCCGGGGAATATTTTGCCGATAACCTCCTTTTACGCCAGGTAGCCTGTGCCGGTTGTCCTATTGGCTGTATACATATCGGCCTGCTGCGGGAAAAATTTGGGGAGGAGCATGAATACTATTATCGCCAGGTATCTTATGACCATGAACCCGTTTATGCCATGGGGAGCATGCTGGGTATATCCCAGGCGAAGGAAGTGATTATCCTTCTGGACCAGGTGGAAAAGTACGGTATTGATGTGATAAGCACGGGAGTAGCCCTGGCCTGGGCCACAGAAGCCCTGGAGAAGGGGTTGGTGTCCCAGGAGGAGACCCTTGTGCCCTACAAGTTTGGTAGTTACAAGGAATATCTGGAAGGAGTCAGGCATCTTTCCCAAAGAACCAATGACTTTTACCGTCTCCTGGGGGAAGGAGTTTCGGAAGCAGCCTCCCACTACGGGGGAGAAGATTTTGCCTGCGTCCTGGGCCAGGAAATGGCTGGCTATGCTACCGGCCCCGTATTCTTTGTTTCTCAGGCCATGGGTTTTCGCCATTCTCATCTGGATACGGCAGGTTACCAGTTTGACCAGAAGGCGGAGGAATACACCCCTGAAAAGGCCCTGGAATATATGGAAGAAGAAGAAAGGTATAGGGTCCTCCTTACCTCCATGGTATCCTGTTTATTTGCCCGAAATCTTTATACCCCGGAAGTGCTGGAGGAGGCCTGGCAGGCAGTAGGCCTTGATGCCCAGGTAGAAAACCTGGATAAGAAGGCGGAAGAAATAAGGCGCCACCGCTGGAAAGTTAAATTTTCTACGGGTTACCGGCCGGAGGATACGGAAATTCCCCGGCGTTTCACCCAGGTTAAAACCTTGAGGGGATATCCCTCCCAGGAGTTTATTAACAGGTTAATTCATCTTTATACCCGGTCTCTTAATGACCTTAAAGAGAGTTAAAAATAAAAACCGGTTTTTAACCGGTTTTTATTATGCCTGAATTTCTTCCCCCTGGGGCTTTTCCCCTTCAGGTTTGTCATTATCATTTTCTTTTTCCTCTTTATCTTCTTCCTCTTCAGGCTTTTCCTCCTCCGCAGGGATTTCTACTACCCTTTTCACAGGCTGGTAGTGATCCCGGGACAGGTTTTCCCTCTCTCCGTTTACAATTCTCCAGCTTATGGCCTCGAAGCCGTCTTTACCTTCCTCTATAACCTTCTTTTCCTCTATGCCTTCCACTTCTTTTTCTTCAAGGGGAGGGGATATCCTCTTTTCAATCCGGGAACCCACTTCCACATCCTTTTCTTTTGTTCCAAAAAAATCTGCCGTGATAGTTCCCCTTTCTTTGTTTGTGGTCATGCGGATATAGACATGATTATTAAGGGAGTTTTGAAACTTTAAATCACCTCCACCGAAAGAGACGGAGGCATCCCGGGCCAGGGGGACATACCACACAGGCAGGGAATGGGAATATCTTTCCACGATTTCCAGGCCCGATAACAGGGCCGCATTATAAAGGGTGGAGGATACCTGGCATACTCCTCCTCCTACTCCGGTAATGACCTCTCCCTGCCTGAAGACGGGGGCTGACTTAAAACCCCTGTCGGAGGAGTAGGGGCCGGCCGTTTCGTTGAAACTGAAGACCTCCCCTGGTTTTAGCATGATGTGGTCGAGACTGCTTCCTGCCAGGGCAATGTTATCGGATCTGTTTACCCTTCCTGTATCAAACTCGGTGGTGAAGGATGCAATTTTTTCTTTAATCCCCAGGTCTTTAATATCCTGAGTGGTTACTTCCGGCAGCAGGGTTTCTAAGGGGAGTTCAATGACATCTTCTTTGGCATTTTCTCCTATGATCTGTACAGACTCTTCCAGGGGAATCCCTTCCCCCTCCTGGTGTTCAATTATTCGGGGTTCTGAGTCAACAACCAGCTCTGCGTTTTCTGGTTCTTCCAGGACTACAGTAAATATCTCCTCAATTTTGTTTTCAATAGTCTCCGGGCAGTAGTTCCATTCTAAAAGGTAATCTCCCGCCTCTTCCATAATCCTGTCGTTTTCGAAAAAAAAGACTATGCCCAGGTCCCGGACCTTAACCACTCTTTCCTGGTTTTCAGCCCTGAGCTCTATTTCCCGGTCATTCCATTCCTGGGCTATTTCATCTCTGGCTTCCTCATATTCCTCCTGGGTCAGTCCAGAGATGTCTACCCCCTCCAGGGTGGTTCCTTCAGGTACATGCTGGGTTAAGCAGCCTCCTCCCATAACAGAAAAGAGAGTAAACAAAACCAGGAATAAAATTTTAATCAAATCAGGACACCTTCCTTGTGGGTTTATTAATAACTCTAAATTAGATGACTCCACATAACCCTTATTGTTTCTTTAAAGAAGTTTGAAAAAATGTATAAAGATGATTGACGACGATTTTTAAAATAACATATGTGGGTAGGCCCAGTATCATGCCCAAGAAACCCGCAATCCTTCCAGCTACCAGGACCACCAGAATCACGGTAAGGGGTCCAATGGCCAGTTTTTTTCCCATAACCTGGGGAGAAATTAAGAGGTTTTCAGCCTGCTGTACGATAACCATAACGATAATGACCTTTAGCAGCATGAGGGGAGAATGGAGAAGGCCTACAATTACTGCCGGTATGGCTCCCAGGAGAGGGCCCAAAAAGGGAATAACGTTGGTCAGCATGGCGAACATGGCTAAAAGGAGGGGATAATCTATACCTATAATGATAAAACCAATGTAAGCCATAATCCCTACTCCTATACACACCAGAAAAATTCCCTGGATATAGGAACCTATGGCCCAGTTCATTTCCCTTAAGGTGTTTTGAACTGCCTTCTCGTGTTTTTCGGGAATGTACCGGAAAAATACTTCCGGCCAGCGGTGTCCTTCTTTAAGCATGTAAAATAATATGAAGGGAACGGCAACTACCACGATAAATAAATCTGTCGCAAACTCAATAAAAGTAGCAATATTTTGTATGATCAGAGAAATAAGATTGTCTAAAAAACCCGTAAGCTGTTGGGCGGTTCTTTCAATAAGCTCAGGTTCTTCCTCCAGCAGGCGGGCAATGATAGGGCTGTCCTGGAGGGCTACAAGCATTTCATTTAGCTGGTTTATGATGTCCGGAATGTCGTTTATTAGCCTGGTGACTTCCCTTTGAAGAAGGGGGAAAGCCAGGACAGTTAAAAGAATTATGAGGCCGAAGAAAAGAAGATATATAAAGGCTATAGCTGCTCCCCGGGGGACTTTTCTTTTATCCACCCAATCTACAAAAGGGTGCACCAAAAAATACAAAAACCCAGAAACTAAAAAGGGAAAAAACAGGGTATTAAAAATAATTATAAGAGGCCTGAATATAAAGGAAATTTGTGTGCCGATTAGTATGATTAAAAAAACCAGGAGGATCCAGACCCCGAACTGAAAAGATTTTGATTCAAACATTTTTTTCATGGCAGTCACCTGACAACATTTCTTTTAAATCTGTGGTAATCCGTATACCAGGATATATTCTTCAAACAAGGTAAATTTCCTTTGAATAGTTAATATTAACTATTTTAAAGGATTATCAGGAAAAAGGAAAGGGTTTAGGCTTCGTCGAATTAAAAAAAGAAGAAATTAAAGGCTTTTTGTCGAATATTACCAAAGCATTCCGGTGGAAAAGTATCCTACCATATGGGAGAGGGCTCATAACATGGGTCATGAGGGGATGTTGAGGCTTTACCCCTTATTATTGATGAATTGAGGGGAAGGGGTTTTCAGCTGGTTACCCTCAGTGAAATGTTTCCCGAAAGTTTTTAGAGATGAAGAGGAATCGGATTGGTTAAAATTAATCCTTCTTCATATAGCAGACATTCCCCCATCGATGGGGATTATGGCCCCGGTAATAAAGGAAGCTTCATCAGAAGCCAAAAAAGACACCAGGTTGGCTACTTCTTCAGGCTTTCCTAACCGCCCCAGGGGATGGGATGCTTCAAAGTTTTGGCGGACCTGGGGAGTGCCTCCGAATTCTTTTATTACCTGGTCCCCCATGGGCGTTTCAATTAATCCCGGGCATACGGCGTTTACCCGGATGCCGTGGGGAGCCATTTCTGCCATGGTGCTGCGGGTTATGCCGATAACTGCGTGCTTGGTGGTTGTATAAATGTTGGCATTGGGGGTTCCCCTGAGGCCTGCTACCGAGGAGATATTAATAATAGAGGAGTTTTTACTTTCTTTCAAGTAAGGTATGGCGTGCCTGGTGCAAAGCATTACCCCCAGGATGTTTACCCGGGTTATCCGGTAGTACTCTTCTTCCTCCATGTTTTCTGCCATATTGGTAGCAAATAACCCCGCGTTGTTTACCAGGGCATCAATTTTCCCCAGCTCTTTTTTGGTTTGGGAAAAAAGATTTTTCACCTCGTCCTCCAGGGCTACATCACAAGGAATGGAAAGGGAGTTAAAACCCTGGCTATTGATTTCTTCAACCACTTCCTTTCCCAAATCTTCGCCATTATGATCCCTCTTATTGGACACTACCACCTGTGCCCCTTCCCGGGCACACTTTAGGGCCACTGCTTTTCCTATTCCCTTGGCTGAACCCGTTACTACCACTACTTTTTCTTCCAGGCCCTTTTTATTATTATTTTCCACTATTTTTCTCTCCAATCTTAACTATATTCTTTTCCCTCTAAAGGCTATTTTGCCCTCCCTTATATATTTCATTAATTTTTATTGCAGAATAAAAGTCCAGCCCGGCATATTGCCGGGCTGGATCTTTTTACTGGTTTATCATATGTACATCCAGCTGGGGATAGGGGATGTTGATGCCTTCTTTGTCGAATTCAGCCTTAATCTTTTCCAGGGTATCCCAGTAGAGGCTCCAGTAGTCTTCCATCTTGCACCATACCCGAAAGTATACGATAAGGGCATTATCTCCATGTTCTCCCAGGACAATTTGAGGAGGTGGATCCTCAAACATGAGGGGGTTTTCCGAAGCAATTCTCTGCAGGATGTTCCTTACCTTTTCCATGCTATCCTGGTATCCAACCCCCAGGACAAAATCAATTCGCCGGTTGGGGTTTACGCTGTAGTTGATGGTGCTGCTGTTGGACAGGTTTGCGTTGGGGATAATAATCCTTTTATTATCCGGTGTATCCAGGACGCTATAAAATATTTGGATTTCCTTTACGGTGCCTCCAAAGCCGGCGGCTTCTATGTAATCTCCCACCTTAAAGGGTTTTAAAAGGAGAATTAATACCCCACCTGCAAAATTTGCCAGGCTTCCCTGAAGGGCAAAACCCACCGCCAGGGTGGCCGCACCCAGGACGGCTATGAAGGAAGTCATTTCTGCTCCCAGCATGGAAGCAATGGAGATTACCAGCATGACCTGCAGGGCTACTTTAAAAATGGAAACCAGGAAGGGCTGCAGGGACTGGTCCACCTTTGCTTTTTCAAGTTTGCCCGCTGTGAAATGGGCCAGGACATTGATAACTTTTAAACCCACAATCAAAAAGACCAGGGATAAAATAATTCTTTCCCCATAGCTTATAATCAGGGGGTACGCATTGCTCATAAAATCCATTTTCCTTTAACCTCCTTTAATTTATTTGTAGTTACCAATATGTTAGCATACTTTTAGGTAAATTAGGAGTGGCCTTTTGTTTAATAAAAGGGAAGAGGGGATAAAGGCGGGGGTAGTGTTCAACTTGTTGGTAAGGGAAGGAAAATAAAAGAAAAAAGCGAAATAAAAATTAGGGGTTGGTAAAGGGCCCTAAGGCTGCGAGGTGGATCATGGTGCGAAAAATTCAGCGAGCCAGGGAACTTTTTAAAGAGCAGAGGCATATATTCAAATGCCCCCATTGTGGGGAAGAGATGAAGGTAGAAAGGGAAAACAGGATATTTTGCCTTAACAACCATTCCTTTGACCTGGCCCGGAAGGGTTACGTGAATTTTCTTTCCGGAATTTTCTTTCCGGTTCTTCCCATACGAAGTATGATAAAGAGATGCTGGAAGCCCGAAACAGGGTCTTTAAAAGGGGCTTTTTTGATCCTTTGCTGGAGGAACTAAAGGCTTTGATTCCCAGGGGAATAACTCCCCCGACAAGAGAATTGACGGTGCTGGATGCCGGCTGCGGTGAAGGTTCCCTCCTGGCCCGGCTTCTGGAAGGGCTTATCCGGGAGAGTTCTCTGGGATTTAAAAGGATCAGGGGAGTGGGGATTGATATTTCCAGAGAAGGAATTCAGATTGCTGCCCGGGATTACCAGGATATTATCTGGTGTGTGGCAGATGTGGCCCGGGCTCCCTTCCAGGAGAGGGGGTTCCACCTGATACTGAATATTCTATCTCCTTCAAATTACCATGAGTTCAACAGGATACTTGCCCCGGGAGGTACTGTTATCAAGGTAATTCCGGGGAGGGATCACCTGAAGGAATTAAGGGAGATTTTTTATGATGATACAGAAAGGGATGGGTATGGAGGGGAGGAGGTTATGAAGGCCTTCAAGGAAAATTTTCAGGTGAAAGATACCTTCAAGCTTTCATACAGTTATAATTCTTCCCTGAAGGGAGAAAAGCTGGAAGATGTAATTAAAATGACTCCCCTTTCCTGGAGGGCCGGGGAAAAAGAAAGGATAAGGGCCCTGAAGGAGGGAGTTGACCGGGTGACGGTAGACCTGGTGGTGGCAGCAGGAAAGGGCTTTAATTCTTTTCATGGGTAACATGGATAATATAAAGGAAGGGGAAAGTACCTTGAGAATACTTTATGAAAAGCTTTCCAAAATCTGCAGGGATAATCCCCGGGGAGAAAAAGTTATGGTTGTGCCCTCTCTCCTGGCGGGGAATGCTTTGCTGCGAAGTTTTAACCTGGCAGGATATGGTTTTTTAAACCTGCAGGTTAAAACCTTGACGGGGATAGCCCTGGATAAAGTGATGCCTTTGGTGAACCGGGAAGGGATTCAGGCCCTTCCTCAGGTCCTGGCGGTACGCCTGATGGAGGAAGTGATGGAGGAGTTGTCCCGGAAAGGGGACCTCTCTTACTTCTCTTCCCTGAAGATAAACCCTGCCAGTGCAGGGGTTATGCTGGAGGCAGTCCAGGAACTGAAGGAGGTGGGTTACAGTTCCGAGAATATTCCTGCCGGGGAGTTTGTGAAACTTGAAAAAGGTAAAGATATCCAAAAAATCCTGGAGGCCTACCAGGAAAAACTTATAGAAGAGGGCTATATGGACAGGGTTGACCTCCTGGAAGGAGCTTTGGAGGGTCCCCTGGAGGGGCCCAGGAATGAAAAATCAGGGGGGCATTTCCCGGGGGTAGGGTTCCTGGTGCCAGCTAACCTGGGGGTAAGCCCCCTGGAGAGGAAGTACCTGGACCGCCTCCTGGAGGAAAATGAGTGGTTTTATCTTCCCCTGGAAGAGGTTGGGGGGCTGGCTACCCCCTCCAGCTATTATTTTAATGGAAAAGGTGGGGGAAAAACCTCCGGTGGTTCTTCTCAGGTAACATCAGGGACAGGCTATTCCCCTGGAACAACCTCTTTCCTGGGATCCTTATACAGCCTTCCTTCTTCTTCCCCCGAAGGGGGTAGGGTTCCTGAGATAGACTTTTTCCATTCCTACGGAGAAACTGCCGAAGTAAGGGAAGTCCTGCGCCAGATCCGAAGGGAAGGCCTTAAGCTGGAAGATGTGGTGGTCTATTATACCTCCCGGGAGCCCTATGCCCAGCTTTTTTACGAGGAGGCCCGCCGCTGTGGGATACCTGTAACTTTTGGGGAGGGGCTCCACCTGGGAAACTTCTTGCCCGGAAAACTCCTCTTTGCCCTCCTTGAATGGGTTAAAAGGGATTTTGATGCCGGGTTGCTCCACCCTCTGGTGGGGGATAAGGCCTTTCAGATGGACCCGGGGGATGAGCCCTACCAGAAGGCCATGGCCCGGGAACTGCGCTCCTCGGGGATCGGCTGGGGCCGGGAGCGCTATGAACGCTGGGTCGGCTTGGTTTTTGAAGGGGAGAGCTCCCCAGAGGAGGAAGGAAATTTCTCTAAAAGGGTCAAGATTAAACTGGCGAATTTAATAAAAGAGCTCCTAAATTCTATACCCCTTACTGATGACAGGGGCAGAATAAACCCCGGGGAACTGGCCGGAGGCCTGGCCCGGGTGGTGGAAAAAAGAAAGGTTATCCAGGGGGAGGAGGAGAGGGCAGCTTACAATATGATTATGGACAACCTCCGCCTCCTGTCCCAGTCTCCCGGAGAAAGGGTAGAGATGATGGAGGCAGTGGAATGGATAGAAGGTATTTTTTCCTCCCGGCGGGTTGGTTCTTCCCTACCGGCCCCGGGAGCTATCCATGTGGAGGGATATGTAAGGGGCATCTGGGCGCCCCGGGAGCGGGTATTCCTGGTGGGGCTGGAGGGGAGGAAATTTCCCGGAAAGGCTACCCAAGACCCTATCCTCCTGGATGTGGAGCGGGAGGCTTTAAGTGGAGAGCTGGAACAGCTGGCTTTAAAGGCAGGGGAAAGTATTTATGCCATGGTGCAGTTGTTAGCTTCTCGGGGAGCCCACTGCTGGAAGTTGACCTTCAGCTTCCCTTCCTTTGACACGGTGGAGAACCGGGAAGAATCTCCCTCTCCCCTCCTTCTCCAGGTGTACCGGCTGGTCTCCGGGAACAGGAAAGCCGATTACAGCACTTTCCTGAAGGAAATTGGCCCCAGGAAAGGCTTTGTCCCCCCTTCCTCCCGGGAAGCCCTCAGCCAGGGGGAATGGTGGATGAACCGGCTTATCAGGAGGAATAAGGGGAAGGTTGAAGAAGTTGAAGGAGAAGATATCCTGGAGCATTTCCAGCACCTGAAGAGGGGCTTTTATGCCAGGGGACAGAGGCAAAGACCTGTTTTCACCCCTTACGAGGGGCTCATTTCCCCAGGTAAATCCCTATGGGAAAATGGAAGGTTCCTGTCCGCCAGCCTCTTGGAGGAACTGGCCGCCTGTCCTTACCGGTATTTCCTTAAGCATATCCTTCGGGTTTCTCCACCGGAAGAAGTAATATATGACCCGGGGGTATGGCTGGATGCCTATACCAGGGGAAGCCTTCTCCACCAGATTTTTGAAGATTTTTATCGAATATTGATAGATAGGAAGGAAAAGCCCTCCTGCAGGGACCACCTGGGGCTCCTGGAGTCCATTGCCCGGAAGCGGATAGAGGAACAGAAAGAGGAACTGCCTCCCCCCAACCAGGTTATTTTCGAATATGAAAGAAGGGAGATCCTGGAATCCTGCCGCTTGTTTTTGCGTTCTGAAGAAGAGCATGCCTCCTACAGCACTCCCCTTTACCTGGAGCTGAATTTTGGTAGGGGAGGGGAAAAAGAAAAGGGAGAGCCCGGCAGGATTATTTCCCCGGTGACGGTGGAACTTCCTTCAGGCCGTTACTTTAAGCTGCGGGGGAAAATAGACCGGGTGGATAAAAGGGAAGAAGACGGCGCTTACCTGGTAATAGATTACAAGACGGGAGGCACCTATAACTATCGGCCCGGCAGCAGGTTCAGGGGCGGCCGGCAGCTGCAGCATGTCCTGTACGGTATGGCCCTGGAAGAAATCTTAAAGGAAGAGGCTCCCGGAGAAGAATCTTACATCCGGGAAAGCGGCTACCTTTTTCCTACCCTTAAAGGGGAAGGGCAGAGGGTAATGCGCCCCTACCAGGAATGCCGGGGGGAGGCCAGGGAAATACTGGACAGCCTTTGTGAGCTAATTGACCGGGGAGCCTTTGTCATGACGGTGGAGCCTGACCAGGACTGTACTTTTTGTGATTACACGGCTGTATGTGATATGGATTCCTTTAGAGAGTTCATGGAAGAGAAAAAAAATGAAAACCAGGGGGAGCCGGTGACTTCCTTCCTTAAGGTTAGAGGTAAAAAATAAATTGGCAGGATATTTTCTAAAGGGAGAAGGGAGATATTATGGAACTTAAAGATAAAAAAGCCCGGGATCAGATAGAAAAAAACCTGGAGGCCAATATCCTGGTGGAAGCAGGGGCAGGTTCGGGGAAGACAACCAGCCTGGTAAAGAGGATGGCCAATTTAATAATAAACAACAGGTGCCGGGTAGAGGAAATGGCAGCTATAACCTTTACCCGGAAGGCCGCGGCAGAGCTCCGGGAAAAATTCCAGGATGAACTGGAAAAGAGCTACAACACCCGGGAAGACCCCCGGGTTAAAGAACTCCTGGGGGAGGCCCTGATGAACCTGGACCGCTCCTTCCTTGGTACTATCCACTCCTTTTGTTCCCGCCTTCTACGGGAAAGGCCTGTAGAGGCAGGGATTGACCCTGCCTTTAAAGAGCTGGATGATCTCCAGGAGGTCCTGGTGGTGGAGGAGGCCTGGCGGGAATACCTTACCTGGGTTAAGCTGAACCGCCAGGATTTACTGGACCCCATGGAGGAGATGGGGGTTTCCCCTGAAGCCCTGGAGGGCCTTTACCATACTTTTTGTCAGTACCCGGAAGTTCAGGTTCCTGTGGAGGCGGTTCCTCTGCCAGATTTTAAATCCTCCTTGAAAAACCTGGAGAGCCTGGTTGAAGAAGCCCTGGAGTATATTCCTTACCCTCCCCATGAGGATCGTTACGACAGCCTCCAGGATAGGATAAGGCAGGCCCGCCGCATGTATCAAAACCTGGACCTGGAGCAGCCTGCCAACGCCATGGGCCTCCTTTCCCTGTTTGAAAAGATTCCCAAAATTACTTTAAAACTTTGGGTAAGCAAAGAAGACGCCAAGGAAATCCAGGAAAAATTCCAGAATTTTAGCAGCAGCCAGGCCCTTCCCCTTATCCAGGGGTGGAGGGAATACTGCTACTATCATATATGTAATTTCTTGTTGCCGGGGCGGGAGTTCCTGAAGGAGTATAAAGAAGAAAGGTCTGTCCTGGGCTTTCATGACCTGCTGATGAAAACCAGGGAAATGCTTAGGGAATACCCTGAAGTAAGGAATTATTTTCAGGATAAATACCGGTGTCTCCTGGTGGACGAGTTCCAGGATACGGACCCCCTCCAGTCGGAAATCATGTTCTGCCTGACGGGGAGGGAAGTCCAGGAAAAGAACTGGCAGAAACTCACCCCCCTTCCCGGTTCCCTTTTTGTAGTGGGGGATCCCAAACAGTCCATCTACCGTTTCCGGAGGGCGGATATCGATACTTATAATCTAGCCAAAAAACTGATAAAGGAAAAGGGGGGAGAAATCCTTTCCCTGACCACCAACTTCCGGTGCCTCAAACCCCTGGGAGAGTTCTGCAACGGGGTCTTTGAAAAGCTCCTTGCCCTGGAGGAGAACAGATACCAGGCTCTCTTTACCCCTATTGATGCCTGGCGCCGGGAGGAAGAGGATACCCACTACGGGGTGAGGCTTTTAAAGGTGGGAGAAGGATATGGTAAAAAGGAGGAGATTGTGGAGCAGGATGCCCGCCAGGTGGCTGCCTTTGTCAGATATGCTCTGGGGGGGAATATAAAGCTGGCCCGCTCCCGGGAGGAAAAAGAAAAAGGCCTTACGGAAGTTCCTCGGCCCGGGGATTTCCTGGTGGTGTTAAGCTATAAAGAAATGATGGAAACTTATGCCCGGGCCCTGGAGGAGGAAGGAATTCCCGTGGCCATGACGGGAGGCAGTTCCCTGGGAAGCAGCCTGGAACTGAAGGAGCTTCTAAAACTATTAAAATATCTCCATGATCCCGATAACCAGGTGCTTCTGGTGGCAGTCCTTAAAGGCTTGTTTTTTGGTTTTAGTGATGATGATTTATATCAGTTTAAGAGGCAAGGGGGCAGGTTTAATCCCTTTGCCTCCCTGCCTCGGGAAATGGAGGAAGCCCCGGGGAAGTACTTCCAGGAGGCCTTCCAGAAACTTAAGAAATATATAAAGTGGAAAGGCTCCTGTCCGCCTCCCGTGGTTCTGGAAAAAATAATAGAGGACCTGGGCCTGATTCCCCTGGCCCTTTCTTCTCCCCTGGGAGAGAGAAACTGCAGCTACCTTTACCAGGTGCTGGAATATGCCAGGCAAAAGGGCTTGTCCTCCCCAGACCCCTTTCTGGAGATGGTAAAACAGGTGGAAGATCTTATGAGTATCAACCTGGAGGAGGAGCTGGACCTGGAGGTGGCTGACGGAGAAAGACTTCGCCTGATGAATCTCCATAAGGCCAAGGGGCTGGAAGCCCCCGTGGTAATCCTGGCCAATCCCTACAAAAGGGTTGATGTAAAAAGAGACAGCATAGACAGGCATATTGAAAGGACAGGGGAGGAACCCCGGGGGTATTTTTCCTTTACCCGCAAAAGAGGGTACCGGCAGGATAGAATCGCCCAGCCTCCCTCCTGGGATTATTATGCCCAGGAGGAGGAAAGATTTTTACAATCAGAAAAGATCAGGCTTTTGTACGTGGCTGCAACCCGGGCTAAGAACCTTCTGGTTATAAGTACCTGTGAAAAGGATCCTTCTATGAGGTATAACTCCTGGAGAGAAATAATAGAAAATGCTGAGGAGGGGAGTATGGAAGAAATACTCCTGCCTGGAGAGGCCTTTTCTAAGGAAGGGGAGGAAAGGGAAAAAGGAAAAGACGGGGAAGAAGTTAAAGGAAACGGGGCCGGGGAGAAAATTCCTGCAGGGAGTAAAAGCCCGGCAGTTTTCCAGGAAAGTTTAAGGGAGTGGCTGGAAAAAGCAGCCGCCCCAGGCTGGAAGATGGTGCAGCCCTCAGAGATAAGGATAGAAAGAAAAGGGGCCCAGGAACTCCAGGGAGAAGATTATTCCTGGCAGGAAAGGGCAGAAAAACAAGAGCTTTCACCAGGCCTGGAAGGGGGTCGGGAATGGGGAAATGTTATGCACCGGGCCCTGGAAGGATTGGTCAAAGGGGAGCCCCTCCTGGAGGAGCTTATCAAGGAAGAATTAGATATTTCCCAGCTGCCGGCAGAATACCTGGATAAGGTGTTGGGAGAACTGGAGGCCTTTAAAAACACCCCTCTGGGGCAGGAAATCCAGGAGGCAGGAAGGGAAAAGCACACAGAAGTACCCTTTTCCCTTAACCTTAGGGAAGGGGATTACCTCCATGAAATGATAGGTAAAGAATACCCTGGCTCCCTTCCTATCCTGGTCAGCGGGGTGATTGACCTGGTATACCGGGGAGAAAAAGGCTGGNTTATAGTGGATTACAAAACCGATGGGGTGGCTGATAAAGGGGAGCTTAACCGGCTCCTGGATAAGTATGCTCCCCAGGTCCATATATACGCCCATGCCTGGGAAGAACTCTCGGGGGAAAAGGTGGAAAGGGGAGAATTGTTTTTCCTGGACCGGAAAGCTTCTTTCCCTGTGTATCCTTAATCCTTTGCACCCTTAATAAAAATAAAAGGGCTGCCGGCCTTTGGCCGGCAGCCCTCTGCTGGATTTCTATTATTTATTATAATTTAATCTCAATTTCTGCCTCTTCCCTCAACTCTTCCACGTGGCTTTGAAGGACTTCGTTTTCCTTCTGCCGTTTTAAATCCTCCTCCAGCTGAGGTTTTACTTCTTCAAATTCCCCGAATTCTTCCCCCATCTGGGCGCTGTACTGATCATAAACAGCCTTTAACTCTTCTTCGGAAACTTCCAGGTCCTCTTCTGAAATGTTTTCTTCCTTGTAACTTTCCATGTATTTCTGGGCAGGTAGGGTCCGGGCTATATCTTCTTTAATTTCTTCCTGGGTTACGCCGGCAGCTTCCAGCTGTTGGTTAAGCTCTTCTTCTCCTCCAAACTGGGCCACCAGGTCCTGGTATTCCTGCTCCAGTTCTTCCTCGCTTACGGAAATGCCCTTTTCTTCTGCTGCCTGGGCCATAAGAAGGTTGGCAACCAAGCTGTCCAGGATCTGCCTTTCCAGCTGTTCAAGCATATCGGACATATCTTCGCTATCCAGGTCCATGCCCTGCATCTGGTACTGCTGTTTTTGCTGTTCCAGCATAACCTCCAGTTCCTCCCGGGCAATCTCTTCCCCATTGACGGTAGCTACTACTTCCTGGCTTTCCTCCTGGAACATTCCTTGAAGGGCTGTTAATGGTTTATCTAAAAAACCTGAGAAAGCTCCTACAGNCACTAAGGCAATTATTACCGCGGCAGCGATTAAATATAATGTTTTGCGGGGGAGGCTCACATTAATGTTGTTTCCTTTGTCTTCATTATCCATGACCTTACTCCTTTCTTGTATTAGGCTGTGCCAAAAAAACTACATAGATTATGGTAACATGAACTGTCTGGATTAACAAGGGGTATCCAATTAAAAAGGAATTCACCTTATAAAAGGATATTAATTTAATATGTAAACAGGAGAATAAGGCAGAAGAGGAAATAATAAACAAGCTAACAGGGTTTTCCCTTTCCAATTCCCCTTCTCCTTTCATTCGACTTTTTATTTCAAATAATGTAAATTTTAGAGTAATAATATGTTATTTGAGGGGGTAAAATATTGAACAATTTAAAATTAAAAAAAACTAGCCTGGTTAAGCTTAGCCTTTTAATATTGTCACTAATTATGGCTTTATTTTTTTTCGGCTGCACTGCACCTGCGACAAATCCTGACGGGGGGGCTGGTGTAGAAAATGAAGAAATAAAAGAAGAAAACAATGGGGAAGAAAACGGGGAGATTGCCGATAAGGAGAAGGAAGAAGAGAAGGAAGAGGAGATCTGCCCCGAAGAAAAGAAAGCTGAGGAAAGAAGAGAACAGGAAGTGGCTTTACAGGAGGAACTGGGAGAATTCTTTGTCCCCCTACCTCCCCTGGAGAAAGAAGAAAACCCGCCAGTAAAAGCCCGGGGTATATACGTGACGGGTAATTCAGCGGGTTACGAAGAAAGATTCAGCCGTCTGCTGGAAATGATTGAAACATCAGAACTTAACACCATGGTAATTGACGTTAAGAATGACCATGGGATAATCACTTACCCCAGCGAGATAGAAATAGCCCAGGAGATTCAGGAAGGACAGGCTGTTCCTGTCAGGGATATAGGGGAAGTTATAGATCGCCTTGAAAAAAGAGATATTTACCCCATAGCTCGTATTGTAGTCTTTCGGGACCCCCTTTTATCCCGGCATTATCCCGAGTGGTTTCTCCAAAGGAAAGAAGGGGGCGTTTGGGAGGATGGAAAGGGTTTTAAATGGTCCAGTCCCTACATGAAGGAAGTCTGGGATTACAATATTGCCATTGCCAAGGAAGCGGCTTTGATGGGCTTTCGGGAAATACAGTTTGACTATGTGCGCTTTCCTGAAAATGCGGAAAGGTTGGACAGGGAGGCTAACTTCCCCGGTCAGGATGACCGGTCCAAGGAAGAAATAATTCGTGATTTCCTCATATATGCCGGAGAAGAGCTGGAGGAGTACAATGTGTACCTTTCAGCGGATGTTTTTGGGGTAATTTCCACCTCCTGGGGGGATTCAGATGAAATAGGGCAGAACTGGGAAAAATTAACCCCCTATGTGGATTATATTTGCCCCATGGTTTACCCCAGCCATTATGGTCCCGGTTATTTTGGGTATTCTGTTCCCGATGCGGAACCGGCGGGGACGGTAAGGCATGGCCTTAAGGATGCGGTTAAGCGGAATGCACCCGTGGAAGACCCGGCTATTATAAGGCCTTACCTGCAGGGTTTTACCGCCAGCTGGGTCAGGGGTAACATTTCTTACGGTCCCCAGGAGGTTCGGGCCCAGATTAATGCTGCCCTGGAGCTGGGGATTGATGAGTATTTAATCTGGAACGCTAGAAATAGATATAATCCTGATTTCTTTCTGACGGAGGAGGCCGCCCGGCAGGAAAGGGAAAGGATTTTAAAGGAACGGGAGGAGGAAGGTCGCTGCACCCTTAACAAGACTGCCCGGGAGGCTTTAGTGGATTACCTGGAGGGAGTAAAGGAAAAGGACTGGCGTAAGACATACCTGCTCCATTCTACGGATTTTTCCATAGATTATAGAGAGTACCGGGATTGGGTTGAAGAATGGGTGAGTGGGCCTTATTCCTATGAGATAACGGACAGCCGGGAGGAAAGAGAGGGCAAGTCTTATGAACTGGACCTGGTTATAAGGGCTGGTGAAGAAGAACTGAAACTGGAAGGACAAACTTTTAAGGTATATAAAGAGAACAAAATTTGGAGAGTTAGCCCTCCCTCCCTCTTTACAGACCTTCTTACCCGTGCTCCCCGCCCCCGGGATCAATAATCTTAAGAGATAGGAGTTGACTGACATGAAACACTTCTTTTGTGGCAGACCCATGCGCTACTTCCTGGTAGCAGTGGTATTATTGACCATTACTTTACTGTTTTCGGCAGGTAATGCTGTGGCCCAGGAAAAAATTGTAGAGAGGATTTTTGGTGCTGACCGGTTTGAAACAGCCGTGGAGATTTCTAAATCAGGTTGGGAACAAGCTGAATGGGTTATTCTGGCCCGGGGTGATGATTTCCCCGATGCCCTGGCGGGAACCCCCCTGGCATACCAGAAGGAAGGTCCTGTTCTCCTTACTTCCCGGGAAAATCTTGAGCCCGAAACCAGGGAGGAAATTCAGCGCCTTGGAGCTCAAGGGGCTGTTATCCTGGGAGGGACAGCCGCTGTTTCTGACCAGGTAGAAGAAGAGCTCCGGGAGATGAACCTGGAAGTAGAAAGGATTGGGGGAGAAAACAGGTATGAAACGGCAAGGCTGGTGGCGGAAAAGCTTCTTTCAGATACCCAAAGGGCAGTTATTGCTTATGGAGAAGATTTCCCCGATGCCCTGGCGGTTGCTCCTTACGCAGCTCGCCACGGCTATCCAATACTCTTAACTCTAAAGGAAGATTTGCCCCAGAGTACGGGAAAAGCCCTGGAGGCATTAGATATAAACGAAACCCTGGTGGTGGGCGGAGAGGCTGTTATAGGAGAGGAAGTCCTGGAAAACCTACCGGCTCCTACCCGGTTAGCAGGGGCGGACAGGTATGAAACGGCGGCAGAAATAATTCGCCAATTTGATATTGGGGAAGATAAAGCCTATGTGGCGGCAGGCACTGATTTTGCCGATGCTTTATCGGGCTCGGTTTTAGCTGCCCGGGAAAGGATGCCCCTTATTTTGGTCCGGCAGGCTTCCCTCCCTTCAGCTGCCAGTCAGCTGATAGAAGAAAGAGGGTTTAACCATTTTGTAATCCTGGGGGGTGGCCGGGCTGTTTCCCCGGCAGTCAAATGGACCCTGGAAGAAAGGCCTGCTGAAATTCCCGAGGATTACCGGGAGGATCCGGTTAGTAAGCCTTTTGAAAAAGGACTTTGATGAGGTAAGGGAGATCCTGGGTGAACCCGATGAGGAAGGATATGATGGGAGGTTTGGAGGGGTGGATTACCTCCGCTACCAGGAGGAAGCTCTCTTTATAATGTCCCCCCACTTTGATGTAGATGATTTAGAAGAAGAAGTAGTAAATTCCATATTAATGGGGGAAGGGAGTGAGATTTTTAATATAGAGGTAGGAATGACCTTTGAGGAAATAGCGGGCATTCTGGGACCCCCGGATTCAGGCCCTTCCCTTGATGAAAGGACCCGGGATTATTATATCATCTGGTACGCTTTTGGTGATAGGGATAACCAGGTTCCCGAATTTGAATTGTTTTTCAGTGCCAGGGACCTGGATGCCCGTACCTTTGAGGCCTTTCTAACCTGGAATTATGCGGACCACCCGGTAAGTGAATTATCCCCAGGCTATCCCAAGGAAAAAATAGCCGGGGCTATACCAGAATATTATGAGGAAAGATTAAACTATATCGGGATTCATGAAAAGATAGGGTCATACTCTACCGAGTATGACCCTGGCCAGACGGGTAGGGTTACAAACATTAAGCTGGCATCGGAAAGTATTAGTGGTTCCCTTCTGGCACCGGGCCAGCATTTTAGTATGAACGAGACTGCCGGTCCTTATAGCCGGGAAAGGGGATTTCAGCCCGCCCCTGTTTTTAGGGCAGGAGAAGTGATTACAGGGATAGGGGGAGGGGTCTGCCAAAATTCCTCCACCCTTTATAACGCTGTCCTCCTGGCGGGATTGGAGGTAACGGAACGCCACTCCCATTCCCTTCCCGTTTGGTACCTTCCTCTGGGAAGGGATGCTTCCGTATCTTACGGGATAACAGATTTAAAGTTTTCTAATCCCCTGCAAAAGTATGTTTATATTCAAATGAGAGCTTCTGAGGGTGTTTTAACGGTTAATGTATTCGGAACGAAGGAAAAGGAAGTGGAAATAAGTTCTTCCATTGTGGAATATATTGATCCTCCCGTAGAATATATCGAGTCCCCAGATGTTACAGAAAGGGTTGTGGTCCAGGAGGGAGCCAGGGGCTACAGGACGGTTACCACCATTACAGTTAATGGGAAGGAAGAGGTTCTCAGCCGGGATTATTACCAGCCCCAGGAAAGGGTAATAAAAATCCCCCTGTAAATNNATTTTCCCAGGGAGATTTATACTTGCTTTATCCTTTATTNTTCCTTTTCCAGTTGAGCCAGGCGTTCGTTTAACTTTTTTATTTCATTCATCAGTTCCTGTTGNAAGTTTTTTATTATNGTTTANTNAATTNTTTGNTTTTCCTTTTTTAAGATCATGGAGCTCTTTATTTATAGAGAGAATTTCTTCCGCTTTTCTAAAAAGAACCACCTTGGACCAGGGGAAGTTAATAACGTTTGATGCAGGATCCGGCCCGAAATCCGGCTCTTTACTCTGATCAGGCAGCTTGACCTTTCCCTTTTCTACGGTGGGTATTTCAAATCTGCCCCGCCTGTACACCCGGGAAATGTTTCTGCCCGGGAGTATTTTATCGTAAGGGAAAAAATGGCAATCACCCTTTTTTACCGTGTAAACACCTTCATCGGTTACTACCAGGGCTTCCCCCTTCATACCTTTTACCACTGCTTTAATATCTTCATCACCCTCAATATTTTCGTCGATTACATCCCCAATTCTCTTAGGAATATAATCAAATACTATAGATTCTGCCATGGAACAGATTGATTTTTTATCCGGCATAACTATACCCTCCTTTCAACATCTATTATAATAAAAAAACAGGCTAAAAACCAGTGCATTTTAATTGACTAAGGGTTCGTGGAGTTTTTTATTATTTTAAGAAGCCAGGCCATGTTTTCCCCCAGCCTGTCCATGGTTCCCATCCCTTCTGCATCGGATTCCACTTCTCCCCTTTCTTTCCCCACGCCCAGGTTCCAGTAAGTGGAGCCCGGAATTATCATTTCGTTAATTAAAAAGAAATTATTAATGGTTTGAAAAACATTTATGGAGCCTGCCCGGCGAACAGCGACCACGGCAGCCCCCACCTTTCGTCTAAAAAGGTTGTCGTTTCCCTTGGCAACATAACCTGCCCGGTCCATTAAAGCTTTGGTTTCAGCCGTCAGGGAGGCAAAGTAAGTTGGCGAGCCGATGATGATCCCATCAGCTTCAATCATTTTTTTTATGCAGTCATTAACTATATCTGAGTCAATGGCACATTTCTGGTTTAGTTTTTTTCTGCATTCCCGGCAGGCAGTGCATCCCCTTATCCTGGTTCCCGATAAATCTATGAGTTCAGTATGAATACCCTCTTCCTCCAGCTTGTTCAGTGCTTTTCTGATAAGTATCCCCGTGTTTCCATCTTTGCGGGGACTTCCGTTAAAGGCTACTACCTTTATCATTTTTCTATTCCTCCCTGTTCGCAATTTTCAAGGGTACTTCTTTTTTTAATTCTATCAGGATAAAGAAAATCCTGCAGAGGAATAAAAGGAAAAGGGGCTAATCTGCCGAAAGAGATATAAAAAGAGGAATTTAAAACGGGGAAAGTTAGGAGTTTATTGATGATTATGAATGACCTGTTAATATGGATGGGGATAGTCTTATGTATAACCCAATCTGCAATGCTTTCGGGCTTAAACCTGGCTGTGTTCAGCCTTAGCCGCCTTCGCCTGGAGGTGGGGGCAGAGGGGGGAGATGTTTATGCAAAAAGGGTCCTGGCCCTGAGACAGGATGCTAATTTTACCCTTGTAACCATTTTATGGGGTAATGTGGCCATCAATGTACTTCTGACTCTGCTGGCGGATTCGGTAATGGCAGGAGTGGCAGCATTCTTTTTTTCTACCGTGGTTATTACCTTCGTGGGTGAAATTATCCCCCAGTCCTTTTTTTCCCGGTATGCCCTTCCCGTGGCAGCAACCCTGTCACCTTTACTGCGTTTTTACCAGGTTATTCTTTGGCCTGTGGCCAGGCCGGTGGGGAAGGCACTGGATGCCCTGGTAGGGCACGAGGTCATTCCCTGGTTTCAGGAGGAGGAATTAAGTGAAGTTTTGCGCCACCATGCCCTTAAGGCTGATACAGAAATAAGCCGGTTGGAGGCTGTCGGGGCTATAAACTTTTTGGCCCTGGACGATTTGCCTATCAAGGAGGAGGGGGAGGGGCTGGATTCACGGAGTATAATAAGCCTTCCCCTTAAACAGGGTTATCCCCAATTCCCGGCCTTTGAAAGGAAACAGGAGGATCCCTTTTTACAGAGGATTGCTTCTTCTGGCAAGAAATGGGTAGTTTTTACCGATAAAGCAGGGGAGCCTCGTTATGTAGCGGACTCCCATGCTTTTCTAAGGTCTGCTCTTTTTGGAGGTGATGACTTCAATCCTGTTTCCTTCTGCCATCGCCCCCTTATTGTCCGTGACCCCAACCTTCCTCTGGGGCAGGTTTTGAGCAAATTAACTGTTCGTTCGGAAAAACCCGGTGACGATGTTGTTGATGAAGACTTAATTATTCTCTGGGGGGAAGTAGAACGCCGTATTATTACCGGGTCAGATATTTTGGGACGTTTGCTAAGGGGAATAGCACGAAATATCCCTTCCCTGAGACAATGAAAAACTGCCCCTGAAGAGAGGGGCAGGAAAGATAGATTTATGGAAGAAAGGCTTTTAATCTACTTTTTTATATCTTTAATCTGGTATGTAATATCACCCACTGGGGCTTCTACCACAACTACACTCCCTATGGTTTTTCCCATAATTGCTCTTCCTACAGGAGATTCATTGGAGATTTTGTTTTTTTCCGGGTCGGCTTCTACAGTTCCAACTATAGTATATTGATAAAGCTCGCATGTTTCCAGGTCTTTAAGTATGACGGTGCATCCCAGACAGACAGCTTCGGTGTTTACCTCACCTTCCTTTATGAGAAGGGTATTTCTCAGCATTTTTTCCAGGGTGATGATTCTACCCTCGACAAAAGCCTGCTGGTTTTTTGCTTCCTCATATTCGGGATTTTCACTGAGATTTCCGAAATGAAGGGCTGCTTTTATCCGGGTGGCCATTTCTTTTCTTTTTACGGTTTTTAAATATTCCAGCTCGCTCTCCAGTTTTTCCAGTCCACTGTAGGTTAAAACTACTTCTTTTGTATGCATATATCATTCTCCTTTGCCTGAATATTCATAATATTTATAAAATTAATAATCTTGTACTACTATAACATTTTTTACCTCTAAGTGTTTTAAGAAAGTTTTAAGGGAATCTAAATATTTTTTTAAGTTCCTTTCTGCTCTGATTTATGGGGCTTAGAGAAGGCATCTGACAATTTGACAAAATTAGACATTATTCATCAAAGGGCCAGGAAGGTTACTGGGAGAATTAAAAAAGATAAATGTGAAAAAGATAATTAGTTTGCAGCAAGATAGCCAGTAAGCGGGGGGATTAGGGTGAAAGAATTAGGATCAAAAAGAATAGGGATGAAAAAGATAATAGAGTTAGCACTTCTAAAGAAACTGTTTCCCCTTTTTTTAACATTAAATTTAATTTTTTTCTGTGGAGGGTGCTTAACTTTTCCTGATCCGGAAAAAAGGGTAGTTAACTTTTGGTCTGCCTATCAGGAGGGGGACTATAAAAAGGCAGAATATTATACAGCATTTGACGTGGAAGAGGTATTTGAAAGGATATGGCCTCCTGGAGATGATGAAATATTCAGCGATAAAATGTTCCAAAATTATATTGAACGGGTGGATATTACGGTAAAAGGACATGAAGTAGATGACAGCAGGGCTTACGTGGAGGTTTACGTAAGTTGGCCTGATATGGATTATTTTATGGATCGGTTAATGGTGGAGGCGGTCCCGGCGGCTTTTTCTGCTGCTGTGGCCGGGGCTGATAAAGAGAAAATTGATACTTTTTTGAGGACTTTATCTTTAGAGATACTTGAGGAGACTCCAGAAATTACTACTCCCCACAGGGTGCCCCTGGAATTGGAAGGAGATGACTGGAAGCTGGTTGAGCCGCCTGTGCCCCATGTTAAGGAAGTGTTCGATTTGCCCCAGGGGAAAGACGGGAATACTGAGCCGGAAAAATATAGGGTCCCTACTTTTTCAAAAGACTTTTTGGGGGAACCGGAAATCCAGGATGTTAAGGGAGAGCTCCCCGCTCCTTCAAAGGAACCTGCCGGTGCCGGTGAAGTGGTTAAACTTGATTTTCTTGATGCTTTATCTGGAAGGGTGAAACTTGAAATAGAAATGTTAGAAACCCTTCGGGGTGAAATGGCCTGGAAGAAGGTAAAGGAAGCAAGTCCTTCAAATGAGAGACCGCCAGAGGGGAAAGAATATCTTCTGGCCAAATTCAGGATCAGGCTTATAGAAGGGGAAAAAGGGGAACCTTTAAATATTAGTGATTTTATGTTTGAGGCAGTCAGTCATAGAGGGGTGGTATATGAAAACTATCTCACCCTTGAAGGCCTTGAGCCTGTCCTGAAGGTGCGCCTTAATGAGGCCGAGGAGTACCAGGGATGGACTTATTTCCTGGTGGGAGAGAAAGATAAACCCTTAGCCGTTTTTCAGCGGGGCCAGGAAGGTGAGGCATGTTTTAATTTAGAATAACTTAACAACTCACAACACAGTGTATCGATTTATTAACTTATTGAGCAGGTTTGATGGTGATGGTGAGTTCAACCAGGTGTACTTCTTTAAAACCTTCTTCTACAGATTTTTTCATTAAACCCTCTAATTCTTTTGAGTTTTTTTCCTTGTAAACGCTGGCTTTGTCTAAGGTTACGCCTGCAGGTCCTTGAGGGCTGTCTTTTAGATAGCCTTCTTTATATTTTACAGCATAGAGCTTCATGGCAATCCCCTCCTTTCTTTGTTTTATGGTCATATCTAAAGGGCAGGCTGAAGATTCAGGTTTTAATGCAGGTGGCTTTGGCATTTTCCAGGCTTTTTAATTCTTTCAGGCCCTTCTGGGGGTCGTAGCTTTGTTCTCCCACCCATTCCCTCAATTTTGCCAGGGCCCTTCCTGACTTAATAAGTTCCCTGGACTGGTGGATTCCATCCCGGATATCCTTTCCTTTATCCATCAAGTATATTATCAGGGCGGCATTTAAACAGGCAATATCCTCCCGCTCCCTTTCCCCTTCACCCTTAAGGAGGTTTACCAGCCTTTGGGCTTCTAACTTTTTGCAGGAGGAAGGCTTCAGGTTTTCTTCCCGGCCCCGACTTAGCCCCACATCCTCCGGCGTAAAAGAATAACAAATGATCTCTCCATTTTCCTTTAATTCAGCGACCAGGGTCTCCCCCAGGGTGGAGGCTTCGTCCATGCCCCTTTTACCGTCTCTGCTGAGGCCATGAATAACAAGGGCCCTTTTATAGCCTGTTTCAGCCATGATCAGGGGCATCTTACGAAGAAGTTCCCGGGAATAAACCCCCCGGACCCCGTACTGGGGCAGGGCAGGGTTGGCCAGGGAGG
>SL_8KL_010_SEDDRAFT_10000917_pt1 | contig 25738 bp, 26 predicted proteins | sample SodLakKL_010_SED_4_FD_11160 | JGI IMG/M metagenome (IMG submission 11160) | reverse complement strand
GAGCCAGAGCCAGAGCCAGAGCCAGAGCCAGAGCCAGAGCCAGAGCCAGAGCCAGAGCCGCCCCCGGAGCCCCGTCCCGAGACGCAGCCGGATTCGCCGGCCCAGGTCGCGGGTCCCGCTGAGCCAGACGAAGCCTCGCTGGCCGGTCCGCGAGTGGACGAAGCACCGGTTCCGGGAATGCTGGAAGACGGTGACGGCGAACCCTTCGAGGAGCCGGGTTTCGGGGCGGCCTACCTGAACAATCCGCCGCCCGAGTATCCGCGGATCTCGCAGCGGCGCAGGGAGCAGGGGACCGTGGTGCTGTGGGTGGCGGTCGGCGCCGACGGAAGCCCGGTCAACTGGCGGGTTGAACGCAGCAGTGGACATGATCGCCTGGACAATGCGGCGCTCGAGGCCGTCTCCGAGTGGCGCTTCGAGCCGGCCCGACGGGGCAATCGCCCGGTCGCGGCTTCGGTACTCGTGCCGATGGAGTTCCGGCTGCGATGACGACGACAAAGCGGTGAGAGCAAGAGGTCCGAGATGAACGACCTGAACATTCTTTACGTTTTCTACCACGGCGATCCCGTGCTGATCGGGGTCTTCCTGACCCTGCTGGTGCTCTCGATCGCGACCTGGGCGATCGCCGCAACGAAGGGCATCAACCTGATTGAAATACGACGTGCGAACCGGCGGTTCCTGGAAGGCTTCTGGAACGCCAGCAGCCCCCGGGGATTGCGCCAGGTGGTCGCCGACGGGCGCGGTCCGCTCGCCGAGATGGCCCGGGACGGCTGGCACGCGGTCGAGAGCTATCCCGGCCGTCAGGACTTGAGCCCCAAGGGGCAGCAACGTCTTGACGACCACATGATCCGGATGATCCGCCAGTCGATGGACCGACAGCAGCTGCGCATGCAGGCAGGTCAGACGCTGCTGGCATCCGTGGGCAGCCTGGCACCGTTCATCGGACTGTTCGGTACCGTCTGGGGGATCCACAACGCGCTGATCGAGCTGTCGATCCTCGAAAGCGTGTCGATGGATCTGGTCGCCGGTCCGCTGGGTGAGGCGCTGGTCGCCACCGCCGCGGGCCTCGCCGCAGCCATCCCCGCGGTCGCGTTCTACAACGTCTTCAACCGCTTCAACCGGCTGATGCAGCAGGACCTCGAGGCGTTTGCGCACGACCTGCACGCCTACCTGATGCATTCCGACCACGCACCGGGTGCGGCAGGCCGGCAGACCGATGCGGACCCGTTGCCGGCCAGCGACACGCGGCCCGCCGCGGAGGGAGCCTGACGATGTCCTTCGGACGCCTGGGCGACACCAACGAGCCGATGTCGGACATGAACGTGATTCCGCTGGTCGACGTGATGCTGGTGCTGCTGGTGATCTTCATCGTGACCGCACCGATCATTACGCATTCGGTGCAACTGGAACTGCCGCGCGCGAGCAGCGCGCCGAGCGAGGAGACGGTCGACAGTGTAACGCTCGCGCTGGACGGCGCCGGCGGACTGTACTGGAACAACACCCCGATCGACCAGTCGGCGCTGTTCGGGCGCCTTCAGGAAGCGGTGACGGCCGATCCGGAGCTGGCGGTCTATCTGCGCGCCGACCGCGACACCCGCTACGAGGTGCTGGCCCGGATCATGGCCGACGCCCGCCGGGCCGGCGTTGCACGCCTCGGCTTCATCTCGCAGCCGGACGAGAACTGATCGCAGCCGGTTCCGGAAAGACTGCTTCGATACCCCGAACCGGGAACGACGAACCGCCGCTTGCCGGAGGTGCGGGCCGGCCGCTTCCCATCACTCGCAGCGAAGCGTGCGCTGAGAAAGCCAGGATGGCTTTATTCAGCGCTTCCTGAGCTGGGCCCCATAGGCTGGACAGAGGCTCCCGCCCGACAAGCGGCATTCTCTGCCCCCCGAAGAAATGGACACGATGAGCCGGGCTCCCGGTGTTCAGGCCGATCCATTAACCGGGCTCAGAAGCTGCCGAAAAGCGTGCCCAGCGTGATCAGCAGCACCAGCGACAGGAACGGAGCCACCATCGCCACCATCGCCAGGTCGAAATAGGACTGCCGGTGCGTGAGTCCGGCGATCGCGAGCAATGTGATCACGGCGCCGTTGTGGGGCAAGGTATCGAGGCCTCCGGTGGCGACGGCGGTGACCCGGTGCAGCAGGTCGGGGTCGATGCCGGCGACCCGCGCCATTTCCATATAGGTGTCGCCCAGGGTCGACAGCGCGATACTCATTCCACCCGACGCGGAACCGGTCATTCCGGCCAGCACGTTCACCGCGATGGCCAGCGATATCAGCGGGTTGTCCCCACCGAGCTGTACCACGCTGTCGCGGATCAGCAGGAAAGCGCTCAGCGACGCGATCACCGCGCCGAAGCCGACGAGGCTCGCGGTATTGAAGATCGGGACCAGCGATGCGTTCGCCCCGTTGTCGAGGCTCTGCTTGAACTGCGGGAGCCTGCGCCAGTTCATCGCCACCAGCAGGAGCAGAGCCGATACCAGCCCGGCGATGACGGCCCAGATGCCGCGTACCTCCTCGATGTCGGTCTCGCCGTATAGCGGCTGGGCGAGGAACTCGGTATCCATGCGCGGGATCACGACGAAGGTGAACAGCAGGTTCACCGCGATCACGGTGACCAGCGGCAAAAGGGCAACCAGGAACGACGGCGGTTTCACCGGCGGCTTTTCAACCGGGAGTTCCATCAGGTCGAAGCCCTCGCCGGCCGCCTTTTCCCGCAGCTCGCGGTCCGGCGTGAAAGCGGCGTCCGGGTGGTCGCCGTAGCCCTCGTGCGCGAGCCTGCGCGCGCGGTGCTGCAGCCACAGCATGCCGAGCGTGAACATCGCCACCGCGGTGATCACCCCGAGTCCCGGCGCCGCGAAGGGGCTGGTGCCGAAAAACGGCATCGGGATCGCGTTCTGGATCGAGGGCGTGCCCGGCAACGCGGTCATCGTGAAGGTGAAGGCGCCGAGCGCGATCGTCGCCGGGATCAGCCGCTTGGGGATGTCCGCCTGCCGGAACAGGGCCGCCGCGATCGGGAATACCGCGAAGGCCACCACGAACAGCGACACGCCGCCATAGGTCATCACTGCGCCGGACAGCACCACCGCGAGGATTGCGCGGTTGGCCCCGAGTTTCGCAATGATTCCGTTCGCGAGGGTCTGCGCGCTGCCCGAGTCCTCCATCAGCTTTCCGAACACCGCGCCGAGCAGGAAGATCGGGAAATACAGCGTGATGAAGCCACCCGCGCCGCCCATGAAGATCTGCGTGTAGGCGGCCAGCGCGTGGCCCTCCCGGGTTGCGACGACCGCGAAGGTCGCCAGTGCCGGTGTGAGGATCAGCAGGCTGACGCCCCGATACGCGAGGTAGATCAGCAGCCCCAGGGCGACGAACACCACCAGGAGATCGATCATGGTTGATCCCCCGAGTCGTCTGTTGTCGGCGGACGCAGGGTGTCGGTGGCGAACAGGGCCTTCAGGTCGAAGGTGGCGCGAACGCCAAGGTCATCGTAGTGGCGCTCGAGAAAGCGGTCCGCCCACGACCACCCCCGCTTCCTGAGGTGCTGCAGGTACTCCCACTCGGCGTTGAGCTTGCTGGACGCGTCGAGATCCTTGAGTTCCTCGTGGGCGTGAATCAGGTGCACGAACACGTCCCGGTAGCGCTCCGATTCGAGCTGTTCGACCTCGATCAGTTCGTGCAGCAGTTCGATCAGCCGCAATTCCTTCACCAGGCTCGCATTGAAGGTGATCTCGTTGATCCGGTTGACGATGTCTCGGCCGGTTCGAGGCAGGTCCTCGCGCTCGAGGGGGTTGATCTGCACGATGATCAGGTCACGCGTGGCCTGGTCCTCGACCAGCGGATACAGGGCCGGATTGCCGATGTAGCCACCATCCCAGTAAGCCTCACCGTCGATCTCGACCGCCTGGAACATGAACGGCAGGCACGCGGAGGCCATAACCGCGTCCACCGACAGGCCAGGCTGGCTGAAGGTTCGGCCGCGGCCAGTGCGGACGTTCGTCGCCGTGACGAACACGCGCAGGTCCGGACAGCGGTTGACCCGGTCGAAGTCGACCTGATCGGCGAGCAGATCCCGCAGCGGATTGAAGTTCAGCGGGTTCAGCTCGTAAGGGGAGAACTGTCGCGTCAGTTGCTCGAAGAACAGGTAGGCGGGGGACCGGTCCAGACTGTAATTGCTGGTCAGGCGGTCCCACGGGCTGCGTTGTATGGGCGAGAGCATCGCCGCGTTGCTCACGCTTTTCCAGAACCGGTGAAGGGCCTCGCGCGCGCCGTCGCGCCCCCCGCGGTCGAGGCCGTCCGCGATCACGACCGCGTTCATCGCACCCGCGCTGGTGCCACTGACGCTCGAGATATCGATGCGGTCGTCCGACAGGAGCCGGTCCAGAACCCCCCAGGTCAATGCACCGTGGGCGCCACCACCCTGCAACGCGAGATCGACGGTCTTCGGACCCTTCCTGGATGGCATCTGTTTGCTCCTGCCAAGGTTGAAAGCCGGTATTGCACCGCAGCATAAGGCTGCTGTCCAGTCCGGTGACGGCGCCGGACGGGAGCGGCGCGATCTTTCACGCTAACTCCCATGGCACTGCGCCACCCCGAAGGATGACAAGTCCGGCCACGGATACACACGGATCAACGCGGATAGGGCTTCAATCAAAAAAGAGCCGTGTTCATCCGTGTCCATCCGTGGCTTGTTTTCACGCTACAGTTCCGGCTCTGTCCCGAGTCGATTCCCCAGGAGTCCGATCATGGTCCACGCCATCCTTGCCCTACTGGTCTGCCAACTGCTCGGCGAGATCATCGTCCGTGCCACCGGTATCCCGATCCCGGGTCCGGTGCTCGGCATGCTGCTGATGCTGGGTGCACTCGCCGCGCTGCGGGAGGTGCCGGACGAACTGAACGCGGTGGCGGGCGTGCTGCTGTCGCACCTGTCGCTGCTGTTCGTGCCGGCGGGTGTCGGCGTGATGCTGCATGCCGCGCGAATCAAGACGGAGTGGCTGCCGCTGCTGGCGGGGCTTTTCGTGTCCACCGCGCTGACCATTGCGGTCACCGGTCTGGTCTTCTTCTGGGTGATGCGCAAGATGGGGCTCTGCGAAGCGGAGCAGAAGCCGTGAACGGCCCGAGCGACCCGGTGGAGGGAGCGGATCCGCTCGACTTCGATCTGCTGTGGGTCTACCTGCAGCAGGAACCGCTGCTGTGGCTCACGGCAACGCTCGCCGCCTATGCGGTCGGGCACGCGCTGCACCGGGCGGCGGGCGGCTCGCCGCTGGTGAACTCGGTGGCGGTCGCGATTGCACTGCTGGTGGCCATTCTGGTGGTCAGCGGGACCACTTACGCGACCTACTTCGACGGTGCGCAGTTCGTGCATTTTCTGCTCGGACCCGCGACGGTGCTGCTGGCGGTGCCGCTGTACCGCAATTTCAACCGCGTGCGCCGGCTGCTGGTGCCGATGCTGGCGGCGCTGCTGGCGGGCTCGGTGACCGCCGTCGTCTCCGCGGTGGCGGTCGCGGGCGTGCTCGGCGGTAGCCGCGAGACCCTGCTGTCGCTGGCCCCGAAGTCCGCAACCACGCCGATCGCGATGGGCATTGCCGAGGAGATTGGTGGCCTGGCCTCGCTGACCGCCACCCTGGTCATCATCACCGGGATCATCGGCGCGATGATCGTGACCCCGCTGCTCAATGCGCTGCGGGTGACCGACTGGGCCGCCCGCGGCTTCGCGGTGGGCGTCGCGTCGCACGGCATCGGTGCCGCGCGTGCCTTCCAGGTCAATCAGCTCGCGGGCACCTTTGCCGGGATCGCGATGGCCCTGAATGCCCTGCTGACCGCCCTTCTGGTGCCGCTGCTGCTGGGGTGGGTCTGAGGGCGCTGTCCGCAGGAGCGGCCTCTGGCCGCGATCAGGCTTGCCTGAATGACGGGCATCGCGGCTGGAAGCCGCTCCCGCGCGGGTGGTGCGGATGGTGTGAGGCGTCAGTTGCCGTACTCGAGCACCTCGGCGATGCGGGCGGCGCGGGCCCGTCGATGTCCTCGACCGCGGCCAGCGCGTCGGCGTCCGCCGCGAGTACCTTGCGCGCCGATCCGAAGTGCCGCAGCAGCGCTTCCGCCCGGTCCGGGTCGATGCCGGGAAGCGCGCCGAGCAGGTACAGCTGGGCATCCCGGCGGATGGTGGGTTTGCCCGGCCGCTCGGCCGTGGCGGCGCCGTGGGCCGCTGCCAGTCCGAGCAGGTAGATCAGCATGCCGCTGTTGTCTGCATCCGGGCTGGGTAGAACGGAGACGTCGTGGCCCACCACCATCGCCGCCAGCGCCCGGTGGATGTCCAGCGCCTGCTGGTGGAACCGTGCCGCGTAGAGGTCGCCCTCAACGATGTAGACCACTTGGGAGTGCTGGCTCTTGAGCTTGGCCACCTTGTCCCAGAGGCTTTGGTCCACGACGCTCAGGATCAGGTCGGTGGCCGATTTCCGCTCGACGATCACGTCGCCCGGCAACAGGTAGTCGCCCACATCCATCTCGGTGAATTCGAGCGTTACGCCGGTCAGGTCTTCCAGGCGCTTGATGATTCGGCCTTTCTCGCGGGTGTCGACAAGGATGTTCAGTTCAGGTGCGTTCATTGAGACTCCGGGGGATGTGTGCGCGCACATGGGTACCACAGAGCGGGCCGTACGAACACCGCCGGGACGTGTGGATTAACGTCAAGGTTGTGCATTTCCCCTCTCACGCTCGCGGGAGAGGGGGCGACATCGGCGGCGATGGTGCCCGGGCCGGAACGTCCGCGCGCCCCGCCGGGAACCGGCAGCGCGGCACATGGTACGATTCACCCTTGGTACTAGGGTTTTCGCCGCCGGGGCGCTGTGCGGCGCGGGGCATCGGGGTCATCCCCCATCTGCGCCCCGGGCCTGCCCGGGGGGCACGGCCGTGCTCCGGCTGCGGGGAAACGGTATCATCCCGCGCCGTGCGGGACCGCGCCCGTGCAGGCCATCCCCGCCGGGGCGTTTCGAACTGCGGATTCACTCGTCCCGGCGATGGCTTCTCGGCCTCGACGGGACCCCCTTCAGGAAGTCAACCAGGACCGGCTTTTCCGATGGACGCGCCCGTGATCTCCCTGCGTACCTACGTGCTCATCGACGCGTTGCAGCCGCAACTCGCGTCGTACATGGCCACGGTGTCACAGGGATTTCTGCCCAAGCCGGGCGACTCCTGCCTGTGGCTGGAGGTGGAACCGGGCATGGCGATCCACCGGTTGACCGACATTGCGCTGAAGGCCGCCCCGGTCCATCTCGGATCGCAGGTGGTCGAACGTGCCTTCGGGTCCATGAACATTCATCATCGGGACCAGTCCAGCGTGCAGGAGGCCTCGGACGTGGTGCTGCACTGGATGGGCGCCGATGTGGCCTCGCGCAAGAACTGCCGGGTCGCTTGGCACGAGATCATCCGCGGGATCAATGCCGACCATGCGGTGCTGATCAACCGCCAGAACCGCAAGGGGTCGATGGTTCTTGCCGGGGAGAGCATCTTCATCCTCGAGACCGAGCCGGCCGGCTACATCACCTACGCCGCGAACGAGGCCGAGAAGGCTTCGAACATCACCCTGTGCGAAGCGCACGCGGTGGGCGCCTTCGGACGCCTGACCCTCGCGGGCCGCGAAGGCGACATCGACGCTGCCGCCCGCGCCGCGATGGCCGCGGTCGAGCGGCTCAACCGCAACGCGAGCTGATCCGGTTTCCGCCCCGGCTACCTACCCCTTGCCCGTGAGATAGAGATCCAGCTCGATCCGGGCCCAGGGGTCGTCCGTATCGCGCAGCGTGTGGATCCGCGCGATCACCTCGCCACCCTGGTCCAGCAGATCGGACGCGAGGCGGTTTTCGGTGCGCGGCAGGTACCCGAGCTGTTCGCCGAGCCAGCTGATTCGCACCGCGCGCCGGTCCATCGGGTTCGTCAGCTCGCGGCTCAGCAGCAGCGCCTGTCCGGTGCGCAGATAGGGCCACAGGCGCGCGGCCTCGTGGTATTCGAATCCAGCCAGTGGCAGCCGTTGCAGGTAGGTGCCCCTGCCGGTGCTCCGGGAACGGGGCGGGCGTGCGTGGCGTGAGAGCACCGGCGTNCGCCGNGCCTGGACNTGNNNTCGNNTGAGATTCATCAGGCATTCCTCGGTGTGGGCCTGACGACGTTATATCCCGGGTGGTGGCTCACAGAGTGAGCCAGTGCCCCCTTGAGCGTGATTTTTTTTCAGCCCTGCCCGTCGGGGTAGCGCTGCGCCGCCGCACGCAGCCTTTCGGCAACCCGGCGGCGCAGTTCCGGCGGGGCAATCACCTCGACATCCGGTCCGTATTTCAGGATGTCCATCACCAGCTCCCGGGGATCCGAGTAGGGCACCTGCAATTCGTAGGCCCCGGCCACCCAGCGGCCGATCTGGTCCGGATGCCAGTGTTCGTCTGCAACCCAGCGCGCGCGCTCGGTGGTGAAGCGCAGCACCGCCCATGCGCGGGCAGCACCGGTAAAGATTCCGAAGCCCGCACCGATGTGCTGGTTCAGATCGCTGTCGCTGGTATCGCGGAAGGACGTTGCGGCGGGCCGGACGCTGCGGATTCGGTCCAGCGCGAAGGTGCGCAGATCCTCCGCCTGATCGCAGTAGGCGATCACATACCAGTTGTCGCGGTAGTGGACCAGACGATAGGGGTGAATGCTGCGCAAGCCGGGCGTGTCGCGCTCGCGACCGTGATAGCTGATGGTAAGCGGACGCTGATTGAGCACGGCGCCGGACAGTTGGCCGAAGACCTCGAAGCTCGTCCGCCGGGGCGCCATCGGCTGCAGGCGCACCCGGCTGGAGACCAGTTCGGCGCGCTGCCCGCCCTCGCCCAGCAGTTTGCGCACCTTGGTCTTCAAGACACCGATCGACGGACCCAGAAGACCGGGCTGAACGCTGTCCAGGAGCTGCTGCGTCGCAAGCAGCGCATGCAGCTCGCTCTCGTTGAACCAGATGCCCGGGAGTTCGAATTCCGGCGCATCGGGATCGTAACGGTAGCCGTTATGGCCCCGGTCATAGAGGATCGGCGCCTCCATGTGGTCCCGGAGATAGCGGATGTCGCGCTTCAGGGTGGCGGTGGAGACCTCGAGTCGCTCGCGCAGCGTGTCGAAGGGCACCGGGCGGCGCGCGGACCGCAGGATGCCGTGCAGGTGGAAAAGCCGGTCGGCACGGTTCATCGCTGTTGTCCCGGCGGCGCCATCCTCCTCCGGTTCAGAATGCCGCCATCTCGGCCTCGAGATAGGCGAGACTGATGTAACGGCCGATATTCTGCTCGAAGCCACGGGTCTCTTCCGCCTTGTCCGCGACGCGTGGGTCGGCCAGGATGCGCGCGCGCGCGTCCGCCATGCTTGCCATGTCGGTCACCGCCTCCATCGCGTTCTCGTAGATGCCGGCGAAGAGTTCGCGGTTCCACTGCATCAGGTCGTCGGTCGCGCGTCCGTGGCCCGGTACCCAGATGTCGGAGCCGGCCTCGGCCTTCAGTGCATCGATGTACGCGATCGAACCCGGAAAGGAGCCGTCGTCCATGTTCGCGATCCGGCGCTCCATCGCCACGTCGCCGACGTAGGTCAGGCGGTCGTGCACCACCTCCATGCTGACATCGCTCGGGGTGTGTGCGACGCCATAGTGGTGCATCCGCAGCAACACGTCACCGAAGCGGAACTCGTCGCCGTGGGTGGTTTCCCGGTTCGGGGTGATCACCCGAGTGCCCATCGTGGCCCCCTCGGTCCAGCGCTCCATCAGACTGCGCCAGAGGTCACCCTGGACGCCCTCGATCTCGGTCTTCGTATGCGGATGCGCATAGATCGGCAGGTCCGGCCCGTATTCGTTCACGAAGGCGTGATTGCCCAGCCAGTGGTCGCCGTGGTAGTGCGACACGAAGATCGCGACGACCGGCTTGTCGGTGACGCTCCGGATCATGCGGATGGCCATCTCGCCGATCTGCAGCGAGCCCCCGCTGTCGAGGACCACCACGCCATCGTCGGTGACCACGAAGGTGATATTGCACATCATCCCCTTGTTCTGCGGGGTCGGGAAGACCTCCTCGGCGTGGATCATCCAGACGTTCTCGCTGAGCTGGACCGGGGGAATATCGTCGACGGGGGGTCCCTTCAGGAAGTCGTTCAGATCCTCCGCGAAGGCGGTGATCCGGGGCGTGGTGGCGATGATGCCGGCGGTGGCGAGCGATCCGGCGCCGAGTTGCAGGAATCGGCGGCGGGACATCCGGGGCGAGAAGCGGGGCATGGGGATAGCTCCATTGGCGTGAAAGTGGCGTGTAGCGCGAACGAAATGCCCCTCCTTCGCGTCAGGAAGAGGGGTGGGGAGAGGGAACGATCACGGTGACACGGGATCCATTATCACTCCTTCCGTTCGCGGCTTTGATGTAACGCGAGATAAAGACGCAGCGGATACCGCACTAGTGGCCCACTAGAGACGGCAACCAGTTTACTCGACGTGCAGAGGGGAAAGGATCTTCCATGTGCCCGTCGCCCGTCTGCGACGGGGGGTTGTCATGGTGCTGCTATAATTGCCGGCCCTTCGCTGGTAACGGCGCCGGAGTGGCCCGCGTCCCGCATCCCTGTGATGCCGGCCGGGTGGTCGGCACAGACCATCCGGGGCACACCGGGGCCGGGCGCACAGCGCGGCCGACTTGTTTCTGCCAGGCTTTTCGCCGGGAGTCGTGATGCGTTTCAGAGGATGGCTGTGGGCTGTACTGGGCACCGTCGGGGTGCTCGTGCTGGTTGGTGTGTTCCTGATGCCCGACCGCACTCAAATGCAGCAGTTCTACAACCTCCCCTGGCAGATTGACGTCGTCGCGCAGGATCGGACGCGAGTACTGGGAATCGAACTTGGCCGAACGACTCTCCGGGATCTGGCGGGCCCGCTCCCGGTGCCGGATATCCGGCTTTTCGTTGAACCGGATGGAACCCGGTCCGTCGAAGCCTTCTACTCGAATGCGCGGATCCCGCCCTTCGAGGCCAATCTGGTGCTGTTGCCGGGGCTGGACCAGGCCGAGATGGATTTTCTCTGGGAAGAACGCACCTCCGACCGGCCGATGCCCAGCGGCGCGCGGCGCTACGGGCTCAGCGACGACGCGCTGCGGGCGGTCGGCGACGCTNCGGTGATGGAGATGAGCTATATCCCGCGAGCCCGCTGGGATGCCGACCTCGTGCGCGAGCGGTTTGGCGAACCCGCAGGTCACCTGCGCATCGGAGACGACCAGACCTACTGGCTGTATCCGGAGCAGGGCGTCGCGATCATGATTCCCACCGGCCGCGGGCGGGTGCTGATGCACTTCGTCACGCTTGAACGCTGGGACGAGGTCGTGGAGCGTCTGGAGCAGGCTGGACAGCGGCTTCTGGACGGCCTGCAGGGGCAGGGCTGATGGAAACGCCCTTCTGGCAGCGGCCGCTGGAGACGCTGGACGAGCGGGAATGGGAGGCCCTGTGCGATGGCTGCGGACGCTGCTGTCTGCACAAGCTGGAGGACGAGGACACCGGCGAGCTCGCTCACACCTGGCTTGCGTGCCGCCTGCTGGACTGCGAAACGGGGCGTTGCTCGGATTACGCGAACCGGACCCGCAGGGTCCCCGACTGCCTGAAGATCGATATGGAGTCGGTGGCCCGCTACGAGTGGCTGCCGCCGACCTGTGCGTATCGCCTGCGGCTGCGCGGCGAGCCCCTGCCCGACTGGCACCCGCTGATCTCCGGTGAACCCGGGACCGTCCGCGACGCGGGGGTCTCGGTGGCGGGGCGGGTGGTCCGCGAGGACGCGGCACCCGATCTGCCCCTGATTGACTTCGTCGTCGACTGGCCCGGTCAGTGGCCGCGCGCCGCAAGGCCCGCCGCGAGGCGGGGGCCGGCGAAGCCCTCCTGATTGCTCAGGAACTGGACCAGTCGCTCCCGGAAGTCCTCGATGGTCGAATCCCTGACCTCGGGCAATTCCGACACGTGCTGCCACCACCGCGCGAGTCGCGGGTACTCCCGGGGCTGCCAGGGGCTCTCGGAATCCTGCAGCAGGTCGTAGCGCATCACTACCGGTGCCAGTGTCGCGTCCAGCAGCGAGAATTCGGATCCGGAGAAGCAGGGATCGGGCTGGCACTGCTCTTCCATCCGCCAGAGACCCTTTGCCGCCACGTCGCGGGCTTCGCGGAAGGCCTCTTCGGTGGGTGCGGTCATCCAGTGGTGCATCGCCATGATCATGTCCGACGCGAAGGCGATCCAGGCGCGGGCCTGTGCACGTTCGAGCGGGTCCTCCGGAAGCAGCCGCGGGGGAGTGATCTCATCGACGTACTCGCTGATCACCGCCGACTCGAAGACCGGGGTATCCCGGTTTACCAGCAGCAGGGGTACCTTGCCGGTCGGGGATTTTTCGCGGAACCACGCGGGCGGATCGTTCAGATCGATGAAGGTCCGTTCGAAGGGGACCTTCTTGTGTTTCAGCGTGATGACGCTACGCTGGACGAAAGGGCAAAGCGGAAAGCTGACCAGGTGCAGATTGGGCAGGGCCATGAATCCTCCGTACGGCGGCAGTGGTCGATCCCCGATGGCAGAGCGTGCGCGCGGTCGTGATGGTGTCTGATACTGTCAACGACGCGCTTCGCCTGGACAAATGGCTCTGGGCCGCGCGCTTCTTCAAGACCCGGGCGCTCGCCACGGAGGCGGTTGCAGGAGGCAAGGTGCACGTAAACGGCGATCGCTGCAAGCCTGCGCGCAAGGTGCATCCTGGCGATCGCGTGACCGTGCAGCGTGGCCAGGAGGTCTTCGATGTCGAGGTCCTCGGGATCAGGGCGCAGCGCCGCCCGGCTGCGGAGGCGCGGCAGCTGTACGCGGAGACCGCCGAGAGCATTGCCCGGCGCGAGGCGGAGGCCGCGCGGCGCCGCGAGCAGCGGGACACCGCACGCCCCGGACGCCGCCCGGACAAGCGCGAGCGTCGGCACATCCGGCGCTTCATCAGAAAGGGGGGGGAAATGTGAACAAAGGTCATCCGGAGACACCTTTGCTGGCCGTCGATCTGGTCATCCGCCATCCGGCCAACCCGGGCCGCGTGCTGGTGATCGAACGCCGCAATCCGCCGGCCGGCTGGGCGCTTCCCGGCGGGTTCGTCGACCGGGGCGAGCCGGTGGAGTGTGCCGCGCGGCGCGAAGCACGGGAGGAGACGAACCTCGACGTTCGGCTCGAGGTGCTGCTGGGCGTGTACTCGGACCCGGAACGCGACCCGCGTGGCCACACCGTGAGCCTGGTCTACGTGGCCCGGGGCGAGGGTGAGGCCCGGGCGCAGGACGACGCCCTGGCGCTGCGCTGGCTTGATCCCGAGGATCGCAGACAGGCGCTCGCCTTCGACCATCGGCGGATCCTCGATGACTACCTGCGTTTTCGGGTCGCCGGGGAGGTTGCGCCGCTCCGCAATGGCGGCCGCTGACCGGCTGCGGTATGTGGCGCAGGCGACCTGTTATGATACGGCCCTTTTCGAACGATGACGAATCCTGGTGAGCGAAGCGGTCCAAGTCCCTGTACAACCGCGGGTCTATTCCCGCGATAAGCACCCGATCTCGCGCGCATCGATCAGCGATAACGCGCTCAAGGTCCTTTATCGGCTGCGGGATGCGGGCTTTCGCAGTTGCCTCGTGGGCGGCGGCGTCCGGGATCTGCTCCTCGGTCGTGAACCCAAGGACTTCGACGTGGCGACCGATGCGCATCCCGAGGACGTGCGCCGTCTCTTCCGCAACTGCCGCCTGATCGGGCGCCGCTTCCGGCTGGCTCACGTCACCTTCGGGCGCGAGATCATCGAGGTCGCCACCTTTCGGGCGCCGTTCGGTGCCGAGGACGAGGAGGGCAACATCGAGCTCAGCGAGGACGGTCGCATTCTCCGGGACAACAGCTACGGCACCATCGAGCAGGATGCGTGGCGGCGTGACTTCACCATCAACGCGCTCTATTACGACATCGCCGACTACTCCGTGCTCGACTTCACCAATGGTGTGCTCGATCTGCACGAGGGTGTGCTGCGCCTGATCGGCGACGACCCGGAGCAGCGCCTCCGTGAGGATCCGGTGCGCATGCTGCGGGCGGTTCGTTTCGCGGCCAAGCTGGGCCTGCGCATCGCGCCGGAAGTTGACACGGCGATGCACCGTTTCGCCGGCCTGCTGACGTCCGTCGCGCCCGCGCGCCTGTTCGACGAGGTGATCAAGCTCTTTCACAGCGGCGAGGCGGTGACCTGCCTGGACGAACTCGAACGCTTCGGGCTGTTCGAGACGATGTTTCCGCAGGCTGCGGAGTGCTTTGCCGACCCGGAGACCGGCCCGGCCGAGCGGGACTTCCTGGTCGAGGCTCTGAAAAACACCGATGCGAGGATCCGTGACGGGATGGGCGTGCACCCGGCCTTCCTGTACGCAGCGATCCTCTGGGCGCCGGTACGGCGAGAGGCGCGGGCGCGCCTGGATGATGGCGAGGAAGCCGCCGCAGCCTGGCAGCAGGCGTATTCCCGCGTGCTTGAGCGCCAGGCGCAGCGGGTCTCGATCCCGAAGCGCTATGCGCTGGTGGTGCGCGAGATCTGGGAACTGCAGCAGCGTCTTCCGCGGAACCAGGGTGGACGCGCTCTGAAGCTCCTTGGCCATCCGCGCTTTCGCGCGGGCTACGACTTCCTGTGCCTGCGCGCGCGGGCGGGCGAGGCGGATCCGGAACTCTGCGCATGGTGGACCGAGTTTCAGAACAGTGACGCTGCGCGGCAGCAGCAGCGATCCCCGGGGGACGCACCGGATACGGCGACCCGGCCGCGGCGCGGCCGGCGCCGACGCCGGCCAAGGGTGGCGTCTTGAATCCGCCGGTTCCGGCTTTCATCGGGATCGGCGCCAACCTCGGGGACCCGGTTGCCCAAGTGTTCGATGCCGTTTCGCGACTGGGACGGGACCTGCCCGGGACCCGGCTTTGCGGACGCTCCCGCCTCTATCGCAATCCCCCGATGGGCCCGAAAGATCAGCCTGATTACGTGAACGCGGTGGCGCGCCTGGAGACCCGGCTGGAGCCGCGCACACTGCTGCACCGGCTGCAGGGGATCGAGGTCGCCTGCGGGCGCCGCCGCGACGGCACGCGCTGGGGTCCGCGTCGGCTCGATCTCGACCTGCTGCTCTTCGGCGGCGAGGTTATCGACGAACCCGGTCTGCGGGTTCCGCACCCGGGTATCGCGGAGCGTGATTTCGTGCTGTTCCCGCTGCTGGAGCTGGCTCCGGGGCTGGTGATCCCGGGGCACGGGACGCTTGCGGCGCTGTGTCGCGGGATGCCGGGAACCGCGTTGCAGGCCATCGCCGAGGAGGCGCGCGCATGAGTCTTGCCGACTTCCGTTTCATCGCGGTGGAGGGGCCGATCGGCGTCGGGAAGTCCAGCCTTGCCCGGATGCTCGCGCAGCACCTTGGTGCGGAGGGACTGTTCGAGGCACCGGACGAAAACCCGTTCCTGGAGCGCTTCTACCAGGATCGTTCCAAACATGCCCTGGCCACGCAGCTGCATTTCCTGGTGCAGCGTATCCGTCAGCTGACGCCGCTGGCGCAGCTCCAGCTCTTCGAGGGCCTCCACGTCGCCGACTACCTGGTCGACAAGGACCCGCTGTTTGCGGAATTGAATCTGTCGCCCGACGAGATGACCATTTACCGGGAGATGTTCCGGCACCTGCGGCCCCGGCTGCCGCGGCCGGACCTGGTTGTGTGCCTGCAGGCCCCGGTGGACGTGCTGCTGGAGCGCATTCGTCGGCGCGGGCGCAGCTACGAACGGCGTATCGACGGCGCCTACCTGGAGCAGCTGAACGCGGCCTATGCCGAGTTCTTCTATCATTACGATGCAGCGTCGCTGGTGATCGTGAACGCGGCGGAGATCGACTGGGTCAACCGGGAAGCGGATTTTCAGCAACTCGTCCAGTTTTTTGATCAGGTTCACGGGGGCAGGCACTACTTCAACCCGCTGCCCGTGCAGCTCTGACCGCTGCAGGAGGCCCGATGCGCACGACCATTCGCACCCTCGAAAGGCACAAGCGGGACGGACGGCCGATCACCTGCCTGACCGCCTACGATGCCAGCTTCGCCCGTCTGCTGGACGCCTCGGATATCGACGTGATTCTGGTGGGCGATTCGCTGGGTATGGTGGTGCAGGGGCACGACACCACACTGCCGGTGACCATTGAACACATGGTCTACCATGTCGATGCGGTGGCGCGGGGCGCAAGTCGCGCGATGCTGATGGCCGACCTGCCGTTTCTGGGTGACCGCGACGTGTCGACGGCGCTGGAGCAGGGCGGTGCGCTGATGCGGGCCGGAGCGCAGATGGTCAAGGTGGAGTGCAACGGCGGCCACACCGATCTCGTGCGGCGGATGGCCGCTTCGGGAATCCCGGTGTGTGCGCACCTCGGCCTGACCCCGCAGGCGGTGCACCGCTTCGGCGGCTACCGGATCCAGGGCCGGGAGTCCACGGCGGCCGAACGCATGCAGGCGGAAGCCCGGGCGCTTGAGGTCGCGGGCGCGCAGTGCCTGCTGCTCGAGGGGGTACCGGAGACGCTTGCGGCGCGGATCACACAGGGTGCCCGGGTGCCGGTGATCGGGATCGGCGCGAGCCCCGACTGCGACGGGCAGGTACTGGTGCTGCAGGACGTGATTGGCCTGACCCCCGCCCCGCCGCGTTTCTCCCACAACTTCATGGCCGGGGCCGGCGGGCTCGCCGAGGCCATCGCGGCCTACGCCACGGCGGTGCGGGAGCGTCGTTTCCCTGTCTCCGGCGAACACACCTTTACCTGAAACCGATGCGCGTCCTCCGCGATCAGGGCCAGGTCACTGCGCTGTGCCGGGAATGGCGGAGCCGATACGGGCGCAGGCTTGCTTTCGTGCCGACGATGGGGAACCTGCACGCGGGCCACCTCGCGCTGGTGCGCCATGCCCGGGAACGCGGCGATCGGGTGGTGGTGAGCGTGTTCGTGAATCCCCTGCAGTTCGATCGTCTCGACGACCTTTCCCGCTACCCGCGGACGCTGGAGGCAGACGCCAAGCTGCTGGCCGAGGCCGGCGCCGACGCGCTGTTCTGTCCCGAGGCCACGGAGATGTACCCGGAGCACGAGCCGGTGACGGCGCGGGTGGTGGTGTCCGGGCTGTCCCGCATCCTCGAGGGCGAATCGAGGCCGGGCCACTTCGATGGCGTCGCGACCGTGGTCGCAAAGCTGTTCAACCTGGTGCAGCCCGACCTCGCGGTCTTCGGCGAGAAGGATTACCAGCAGCTGCTGCTGATCCGGGGCATGGTTGCGTCGCTGAACTTTCCGGTGCTGATCGATGCCGTGCCCACGGTGCGCGAGGATGACGGTCTGGCGCTCAGCTCCCGCAATGCCCGGTTGTCGCCCGAAGCCCGGGCCCGTGCCCCGGAGCTGTACCGTTGCCTGCGGGACACGGTGGACGCCTGCGTGCTCGAGCCTGACCAGTGGCCCGACATCTTCCCCGAGCTTCTCGCCACCGCCGACGCGCGCTTGCGCGACGCCGGTTTCCGTCCGGATTATCTCAGCATCCGGCGCGCGGACGACCTCGGCGAGCCCGGCCCCGCAGACCGGGACCTCATCGTGCTGGGCGCCGCCTGGCTTGACGGCGTCCGGTTGATTGATAATCTGCGCCTTCTTCATGGGAAGTTTGCCGGCCCGGCATGATTCCCCCATAATGCGCTGCACAATAGTTTATGACGCACGCGTCACCGGAGTTTCCGCCGATGATGATTACTCTACTGAAGGGCAAGCTGCACAAGGCCCGCGTCACGCACTGCGAACTCGAGTACGAGGGTTCCTGCGCGATCGATACGCAGCTTCTGGAGGCGGCCGGCATCCTGCCGTTCGAGCAGATCCAGATCTACAACATCGACAACGGTGAACGCTTCACGACCTATGCAATCGAGGCCGAGGCGGGCTCCGGCGTGATTTCGGTGAACGGTGCCGCCGCACACAAGGCTGCGGTCGGGCATCGGGTGATCATCTGCGCCTATGGCCAGCTGGACGCGGAGGAGGCCCGCTCGTTCACCCCGAATCTGGTCTACATGGGTCAGGGCAACCGCATCACGCACACCGGGCATCAGATTCCCGTCCAGGCTGCCTGATCCGGCCCGACGCCGTTTGGTGGGCGCGCTTCGCTGCACCCACCCCACGCGGTACCTCCGCCAACGCAGCCGGTAGGGTGGCCCGGCGCAACGGGCCCACCAGCGAATCCTGCGGGGTGCCTCGCCAACGCCTGCGGCAGGGTGGCCCGGCGCAACGGGCCCACCAGCGAATCCGCCCGTCAACCCGTGTTCCGCATTCCGGCCGCGATCGCGTTGATCGAACGCAGCAGCGGCGCCATCCACGGGTTGTCCTCATCCTCTTCCGATCGCGTCTCCTCGACGGCTCGCGATTCCCGCAGCAGGTGAATCTGGATGCTGTTGAGCGGATCCAGATAGGGATTGCGACGCTGCAGTGAAAGCGCGAGCAGCGGGGTGCCGCCCATCAGCGTCTCGAGCTGCGACACCCGCAGCACCTCCCGCACCGTGCGCTCGTATTCGTCCCGGACGCGCGCATAAACCGCGTCAGCGAGTTCGCGGTCGCCGCACAAGCGAGCGTATTCCGCGGCGGTGCGCATGTCCGCCTTGGTCAGCGCCATCTCGCTGTTCGACAACAGGGAGCGGAAAAACGGCCATTCCGCGTACATGCGCCGCAACAGTTCCAGCCGATCCGGATCGGCTCCCCGCCAGCCCTCCAGCGCACTGCCGATCCCGTACCAGGCGGGCAGGGTATGGCGCGACTGGCCCCAGCCGAAGACCCACGGGATCGCCCGAATGGAAGACTTCGACCGGTCGGTCTTGCGCCGGTGCGAAGGTCGCGAGCCAATGTTGAGGGAGCCGATCTCCTGCACCGGCGTGCTCTCGTAGAAATAATCGAGCAGTCCGGGTGTGCGGTCCACCAGATCCCGATAGGCGTCCTCGCCCAGTGCCGCGAGTTCGCCCATCGTCGCACGGTACTCGTCGCGATCGCAGGTCGGTTCGCGGATCAGGCTGCGGCTGGCGAGGATCACGCCGGTCGCACCCATGCCGATCTCGTAGACCGCGGTTTCCACGTTGCTGTACTTGTACGACAGCACCTCGCCCTGTTCGGTGAACTTGATTCGCCCCTGCACCGTCGCGGGCGGCTGGGCGAGGATGGATTCGTGAGTCGGGCCGCCGCCCCGGCCAACGGTGCCGCCGCGCCCGTGGAACAGCTGGCAGCGGACGCCGAAGCCTTCGCTGATCGCGACGATCTTCTGCTGCGCCTCGTAGAGGTTCCAGCTGGACGCCAGGATGCCACCGTCCTTGCACGAATCGGAGTAGCCGAGCATCACCTCCTGGAGGTCGCCGTTCGCGGCGAGCATGCGCCTGTAGCAGGCGTTGCCAAGCAGGTTGTTCAGCACCGTGTCGACGTGCAGCAGGTCCTCGATGGTCTCGAACAGGGGAGCGATCCGCAGATGGCAGAAAACGTCGTCGCCGCTGCGGCCGGCGAGGGCGGTCAGCCGTCCGAGCAGCAGGACCTCGAGGACGTGCGACGCCGCATGCGTCATCGAGATCACGTAGGTGCCGATTCCTTCCGTGCCGACTTCGCGGCGCATCTCGCGCATCACGTCGAAGGTGCGCAGGGTCTCGCGCGATTCCTCGTCCAGCGCGTCGTAATCGATTGCGGGAAACTCGGGGCGATCGATCAGACCGCTCAGCAGTTCCAGCCGGGAGGCCTCGTCGAGGGATGCGTAGTCGGGTTGTATTCCGGCCTGCAGGAGGAGCGCCGCGATGGTGCGGGTGTGTACGCCGGATTCCTGTCGGACGTCGAGGTGATGGAGGTGAAAGCCGCAGGTCTCCACGAGACGGATCAGATCGGTGAGCTCCCCGCCGGCAATGTTGCGCTCGCCATGGCTGACCAGCGAGTCGTGAATGACCCGGAGATCCTTCAGGAACCCGGCAGCGCTGGCGTAAGCGGAACTGACCGGCAGGATCGCCGCCTCCCCTGCCAGGCGCCGATCGACCGTCACCAGCGTCTCCTTCAGGCGGAAGATCATGATCTGAAGCTTGCGACGGTAGGGTTCCGTCTCGTAGCGGTCCATCGAGCTCTGGAAGACCGCAGGCGCGATGGTGTTGTCCGCCTCCAGGCTGGCCTGAAAGGCCGCGGAAGGCTCGCACATCAACGAGGAGTGCGTCAGTACATTGCGCAGCCGGACGACGCGCCTGAGGTACTCGCGCAGCACTTGCTGCATCGCCAGTCGGCAGGCCATCGCGGTGACCGCGGGGGTCACGTTGGGATTGCCGTCACGATCGCCTCCGATCCAGGAGCCGAAGCGCAGGAAAGCCGGGATGCGGATCGGCAGGCTGCCGTCGGGCCGGGTCCCGTAACTGCGCCGCACGGCCTTCTCGAGGAAACGGTAGGCCAGCGGGATCGCCTCGAAGAGACTCTCCTCGAAATAGAACAGTCCGTATTTGATCTCGTCGCGTACCTGCGGCTTTTTCACGCGCACCTCGTTGGTGCGCCAGAGAATCTGGATATGGCCCTCGAGTTCCTCGATCAGCAGCTGGCGCTCGGCCGTGCCGATGCGGGGATTGTTGAGCTGATCTGCGGTCCGGAACACGCGCCGCTGGTTCTCCATCGTGGTGCGCCGGCGGGCCTCGGTCGGATGGGCGGTGAATACCGGCTTGTAACTGATCTGCGCGAGCAATCCCTCCAGTTCGGTCGCTGTGACGCCCTCTGCGCTCAGGTCGCGCAGCGTCCGGTCGAAGGAGCCCACCCACAACGGCTCGCCGCTGCTGACCTGCGCCCGGCGCCAGCGGTAGTACAGGTCTTCCTCGGCGATGTTGACCAGACTGAAGTAGATGCTGAACGCGCGGATCACGCGCTCGGTCACCTCGGGATTCTGCTGCACGATGAAGCGCATCAGGCGCTGGCGCAGCTGCGGGTCCTCGCGCTTGCGGAGGCTGACGAAACCCTTGCGGAGGGTCTCGACAGCATTGAAGACCCGCTCGCCCTCAAGCCGGCGGATGACCCTTCCCAGCAGGTCGCCGAACAGACGGACGCGGGCGCGAAGCTCCCGGTCCCGGGGCAGAAACCGCTCGTCGTTTCGGTGCTGAGTCATGAAGTCCCTGGATCCGCCGCCTGAATGAACGGGGCCGGCGCGACGGCCGGCCCCGGATCTGTGGAAATCGGTTGAGCGCAGTATAACGCAGGCTTGGCGGGCGTCCCGCCGGGGCGCGGTTCAGGCCCTGCCCGCCAGCCCGCGATAGAGATCCAGGTAGGCGGCGGAGCTCTGGTTCCAGCCGAAGTCGCGCACCATGCCGTTGCGCATCACCTGTCGCCAGCGCTCCTGCCCGGCCTCACCGAACAGCGCCAGCACCCGCTCGATTGCGTCGGTCAGCGCGCTGACGCTCGCCGGAACGAAGGAGAAGCCGGTCGCGGTACCGTCGGCCAGGGTTGCGGGATTCGCGTCGATCACCGTGTCGACGAGGCCGCCGGTCGCGTGCACGATCGGCGGCGTCCCGTAACGGAGGCTGTACATCTGGTTCATGCCGCAGGGCTCGAAGCGCGACGGCATCAGGAAGGCGTCGGAGCCCGCCTCGATGCGGTGCGCAAGCGTCTCGTTGTAGGCGATGACCGCGCTGCACTTCCCCGGATACGTGGCCGCGAGCCCGCGCGCCGCGTCCTCGAAGCGTCGCTCCCCGCTGCCGACCAGCGCCAGCTGCATGCGACCCTCCGCGAGAAGGGGTGCGCACGCTTCCAGCAGCAGGTCGATTCCCTTCTGCTCCACCATCCGGCCGACGTGCCCCAGCAGCGGGATGTCGTCCCGGGGGGACAGTTGCAGATCCCGCTGCAGGGCGACGCGGTTCAATGTCTTGCCGGAAAGCTCTTCGGCACTGTAGTGGGCCTCGAGGTAACCGTCGCGCTCGGGATTCCACTCCCGGTAATCGACGCCGTTCAGGATGCCGTGCAGGTCCGCCGCGCGTGCGCGCAGCACGCCGTCAAGGCCCATCCCGGCCCCGGGGGCCTGGATCTCGCGTGCGTAGGTGGGTGAGACCGTGGTGATCCGGTCGGAGAAGACCAGCCCGCCCTTCATGAACGACAGCTGCCCATGGAACTCGAGGGCCTCCATGTGCCAGAGATCCTCCGGCAGGCCCAGCGTGTGGCGGACGGGCCCCGGGAAGAGGCCCTGGTAGGCCAGGTTGTGGATGGTGAAGACCGTCGGCGGCCGCCGCGGGTGGCCGCGGAGAAAGACCGGCACCAGGCCGGTCTGCCAGTCGTTCAGGTGCAGAAGCTGCGGTGCCCAGTCCAGCCCGGCCTCGTTCAGGGCCAGTGAAGCCACCGCCCGGCCGAAGGCGGCGAAGCGCTGCGGGTTGTCGGGCCAGTCGCTGCCGTCCGTGGCTCGGTAGGGGTCGCCGTCGCGTTCGAAATACATCGGCCAGTCGACCAGGTAGACCATCACCGAGGTGCCGGGGAGATAGCCCTGAATCAGGCTCCACGGCGCATCTGCCGGGCCCGGCAGGCGGGTCGGGTCGGCGAGGCGGCTGGCCGCGCGGGGGTAGGCGGGCAGCACCAGGCGCACGTCCTGGCGTCGGCGTTTCAGTGCGGCGGGAAGGCTGGAGCTGACGTCGCCCAGTCCACCGGTCTTGACCAGTGGGTAGGCTTCGCTGCTCGCAAACAGGATGCGCATGTAGACTCTCGAGTCGCGTTGTGTGGCCTGGCCGGCCATTGTAGTGTAGCGATGCACCCCGTTTCCTGCCCGTCGCGAACGAAAAGAGGAGCCTTTCATGCCGCAGCCCCGACACGTCTCTTCCCGCTGGGCACAGCTGGCGGACGTCCGCGACCGGCTCGGGCCGGTGTCCCTGCGGGAGCTGTTGTCGGACGATCCGGATCGCGTCCAGCGCGATGTGCTGAATGCCGCGGGGCTGCGCCTCGACTGGACCCGTCAGCGGCTCGATGCCGGGGCCTGGGAGGCGCTCTACGCGCTGGCCGGTGAGGCCGGGTGGGCCGATGCGCTGCGGCGCCAGTGGGACGGCGAACACGTGAACACCACCGAGGACCGGGCCGCCCACCACATGGCCCTGCGTCTGCCGCGCGACGCCAGCTGCCGGATCGACGGCCAGGACGTGGTCCCCGAGGTGCACCGGGTGCTCGATGCAATGGAGTCCCTGGTGCAGCGGGTGCACGATGGCCGTCATGTCGGCTATTCGGGCCGTCCGATTCGCAGCGTGGTCAATATCGGCATCGGCGGGTCGGATCTCGGCCCGCGCATGGTGTGCGCCGCGCTGGCACCGCTCGCGGTAACGACCGCCGAGGGACGCCCCCTGCGCATGCACTTCGTCTCCAACGTGGACGGCGCCGCCCTGGACGCGGTGCTGCGCGAGTGTGACCCACAGACCACGCTGTTCGTCGTCGCGTCCAAGACCTTCGGAACCCAGGAGACGCTGACCAACGCCCGGTCGGCGCGTGCGTGGCTGCTCCGGCACACCGATCATCCCGAGGCGGTCGCGCGCCATTTCGTCGCCGTTTCCACGCACGCGGACCGCGTCGCGGAGTTCGGCATCGACCTCGGCAACATGTTCGGTTTCTGGGACTGGGTCGGCGGACGGTACTCCGTCTGGTCGGCCATCGGCCTGCCGGTCGCGCTCTACCTCGGCATGGACGGCTTCCGCAGCCTTCTCGCCGGCGCCCACGCGATGGACCGGCACGTGCTGGAGACCGTCGCACCGGCGGCCAACCCGGCACTGCGCATGGCGCTGGTGGACATCTGGAACCACAACATCCTTGGCGCCTGCGCACGCGTGGTGCTCCCGTACGACGAGCGGCTGAAACTCCTGCCGTCCTACCTGCAGCAGGCGGAAATGGAGAGCCTGGGCAAGCGCGTGCATCTGGACGGTTCCCTGGTGGAACGGGACACCGGAGCCCTGGTCTGGGGTGCCGTCGGCACCGACGGTCAGCATGCCTTCTACCAGTTGCTGCACCAGGGCACGCGCCGGGAGCCGACGGAGTTCATCGGGATCGCGCAGCCGGCGCACGGCCTGCCCGGACACCACTCGATCCTGCTGGCCAATCTGGTTGCGCAGGCGGAGGCCCTGGCTCACGGCAAGACCGCCGCCGAGGCCGCTTCGGAGATGTCNGCGGACGGGCTCCCGCAGTCCGAGGTGGACCGGCTCGCGCCACACCGCAGCTTCCCCGGCGACCGTCCGAGCACCCTGATCCTGATGGAACGGCTCGATCCGACCAGTCTCGGCGCACTGATCGCCCTCTACGAACACAAGATCTACCTTCTTTCGACCCTGTGGCAGATCAACGCCTTCGACCAATGGGGCGTGGAACTGGGCAAGCAGCTGGCCGGCCGCGTCCTCGACGATCTTCGATCGGATACCGGGTCCCATCCGCACGATCCCGCAACGCTGGCCACCATCGAATGGCTGCGGGCGCGCCTCCCCTCCGCCTGAATCATGAACGGCAAGCCCTTCGCCGCGTCCGCCGAGCAGAACAGGGACCCGATCCTGGACGTGCTGCGCCGGTGGTTCGTCGAGCCGGGCAGCGTGCTGGAAGTGGGCAGCGGAACCGGCCAGCACGCGGTGCATTTCGCGGCCGCGATGCCGCACCTGACCTGGCAGCCCACTGAGGTCGCGGGTCACATCGAGGGGATCGAGGCGTGGCGGCTCGACGCGGGACTGGACAATGTCCTGCCGGCCCGGGAGCTGCACGCCACCGGCCAGTGGCCGGGCGAGCGTTACGACTACGTCTTCACCGCGAACACCGCGCACATCATGCACTGGCCCGAGGTGCTGGCCGTGCTCGCCGGGGTCTCCGGGGTGCTTCGTCCCGGCGGGCTCTTCGCGATGTACGGGCCGTTCGCGCGCGGCGGCCGCCACACCGCTATTTCCAACCTCGATTTCGACCGCGCCCTGCGCCGGGCCGACCCGGGGATGGGCGTGCGCGACATGGACGACATCCAGCGTGCGGCCGCGCCGCTCGGGCTGGAACTCCTGGAGGCGATTGCGATGCCCGCCGACAATTTCACGCTGGTCTGGGGCCAAAGCGGCGCCCGCTGAATCACGGCCCTCAGCGCCACGGATCGAAGCCGCCGCCAGGGGCATCGCGGAATCGCGGACGCTCCTGCGGCACCGGGGTCGGGAATTCGCCTCGCTGCCGGCGCGGGATGTCGGTGCCGTCCCCGAAAGCGGGCGGCGTGAACGCGGGCGCGTCCCGATGCTCCAGCGAACCCGCTCCCGGCGCACGCAACCCCGGCCCGGAGGCGTCCGGCCGCTGCGCGCCGGGAATCTCGACGTCGCCGAGATAGTCATCGGGCGGAAACTCGGGTTCCGCCTGAAAATGGCGATCGCCCTGCCGGCGAGCCTCGAGCTGCGCGGATCGATGTTCAACCGCCACGGCGGGGTCCGCGACCGGTTTCTCCGGGGTCGCGAGGGCGGCCTTCGTGTTCCGGTAACGAGCACGCCCACGGTCACGCAGGCGGCAATCAGGGTGGATGAATATGTCACTGACGCTTCCGTCAACAGCTTTGCCTGATCTCTGAGGATAGGCGGTGATCAGCCGTTCTGCAGCAAATGCGCGGGAATCGCTGCGGCACCCGAAGCGGCGGGCCCCGGGTGTGCCAGGGCCCCGAAGCTTCATGGAAGTCTTGCGTTGTGCGATGATTTCCGCTCCTCGCGCCGAATGCCCGCCCCGGAGCGGCCTGCACCCACCGGGC
>SL_8KL_010_SEDDRAFT_10000915_pt1 | contig 25784 bp, 21 predicted proteins | sample SodLakKL_010_SED_4_FD_11160 | JGI IMG/M metagenome (IMG submission 11160) | reverse complement strand
ATTCAGGAAGGCGAAAATGTCACGCATGTCTTCGAAATACCAGGCGAATATGAAGTCACCCTCAATGTAACTGACGCTGTAAGGAATTCGAACGAAGAGAGCATATCGGTTAGAGTAATGGACATAACTGAACCTGTAGGCGACTTCAGTATCGAATGGAACGATAATTCAACTTATGAGCCCACGGTTAGGATACGAAAGGAAAGGAATGTGNNTTTCAACGGTACGGAGATAATAGCACATCCTGAAGAATACGAAGGTAGCGAATTACACTTTAATTGGACTCTGATAGACGAAGATGCAAATGAGACTTTAGCGGAGAGCGAAGAAGATCTATGGTCTTACGATGAATTTACAGAAGCAGGAGAACACACTATCAGACTAAATGTAACTGATGAAGGTGAATTCAGCGAAGGAAACTACAGAGAGATAGAGAAGACGATCATAATAGAGAGAGGCCCTGTGCCAGATCTTATGGTGCATGATCTGGAATTTTCGGACGAAACCCCTAGAGTGGGCGATACGGTAACTATCAGTGTGAATGTAACAAATATAGGTGATCTAAACGCTGAATCAATCGAAACAACATTGAGAGTAAACGAAGAAATTGTAGATATCGATGAAATCAGATTCTATCAGGATGGCGAAGAATTGAACATAACCGAAATAGATCAGGGAGAAACAGTCACGATCCGATTTGAATGGGAGCCTGAAGACGAAGGAGAAAACATAGTAAACGTGAACGTAACAGACACAGAAGAGCCTGAGGATCTCTGGTGGGACAATGATGTAGAAGATACAATCAACGTAGATCCCCCAGCTTGGAGACAGTACGTGGTATACGCATTGATACCGATAATAATCATAGGTGTTACAGTCGGACTCTATCTTTTCAAAGATAGATTAGCAGAAATGCTCAGATAAACAAAAAACAATTTTCTTTTTTTCTTACATTTTTCTTGGTTTTTTCATACCTAAAGTATCAAGAACTGATTCCATGGCATAGCTAAAACCTTTCACTATTGCCAATCTCTCTTTCTTTTTTTCCTTAGAATCCAATACAGGATAGTCTCTATAAAATTGATTAAACTCTGCAGCTAATTCGTGTGCATAACGCGCTATTTTGTGTGGTGCGTTACTCTTAACCGCTTTCTCAAGTGTCAGCGGAAACTGAGCTATCTTCCTTAAAAGTTGTACCTCACCATCTTCTAGAGATCGGAAATCTATATCTATCTTCTCTTCCCAATCAACTTTATCCATTATACCATGGGCTCTCGCATAACTATATTGGATGAAGGGAGCGCTATCTCCTTGGAAATTTAAAGCCTCTTCCCACTTAAAATCGATCGGTTTACCCGGCTGAACCCTTATCAAGCTATATCTCACAGCGCTGAGACCGACCTTTTTCGCTATCTCTTTTACAACTTCTTCAGAGAGATCATCCCTTCTTTTAAGTATTTCTTCTCTAGCCTTTTCTTCCGAAGTATCCATAAACTCATCTAACGTCACGTATTTGCCTTTTCTTGTGGACATCTCTTCTCCTTCGAAAGTGACAAAAGAATGAAAAACAATTTCTGGTAGAGGTTCTATATCTAAAGCATGAAGTGCTTTTTTCATAAAGTTACCGTGAGTCTTGTGGTCTTCACCCAAAACATCGAGTAGAGCATCCGCTTTTTCAGCTTTCCATATGTGATAGGCTATATCTCTCGTCGGATAAAGATTGGTTCCATCTTCTCGAGTAATGAATATCTTATGGCCGTCTAGATCAAAATACAATGCTCCTTCCTCTTCCTCCGTTTCTTCAAGACTAGAAAGTTTTTTGATTATGTCCTCAACGGAACCATCTTCAATAAAAGAGGACTCGTGTTGATAACTATCAAAAGCTATATCGAGTCTTCCAAGAGACTGGGTTATACCCGTCAGAACAGTCTCTGAGTTTTTCTTCAATGAATTAAAGATGTCTTCATCGCCTCTCTCCATCGCCTTGATTATATCCCTTATTTCAGCTTCTAGTTCTTCATCCTCTTCCAATAATTGGTTAGTTTTTTGATAATATCGTACCAAATCATAATCTTTTTTATCTTTTTGAGGATTAGGTAAGTCGGTCTCGTCCAAATTCTGCCTTCCCCATGTAAGGATAGCCATCTGCCTTCCGATGTCATTGACGTAATACTGTCTCTCGACTTCGTAACCAACTTTTTGGTAGATCCTCGCAAGAGTATCCCCTATGATGGGATTGCGGGCTCTACCTACGTGGAGAGGACCATTAGGATTAGCGCTTGTATGTTCTATTATTATCTTTTTCTCTTTAGAGGGGAATTCTCCAAATTTTTCTTTCTCCTCTAAACATCCTTTTATGGTCTCTTTAGAAAGAAGCCGTTCGTCTATCTCAAAGTTTAGATAGGGGCCTTCTTGATTTACTTTACCTTTCTCAAGAGTTATTTTTTCGCTTATAATTTTAGCTATATTCTCAGGATCTTTTTTAAGGATCGGTGATAAAGAAAAGCAGGGTAGAGCAAAATCACCTCTTTCTTTTGAAGGGATTTCAATCTCTATCTTATCCTCTGAAACATCTACGATCTCTTTTATTTCTTCTATAATTTCTTTCCTAAATTCGAGCAATGGATAACTCATCTTTGTTCCTCAATTTATTCTAAAACGAAGGATGCCGGCTACACCTCCAAAAGCATTCAATAAAAGTTCTCCTTCCTCCGATTGGTCAGATATCATCTCGACCTCGGTACCGACTTGTCGTGCCTCATCGAAAAAGAAATCGATTATATCTTCCTTTTCAAACGAATTCAATTTTGAACCACATTCTGAACATGAATAATCATCTTTTTTAGATTTAGTATCTATCGTTTTGCTCCCTTTGTTTCCACAGTTATCACATTCAAATTTCACCATCTCTTTTTTAATTCCATCAGAGATAAGTAGAGTATCGACTGCACCCATCCTGAGAGCTCGTAAAGTTTCCTCCTCTCCATACACGGCCAATCCTCCCTTTGGATCTTTAATCTCTTCCATTAGCCTATCGACTAGTTTCTTCTCTTTCATGACCTCTAGATCTGAGAGAGTCTCCTGCGCGTTATCCATGAGTTCTTTCAAACCATATTCGTCAGTATATCCCGTATTGAAAGTGTCTACTATCTTTTTTTCAAGTTCATGATGGAGGAAATTACCTTCTACGAAATCGTCTTTAGTTTTTCCAGGTCCACCTATCAGAAGGCCGTCTATATCCTCCTCTAAAAGTAGACCGTTAGCTTTCTCTCCAACTTTCTTAAAATAACTGTGAGCGGCTTTCTCGATACTCCTTTCGAAACGTTGGGCGGATTGACCTCCCTTTGAGTGTTTACTCGGAACCATCGATTGTATATGATTTAAGGTTTCTACTCTATTCCCACGGAGAATCCCTATAGTTGCTTCACTTCGATCAATAACGATTAAGCCGTAGTTCTCCTTTTCACCTGCCATCTCCTTCAATGGTTCTACATAGAATTCCGAATCGCATCTATAAGTGAATGTTTGAAGTTTTTCAGGAGGTTCTACTGTCTTGGAGACCATATCAGTTTTGTCACCTTCAGCAGATACTTCACCCACAAAAAAGATGACGCCGTTTTCTGGAACTTCATCAATATATTTCAATTTGCTTTTTATCGATTTTAAAGCAGATTGCACATTTTTCCTAGTAGATTTTGATTTGATGTTTGAACTCTCCGACATCTCTTCATTGATGTATGAACTAACATCTGAAATTGACTTATCTGGAGGTATGTAGAGAGAAATTAATTCCGTACCTCTACCTGTTAAGTCTTCGATCTCCTCTACAGCTTTTTTGAATTCGTACTCGTCTTTCTTGGACATCTCCATATTTATCAGATGATAAGTTCATACAGAAGTGGTCATTAAAAATCTTTCGTGATTTTCATTTATGATGAGAGAATATTATAAACCTTACTTGGATAATCTGCATCAAAAGTCCATCAAAAGTCCATTTTCTATCTAATCTCTGAAAGTAAATATCAATAACACGATACCTATTATCATTGCTATAGGTCCGATCAGCCAATTAGTGTTGATACTGAATTCCAGATTGATAGGTATTATTATCATGGCAATTATGCTAATCAAAATGAATATAACGCCCACCAATAGCATTATCTTTTCTTCTTCAAGCATATGATCACGTCTTCTTTAGATTTAATCATATGTTAATACAGGAAATACAGGAAATAACTTTTTCGAAAGATTCACCCTTTGTAAATAAAGTCGATCATCTTTACCTTTCTTTATAAGATGTATCGATCAACAATATTTTATAGCATATTAATAATCATTCATATGTAAAAGATGTTTGAAAAAGTTCTCCTTGCGACGGACCTTTCTCCCACATATGAGAAACTCACAGAGTGTATAATGGAACTAAAAGAGATAGGCACTGAAGAGATCATTTTGGTTTGGGCGGTCAATCTGCGATCTTCAGGATTGTCTTCCGAATTTTTTAAAGAGCACCATCAAGAAAAATTGAATGAAAAAATGAAAGAATTGGAAGAAAAAGCCGAAGAAATGGAAGAACATGGTCTAAAAGTATCCTATGAGGCGCCGGTAGGGATGCCCTCTAGGGAGATAGATAGAATAGCTAGAGAAGAAGACGTGGACCTAATAGTCATGGGATCTAGAGGAAGAAGGAAGATAAGCAAGATACTTTTGGGGAGTACGACTTCTAATGTAATACGCCTAAGTGATGTTCCAGTTCTTGTGGAGAGGATAGATGTCGGAGACGAATTGGACGAGGAATCTTATAAGTTAGTCTGTACTCAAAAATTGAGATCATTATTATTGGCTACAGATTTTTCAGAAAATGCAAAAGTTGCAGAAAAAGCCGCGCTTCAATTATCATCGGCTGCTGAAAAAGTAGTTATAGTATCTGTAGCAGAGGCAGAAAGTCTTGAAGAAGATTCGCCTGCTGTCCCGGAAAAAAGGGAAGAATTAGAGGAGTTAAAAGAAAAATTCAATGAGAGATGTACTGAGGTAAAGGTCATACTAGAGAAGGGCATCGCATCTGATAATATTAATCGTATAGCTTCAGAAGAAGAAATAACTTTGATAATATTAGGCAAAAAAGGGAGGACAGGTTTAAAAGAGATGTTATTGGGTAGTACTGCTGAGAACGTAACTAGACGTTCCAATAAGCCTGTGCTATTGATGCCATAATATTGAATGAACCTGAACATTTTCTCCACCTTATTCTTTTTTAAAAACAAGACCAAAAAATTTTTAAATTAAATATGATTAGGCAATCATATGAACGATCTTTTATATAAGTGCTTAGACAACACGAACAGACGAAAGATATTGTATTGTATAGGGCAGGAGGAAAGATGCGTAAACGAGATAGCTGAATGTTTGGATCTTGAACAGTCTCTTACCAGTCATCATCTGAAAGATCTGCATGACTGTGGCCTCATCGAAAAGAAACGTGATGGAAAACGTATTTATTACAAAGTTTCAGAATCCGAAATAATCGAAATATTAGAGAAGGGAAAAGAACTTGGAGATAAATTGGAAGAAAGGTGTTGAATATGGGAGAAGAACATGGATTAGGCTTTTTTGAAAAGTATCTAACGGTATGGGTAGGTCTTTGTATTGCAGCCGGTCTACTTTTGGGACAATATTTTCCTGAATTCACTGCCGTTTTCAGAGATATAGAATATTCGGGAGTAGAGATCCCAATCGCTATAATGCTATTTTTGATGATCTATCCCATAATGGTCCAGATCGACTTCAAAAAGATAATAGAGGCTGGTAAATCGGGAAAACCGATAGGTCTGACTTTGTTCTTGAATTGGGGCGTTAAGCCTTTCTCCATGGCATTTATCGCTTGGCTTTTTTTTAGAGTAATATATGGTGCTTGGATCCCCGCTGATCTAGCAACTGAATTTATGGGAGGGATGATACTATTAGGTGTTGCTCCCTGTACCGCTATGGTTCTAGTATGGGGATATTTATCTAGAGGTAATATGGGGCATACACTCGTTATGGTTGCAATAAATTCACTCACCATGGTTGTTTTTTATGCTCCACTCGCCATCTTATTGCTAGGAGTCCCTGACATAATTGTACCCTGGAGAAGAGTCGCTTTCGGTGTAGCTCTTTATGTTGGTCTACCTCTAGTTTTAGGATATATCACCCGAAAAGTTCTTCTAAATCGAAAAGGTAAAGAATGGTTCGAAGGATTTACTGAGAACCTACATTACGCATCTATAGTGGCGTTGTTACTGACAATTATAGTGATAATAAGTCCTCAGGCCGAAACTATACTAGCAAATCCACAGTTTGTAGTTCTTATATTGATACCTTTGACGGTTCAGATACTGTTGATCTTCGGTATAGGATATTATCTAGCTAAAGTCATAGGGCTCACATATGAGGACGCCGCTCCATCGGCTCAGATCGCGGCAAGCAATCACTTTGAAGTTGCGATAGCGATGTCAATAACTCTTTTCGGTGCAGGTTCTGGAGCAACTCTTGCCGCTGTGACTGGAATGTTGATAGAAGTGCCGTTGATGCTGATCTTGGTGAGAATTTGTCTGAAAACACAACATTGGTTCCCTAAGATAAGTAAAGACGAGGAGCCAACCGAAATCCCTTCCTAATCCTTTAGATCCGAGAAGATCGATCTGATATCTGAGAGATCATACAAAACCCTGGAAGAGCATGAGACGGAACTATTAAGTATCAAAATCAAAGGATCAAAGTAGTTTTAATATAGGAGAAGCAAGCGAAAAGAAAAAACTAATCCCGATAGATATTTTCATGAGAGTGTGCCCTCCCAAAATTAGTATAATAGAACAAGAACAAAAACGGGCCTGTGGGGATTCTTGTCGGAATCACAGATTCCAACAGCTCGTCAATCAAAGATTGACTCACGAACCCAAGGGTTCTCACCCACTAAAAAACGGGCCTGTGGGGATTCGAACCCCAGACCGATCGGTTAAGAGCCGATTGCTCTGCCGGGCTGAGCTACAGGCCCATTATTGGATTCCGTGATGATGTGAGTCAGTATAAAATGTTTACCCTCTTAACTTCTCACAAGAGATATGCAAAATCTTTTTATATCTTCTCTACTGTATTTGTCATACGAAACGTCAGACNTGGTGGANCGATGGGAAAAAAACTGCCTAAATATTTGAAAGAAGATGAAGTAAGAAAAATTTTGAATGCTCCTGAAAGGAATAAGATTAGGGACAGACTTATTTTACGCATTCTATACAGGTGTGGTCTTCGTGTGTCAGAATTGACTTCTCTCAAAATTCAAGATATAAATTTTGAAGAAGGAATGATAACTATAAGAGGAGGTAAAGGAGATAAAGACAGAATTGTCCCGATAGATGACGATACTCTAGATTTGATACAGCTATATAAAGAAGACGCTGATGAGGGCGTCTTAATCCTCTCCCAAAGAGGTGAACCTCTTTCTACAAGACAAATCGAGAGGATAGTTAAGAAATATGCCAAAAAAGCTGATATTAAAAAGAACGTTTATCCACACATGTTGAGGCATAGTTTTGCTGTGCATTCTCTAAAATCCGGGATGAATCTAAGAAGCGTACAAAAAATGCTTGGACATTCTTCACTAACTACAACTCAAATTTATTTGGACTTGACTGGAGAAGATCTAAAGGAAGACTACGAAAAACATCCGCTCCCGGCCTAACATTTATATCTATATATCTTATTGGCCTTTTCAGACCTTTCAAGGTGAGAGCATGGAAGAAGTTTTTGAAAAGGTAGATGAGTTAAAAGAAGAGATGAAAGAATCTTTAATGGAAATAATCCGGATACCTGCGATAGGGCCTAGTAATGATGGAAAAGGTGAAATGGAGAGGGCCGAATTCATAATTGAACTGATAGACGACTTCGGATTTGACTCTATAGAAAGATATGACGCTGAAGACGATAGAGTTCCTGACGGAGTAAGACCCAATATAGTTGCGACTAAGAAAGGTAAAACAGACAAAAATCTGATCATCATATCTCATATGGACATCGTTCCTGAAGGTGATCTAGATGAATGGAATACAGATCCTTTTGACCCCGTTTTCAAAGACGGAAAAATATACGGAAGAGGGGCGGAAGACAACCTACAGGCACTAGTCTCTAGTATATTTGCTGTTAAAGCCCTAAGCGAGGCTGGAGTAAAACCAGAATACAACCTCAAAATAATGATGGTTTCAGATGAGGAGACGGGCAGCGAGTACGGAGTTAATCACCTACTAGAGGAGGGTCTGATCAAAGAAGATGATATGGTCTTGGTACCAGACCATAGTGAAGACAATGGTAAAAAAATAGAGATCGTGGAAAAGGCCGGATTATGGGTGAAAATAGAAGTTCATGGAAAACAGGGTCATGCCGCATTCCCTGATCAGAATATAAATGCGAACAGGATAATGGCTAGATACCAAAATCTTGTTGATGAGGAGTTACATCATGAGTTCGAGCAGGAAGACGAACTGTTTTCTCCTCCGCAGAGTACCTTCGAACCGACGAAAAGGTTAAGCAATGTACCAAACGTGAATTCGATACCTGGTAAAGAAACACAGTACTTCGATTGCCGGATTTTACCTTCTGTCGATTTGGAAAGAGTGAAATCAACTTTTGAAAAAGCTGCTGAACAGATGGAAGAAGAAACTGAATCGCAAATAAAGATCGAATTTTTAAAAGAGAGCGATGCGCCTGAAAGAACACCAGAAGACTCTGAAGTGGTGCAGAATTTGAAAAAGGCTATCAAAGAAGTTACCGGAGTTGAGGCAGGACTAGCCGGTATCGGTGGAGGTACAGTTGCAAAAAGCTTCAGAAGAAGAGGTATTCCCACTGCGGTTTGGTGCTCAAATGATGGCCTAGCTCATCAGCCCAATGAATATGCTGTTCTAGATTTCATGGTGAAAGATTGCAAGGTCTTCGCCCGATTTGCTCTAGAAAGTCACTAGAAAACAGTTATCTCGTCGTTCAATATCCTTTCCTTTAAATCGAATATGTTATCCAAATGATCTTCAGCTATAGCTTCAGCATTGTTTTTTCTGATATCGTGTTCTTCGTCTTCATCCACGACGAGTTGTATGCTAGCCACCTGTGGTTGAGTGATCGGTTTTCCTATCTGAGATACTAATCTAACTAGGACTTCATGAACACCGTCTTTTTCTTCCTGATAGATCTCTCCGGCTATATCTTTAGCCACGATATTATAGAGCTTTCCTATATGAGTAACCGGATTTTTACCTGCAGCTGCTTCTAAACTCATCGGACGGAAAGGTGTGATTAGACCATTTATTCGATTGCCTCTTCCTACAGAACCGTCGTCTCCATTCTCCATAGAAAGTCCGGTGACAGTCAAATAATAGATATCCTTTTCATAGTCATCGGCGGTGTTTATCATCAGATTTATATCTCTGTCAGTGAACTTCCTAGCATAATCCAAGACTCTCTCTTCTAACTCTTTAATTACACTGATGTAATGATCTGAGTCAGGAGTGAGAGAATCGATCAGCGCCGCTGCAATTGTAATATTGATCTTATCTTTTCTCCTAGCTGACATGACTTTTATGTCTTGTCCAATTTCAGGCAAATCATCCTTCAAAGGCCCATTTATCATCTTTTCGATCTCAAGAGAAATCTTTTCAGTTTCGCTGAGGGGAGCGTATGAAACACCAAAGGAGGTGTCATTTGCATTCTGTCGACTTGTATCGTAAACGTCCTGTAGGTCTACAGAACCTTTACCTATCCTACAGTCCATCATCACACCTTGATCGACGTTCAGATGGGGACAATTCTTTTTCAAATACTCTTCGGCTGTGGTCAAGGCGGTAGATTTATAAGGCAATCTTTTTCCATTGACATCAGTCGTAGCTCTTCCCGCTAGAAGGATGTAAACTGGCTCTAATATCTCCCCGCCTCCAAATTCTGGTTTTGCCTGTCCCCCAACTATCTGAACTTCGTCAGTATTATGATGAAGTATTCTATCATGTTTTTCCAAATACATTTTAGAAAGAGCCTTACTGATCTCCTCCGCTATGCCGTCAGCTATACTGTCTGGATGCCCTACACCTTTCCTTTCTACGATCTCGATATTTTGATTTTCTATAGGGGTTTCATAGATAACTTCTGCTTCAATATTTTTGCTCATGTAGTAATCACCTTTTATTGAGTGATCTGGTTTAAGGTTTTCAGCAAGCTAATGATAAATTTGTATTAATAATTTTCTAATTCAGTCATTATATTATAAATTAAAATCCCCAAAAGTCTTTTTCTTTTTGCTTAATTTCCCTTATCTCATCAAGAACTCTCTCTTCATCAAAGGTCAAATCGAGTTCTCTCAATTCTCTAGCGTCGCCTTCAGGTATATCTATGTAAAGTTCTTCTCCGACTTCGATCTGTCTTCCGACAGTGACTCCAGAAATAGCTATCGCAACTTCCTCGCCCTGCTCTGCATAATCTAATGACTTTTCTCCACTTCTAATACTCTTTATCTCCCCAAGAACTCTTCCCTCTTTATTCAATAACCTTCTCTCAGGTCTGAGAGTTCCCGCCAATACTCTAACACCGACTATCGCGGGTTTAGACATCCTAAAAACATGATCCTCCAAGATACGGAACTTAGCGGGATGCACAATCTTCTCTCTTCTTTTCTTCTCTAGTTCTTCCTTTTTCTTTTTCATCCACTCTTCGTACTCTTCTACAAGTCGATAGACGACATCGTGCTGGAAGACTTTCACGTCTTCTTCCTTCAATTTTTCCCTAGCATCGGGAAGCACATTTACATTGAATGCGAGTATGACTTTTTGAAGAGGGTCATCGATTGCGACAGCATCCGTTATATCTTTTTTGGAGACATCTCCTATCCCGGCTTTCAATATAGGTATATCTTCATCTTCCAGCTCGAAAGCTAGTCCTTCTAGGGATCCGATAGCATCTGCTTTTATTATTACACCTTCATCTTCTGTCTCAATGTTGGCTTCGCTCTCTTTTCTCACCAAATTCATAACATCTTCAACTTTTTTATCCCCAACTACCATCAGAGGAGCCCCAGCCAAAACCCCTTCACATTCCGGAGTAACTAATTTGATCCCCGCTGCAGCTCCTACCTCCTTCACTTCCTCAAATTTTTCACTTGGATCTCTTATCTCATCCATAGGCTTCGGTCTCATCAAGGCTTTGACTTTAGTGTGTACCGGCTCATTTCTAGTCCCTATAACGACCTCATCGTTTTTCCTTATTACTCCATTGTGTATTATAGTATCAAGTGTAGTCCCCAATCCCGTCTCTTCCTTTACCTCAAGGATAGTTCCTTCACCAGGACCTTCTTCAACCTGTATTTGGTCTTCAAGATAAGTTTGGGCGAGTCCTATCAAAGTCATTAGGATATCTTCTATCCCCTCTCCTGTTTCAGCACTCATCGGAACGATACCTATATTCTGCGAAAAATCATCAACTTTATCGTATCTATCTGCGGAGAAACCTTTGTCGTAAAGGTCTCCTATCATCTCATATAGAGCGTCAGTCATCCTGCTTTTCGCATCATCGGTTTGGATTTGAAGGTTCTTTACGAAAGGTTTATTTTCAGATCTCCAGCCTGGTATCTTGTCTAACTTGTTAGCTCCAACAACAAAAGGAGTTTTTTCCCTTTTTAGTATGTCGAGAGATTCTAATGATTGAGGCATGAAACCGTCATTTATATCGACTATCAAAACAGCCAAGTCCGCAAGAGCACCCCCTCTAGAGCGTAGATTGATGAAAGAATGATGACCAGGAGTATCAATGAACAACAGACCAGGCAATCTAAAATCGATATCACATCCCAAGTCGGAACAAGCTTCTTTCAATGCTTCTATCGGAACTTCCGTAGCGCCTATATGCTGAGTTATTGCTCCCGCCTCTCTTTTCTGAACAGCAGTTCCCCTGATCCTATCTAAAAAAGTAGTTTTGCCATGGTCGACATGACCCAGAACGCTGACTATCGGTTGACTGGTCCGCATATACCATGCTTAAAGATTGATGTTATATATTTCTTTTTTTACTGTTAAAATCCTGAAGTAATATTCATTTTTCTTCTCTAGAACCGTTGAACCAGTGATGATCCGCCCTTATCTCAAATCCAAGATCTGAAGCCAAAGAGATAGAGGGTTCATTATCTTTGAATATCTGGACTGCCGGGACTAGCTCATCCTCTTCGGCTTTCAGACAAAGTTTTTCTGTCAAGTCTTTAGCGAATCCCTTTCTCCTCCACTCTTCTTTGATGTGGAGCATTCCTAAAACCATGGTAGTTTCCGTGACAAAATGGGTGAGGCACCATCCAACGAGATCTCCATCTCTCCTAATTCCGAAGGCGGGGCCTTTTTCGATACGCTCTTTGATATAATCTGTAGAGTCTCTGCTAGATAAACCCCAATATTCGTTTATCACCGACGCATCTTCTTTGTGAAGAGTATCAACTTCTGTATTAGGTTCTTTGGGTTTTTCATATTCTCTTCTAAGCAACCATGTTGGTCTATCGTCATCGATTTCGAGTACTTCTTGAGTTGCTCTAAAAGAGTTTGGATCCACAGCATGGAATCTAAAATCATCTCCCTTTTCGATATTTTCCATAAGAATTTCCTTTATTCCCTCAAATGAACCTCTCATCGTGAGTGTGCCCTCTTTTCGAAGCAGAACACCTTGTTTATCCTCTTCCTCTTTCAAGAATACTTCAGTTTCCTCTTCGTTCAATCTCGCTATCTGGTATGAATTTACTACTGGTTCTTTTGAAAGATAATCCCTAGCGCTAGACCTGAGACCTTTCGAATTCATGATATTTACGAAAAGGAAAGTGTTATTTGATTCTTATCAGGGGAAAGTAAAAAATAATCAGTATTCACTGATAGATAACATGGAAATCGGAACTATTGACTTAGTATTCGCGGTGCATATCCTCTTAGCTATAGGTATGGGCGGGTTGATAGGTCTAGAGAGAGAACATGAAAAAAAGAAACCGAGGGTCATTGCAGGTGTAAGAACCTTCCCACTTACCTCGATGTCTGGAGTTTTGTTCTCATTCCTCTCTGCTACGATTGGTTTAAGATTCATAGAAGTCGGAGTTATAATCTTCGGTGGATTTTCTATATTGTTGGCCTATCTCAAATATGAGATCAAAACCATAGGTATAACTACTCCAGTAGCGCTGTTTATCACCTTCCTAATCGGAATTTTCATACAGCAAGGATTTATCTTAGAAGCAGGATTTATAACTGTAGTTGTAACAGTTCTGTTAGTCACGAAAGAAAGACTTCATAAGATAGCACGTGACTTAGGCCGATAGTCAGTTTTACAGGAAAAGATACGACTTTTTATACCTGTTAGTGCCTTTTATTACCGAACTAGGACGGTAAATCTAAATATATCGAGTCGTAACCATTACCGAGATGGAGTCACTAGAGAAAGTTGAAAGTGCATTGGAAAAAGACCTATGCGATCACTGTCTGGGCAGATTATTTGCACAGCTTGGAACAGGGATCACTAACGCGGAAAGAGGCAAAAGTCTACGCATTTTTTATGCGATGTTCACTTTTGAAGAGCAGAAAAAAGAAGTGCCAGAAGAATCAGATAATTGTGAACTCTGTGATGACCTTTTTCAGGAGGTAGGGAAGTTCGCTGAATTGATTTCGGAAAATCTAGAGGAATATGAGTTTGACGATTTTCTCGTGGGCTCTAGGATAGATCCCGAGATAGAAGAGAACGAAGAAAAAATTTGGACCGAACTAAATTTGGCGACTGGTGAACCAATAAAATCAGAAGTGAACAGAGAAGTAGGAAAGCTAGTTCAAAAAAAGATCAATAAAGAAGTCAACCTCAAGACGCCGGATATCAAAGCTATAATTGACACGAGATTCGACAGCGTCGATGTCGAAATATCTCCTATTTTCGTGTACGGAAGGTACAAAAAGTTGAGTCGGGATATACCTCAAACAAAATGGATATGTAAAAGGTGCAGAGGTAAAGGTTGTGATGAGTGCGGCGGAACAGGAAAATTTTATGAAAACAGTGTAGAAGAGATCATCGGAGAGCCTTTATTGGAGATGACTTCCGGAGAAGACTTCACCCTACACGGCATGGGTAGAGAAGATATAGATGCGAAGATGTTGGGAAACGGAAGGCCTTTTGTCATGGAGATCAAAGAACCAGTCAAGAGAAAAATTGATTTAGAAGAACTAGCGAACCGGATTAACCAGAGCGATAATGTTCAGGTAAATTCATTGAAGTTTACCTACAAAGAGAAAGTCGTAGAGCTTAAACAGGCGAGAGCTGAGAAGACTTATAGAGTCAAAGTCACGCTTGAGGACGCGATAGGAAGGGCAAAACTTAAAAAGGTCAAGGATGAATTGGTGGGACAAGAGATTTCGCAGAGAACACCTAGGCGAGTTAGTCACCGGAGATCAGATAAAGTAAGAAAACGTACGATCATAGATATGGAATTGGTCTCATCGGAAGGTAATAGCGTTACACTCGATATCAAATGTGAGGCAGGTACGTACGTTAAAGAGTTCATCAAAGGAGACGAAGACAGAACTCAGCCGAGTTTCGCAGAACTGCTCGAAACTCAATGTGAAGTAGATAAATTAGATGTATTAAAAATCCATTATCCTGAAGGTGAAGAAATATGAAAAGATCCAAAGGTACCCGACAGGGCACGCGCAAGATACTAAGAAAAAAGCCGAGCGAAAGAGGGCTTATCCCTATAAACAAAGCCTTGAAGGAGTTCGAGGAAGGCGAAAAAGTGAAGATAAAAATTGAACCTAGTGTTCATAAAGCTCAACCTCATAGAAGATTCCAGGGAAAAATAGGAGTGATCCAAGGTAAACAGGGAAATGCTTTCGTAGTCGAGGTCAAAGACGGAGGAAAGAAAAAGAAAGTGATTACCAGATCAGAACATCTGGAAGAACTAGAATAGAGGAGATATTCTCATGTCAGAAGAGGAACCTAGATATGTTTCATTGGCAGAGGTCAAGGAACTCCTTAGTGAAGAGTCTGAAGAAAGAGAATTAAGATATGAACAAAGTTTGGCATTGAGCCATGCCGAAACATTTGTAAAGTTATCGTTAGAGGAGACTGAAGACCTGATAGAAGACCTTATGGAAGAATTCGAGTTCGTCAAAGAGGAATCGGCTTTCAAACTAGCAGATATTTTGCCGGAAGACAAAGACGGTGTAAGAGCTGTTTTTCAACAGGATAGATATACCCCTTCGGATGATGAAGCAGAAAAAATAATAAATACTATTAAAAAATATCTTTGAGGGAGGAACTATGGAGGATTATGCTTACGTGTTAGATTATATGCCAGAAGGCAGACCTGACTCTAAAGACTATCAGCACGAAAGTCTGGTCCTCGCTCTAGGAAAAGACGAATTCAAACTTTTTGAACTAATACCGAAAGAAGGTAAGAACTTTCTAGTTGGAGATAAAGTTTACATAGGGAAGGATATGGACAAAAGAGAGAAGGTAAAACACGTGAAAAGCCGGATAAGTTGGAACAAATTAACCAACGCGGCCAAAAGCGAGGTACCATATATAATAAAAGAAATCATAGATCAAGAGGAAGATCGTTTTTTAGAATTCTATAATAAAGCCCATCCGATAACGAAAAAGTATCATATGTTGGAGCTTCTTCCAGGCCTTGGAAAGAAAAAGATGAATGCTATAATAGATGAAAGAAAGAAAAACGGCGAATTTGATTCCTTCGACGATTTGAAGGAAAGAGTCCCTATGGTTCATAAACCCAAAGAAATGATAAGGGATAGAATAATGGAAGAACTGAAAAATAAGGACATCAAATACCAAGTTTGGGTAGCTGAATAAAAAAGATGGTTAAAAAATGTTTGAAGAAATATCAGAATCTGAGATAGAGATACAGACGGTAGATGAGTCTGACGAATATACTACAGTATTCTTCGTGTTCGACTCTGTTTTGAAAAACAGCGGTATGGAATCGCAGGCGGCGGTAGAACTTTTCAAAGATATCCAAAGCCAAAGCTTACAGTGAATTAAACTGGAAGAACTCATCACCGTTTATAACCCCAAGACTTTTATACTATCATCTACATCCTATTTTCTGTCGGACGTTTATAGTATAAGTGTCGGACATTTATTCCCGTGGGATGGGAATCTATATGCACTCTAATCTTAAGGTGAAGAAACCACCTCGTTCCAAACGCTTGGAGGAAGATAAGTTTGCACCTCAAAACGGTCAGGATGAAAAATTTTAAGTCGTTCGGTAAGAAGATGGAAATACCCTTCAAAGAGGGTTATACTAACATAACAGGCCCAAATGGTTCTGGAAAGTCTAACATCGCAGATGCTATTTTGTTCGTATTGGGGCCCAAAAGTTCAAAAGAAATAAGAGCAGGTCGTCTGACAGATCTTATATTCAACGGGGGAAAAGAGGGTAAACCAGCAGATAAATGTAAGGTCAGTCTGATATTCGAAAATGAAGATAGAACTATTCCTTTAGACGAAGATGAAGTGGCTTTTACGAGAAAAATAAAAAGATCCGATAACGAGCAGGGATACAATTCCTATTTTTACGTGAACGGTAGATCATCAACTCTTACTGAGTTCCAGGATCTTTTAGCTCATGCGCGGATTTCTCCTGGAGGTTACAACATAGTCCAACAAGGAGATATATCAAAAATAGTCGAGATGAGTTCTACAGAGAGAAGAAAGATATTAGATGATATTTCAGGTATCAGTTCTTATGATGAGGAGATCGAAGAGGCTGAGGAGAAAAAAGAGGAAGTGATCGATGATTTAGATAGGATAAATATACTTTTAGATGAGATCTCTAATCAGGTTGAAGAGCTAGAGGCAGATAGAGATAAGGCCTTACAGTATCAAGAACTGTCCGATAGAGCCACCGAGGCTGAAGAAAAGAAGACATGGAAGATGATACAGAACACTGAGAGCAATATAGCCTCTATCCAAAAAGATATAGAAGATAATAAAGAACAGATCGAAAAGAAAAAAGAAAAAAAGCAGGAACTGAGAGATGAAATAAAAGAACTCACTGAGGATATTGAAGAGTTGAAGAAAGAATTAGAGGACAAGGGAGACGAAAAAAGTAAAGAGCTTCAGAAAAAGATCAACGAGTTGAAACTGGCGATTGGAAGAGCCGATGACAAAAAAGAAGATGCGAAATATACTATAGAGAAAAATAAAGAAAAAAGAGAAACCCTGCAGGAAAAATTAAAGGATAGAAAAGAGGAACTCGCTAATTTAAAGGAAGAAAAAAGAGGATTAGAAGATGAACAAGAAGAAATTGAAGAAGAACTAGAAGAATTGAAAGATAAGATAGACGAAATAGAAGATAAACAATCAGATTCAGACGACAGGATAAAAGACTTGAAAAAAGAAGCTCTCCAATTGGAAAAGAAAGCTGAAGAGAAAAGGGAAAAATTATCTGACAAAAAGATCGAGCTTGAAACCGTAAAAGACAAGATAGAAAGGATACGTGAAGAAATAGCAGAAGTCGAAGAAGAAAAAGAAGATCTAGAATTTGAGAAAAAAGAGAAGGAGATGGAATTAGAGGATCTCAGTGATAAGAATGAAGAGCATGATCAGAGATTAGAAGAATTGAAGGAAAAGTTCCATGATAAAAAGAGCAGGGAAAAGAATCTGAGAGAAGACAAAGAAGACCTAGAACAGAGAGTGAACAGACTAAAAAGAAAATATGAACAGTTGAAAGCCGAAGAAAAAGCCGCTAAATCAGTAAAGAAAGGATATAATAGGGCTGTTTCTACGATCCTAGAGGCTAGAGATAAGGGTGAGATTGAAGGGATTCATGGAACCATAGCTGAACTTGCAGATGTAGATGAAAAATACGAAACCGCTTTGAAAGTTGCTGCCGGAGGAAGGATGCAGTGTATTGTCGTGGATAACGACGGTGTAGCTTCTAAAGCTATAAAACACCTCAAGAAAAACGACGCCGGGAGAGCTAGTTTTCTACCTTTAAACAAGATGCGAAGTGGTCGACCAAGAGGAAAAGCGCTGCGAACCGTAAAAGATGATAAAGCGGTTGATTTCGCTATAGAGCTAGTAGATTACGACGATAAATATGACAATGTTTTCTGGTATGTTTTCCATGACACTGTGGTGATGGAAGATATAGAGGCTGCTAGAGAGCAGATGGGGGGTGTCAGGATAGTCACTTTGGACGGAGAGAAAATAGAGAAAAGCGGCGCTATGACAGGAGGGACCTTGAAGAAAAACATGATCGGATTCAGCGCTCCAGACCGAGGAAAACTGGAAAAAGTGAGCAACGATCTCAAAAACAGTCGAGAAAACCTGAAGAAAGTTAGGAGTTCATTAAAAGAGCTGCAAAAAGAAATACAGGATATTCAGGATGAGATGCAAGAATTGAAAAATGAAAGCGACAAACAGGTACAATCGGAACTTGAAGCTCATATAAATCGACTAGAATCCAAAATAGAGAAAAAAGAATCGGCGCTAGAAGAAAAGAGAGCTAAGGAAAAAGAACTTGAAGAGGAGAAGCAAAAGCTGGAAAGATCTATACAACATCTTGAGGAAAAAACCGAAGATCTAAAGGGAGAAAAAGAGGAGATAAGGGAAGAGATAAGAGAGATAAGTCCTGAAGAATTATCAAAAAAGTTAAGAGAACTGAAAGATGAAGAGGTCGAGCTAAATAAAAGGTTGAACAAAACGGAGTCCGAACTAGATAAAAAAGAAAACCGAGAAAAAAATTTAGAAGACAAAATTGATGAAATCAAGAAATTTAGGAAGGAATTGAAGGATGAGATTAAAGAAAAAGAGAGCGAGATCAAAAAATCTAAGTCGACTATAGAAGAAAAAGAAGAAAAACTTCAAGAATTGGAAGATAAGGAGTCAGAAGTTGACGAAGAACTCGATGATCTTAGAAGTGAACTCGAAGACAAGAAAGAAAAGAGGATGGAGAAAAAACACAGAATCGATCAGATCGATACTGAGATAGAATCTAAACAGGAATTTATCATAAGTTCTAAAAGAAAATTGAGTACAGAAAGAGAAAAACTTGAGGATCTGAAAGAAGATATCGACGATGATGTCGACTATTCGGACGAAGAACTCCCCTCGATGAAAGAACTAAAGAATACAATCCGACGCTGTAAAAATAAGATGGAAAACTTGCAGCCAGTCAATATGAGAGCGCTAGATGATTACAAGAAGAAAAAGGAGAGAAAAGAAGAACTGCAAGAAGAATACACCGAACTAGAAAAACGTAAAGAAGAACTGGATAATCTGATAGACGAATTAGATGAAAAGAAAAAAGAGGGTTTGTTAAAGGTAAAAGACGAGATAAACAAAAACTTTGAACAAGTGTATGAAAATCTTTCAGAAGGTGGTGAAGCCCATCTTGAACTTGAGAATCCGGAAGATCCTTTTGAAGGAGGACTCGTTATAAAAGCTAGACCTCCAGGAAAGAAAGTGCATCTGATAAATGCGCTGTCCGGTGGGGAAAAAAGTTTGGTTTCAATGGCATTCATATTTTCCATTCAGATGTATGACCCATCTCCGTTTTACCTTCTCGATGAGATAGATCAAAATCTCGATGGAGTTAACGCAGAAAATGTAGCGGATATGATTAAAGAGAATTCAAAAAACGCCCAGTTCATACAAATATCATTGAGAAAGGTCACTCTCAAAAAATCCGACCACATAATAGGCGTTACTATAAACGATAAAGGACTCTCAGATGTGATAATGAAAGTCAATATCGGAGAAGAGGAGAAAAAGGATATACCTGAATTTTCAGAGGTCAGCAAGTTGAAAACGGAGGTGCAGTAATTTGGTCTCTGAAATGAAAGAATCCTCGATCCATTTAGATAATTCTCCAGAAGAAGTCATCCAGCATCTTACATTCCATAAATCTCTTATTGACGAGGAAAGGAACGGAGAAAGGATAGATGACTATATCCAGATGGTAGAGAATATGGACGAAGACGGGAAAGAATTCTCCGATGATCCCTTCGACAATGCTATAGCATCTGTATTCAAACTCGTCATCGATGAAAGAATGGATCCCTGGGAGATCGATTTAATCTCCTTCACTGAGATGTACCTAGAACAGGCTAAGAACAAAGATAATTTGAATTTTCTTGTCACTGGGCAGCTAATCAACATGGCATGGTCGATACTCAAGATGCAGTGTGAACAAGTTTTGTCCTCTGCTGAAGAAGAAGAGAAGAAAGAAACTGTTGAGGAAGAAGGTTTTTTTGATGAATGGGAGATATGGGATCAGGGTCTTTACGAAGAACCAGAAGATATAGACTACGAAGAAGAAGTGCTCGATTCTGATGGACTTCCCTTGGAAAAAGCGGTTAGAAGGGAAGAAAAGAAACCTGTATCTCTAATACAACTAGTAGATGCTTTTGAAGATGCAAAACAGGAAGCAAAATATAGAGAGAAGATGGAGAAAATCAGAAAAGAAAAGAAAAAAGAAAGGGAGCAGGAATTGAAGGCACGTGAAGAAGATTATGATACACGATCTCACGAAGAAGATATACAAAGCGAAATAACGAAGATATGGAAACGGATATGTTGTTACGAACAGAAAGTGATAACTTTGAATATGATCCACGATGACAGAAAAAAAGATATTATCACAGCCCTCATGTCTATACTATTCCTCAACAAACAGGGAAAGATCAAGGTGAAGCAGTTAGGGTATCCTGATGGACAGATCCTATTGGAAAATCTTGTTTCGGACGAAGAAAGACAGAACGGTCTGATGGAATTGACCAAAGAGAGCCAAGAAGAAAGATTATCTATGGGTAGGATCAACGCTTATTGATTTTATTCAGTATCTATATAATAATATTCCCCTTGAGATTTTTGTTTTCTATCTAACCGTGAATTTAATTTGTTAACTCTAGGTCTATAAGTGTCCGCATCCCTTCTAAAAGTTATTCCTACTTCTCGAAGGAATTTATTCATTCCCTTTCTCATCTCGTAAGGACCTTCCCCTTTCCCTTTTATTCCAGGTTCACCAGAAAAATTCATTATCAAGTCAGATACGTAATCTACGAAATATACGTCGTGATCTACGATCATACCTCCCTTTTCTCTTTTTTCCATGAATCTCCGGATCACTTTAGCGGCGGTCATCCTTCTTCCTGCGTCAAGATAAGCACTTGGCTCGTCGATAAGATAAAGGTCGGCATCTCTTCCCAAGCAGAGAGTTAGAACTACTCTCTGAAGTTCCCCTCCACTCAGATTGGGGACCTCTCTTTCGTACAGATCCTTAAGATCGAGGGGATTCAAAACATTAGATTGGAAAAAACCTTCGTCGAGACGTTCTCCTATCTCAGTTCTGTATAGATCTATAACTCGACCCTCATAATCAGGTTTGATATACTGGGGTTTATAACTAACAGTTATATCCTTTTTTATTTCTCCTTCCGTAGGTTCTATCGCATCTGCGAGCATCTTGACGAAAGTCGTTTTACCAGTGGCGTTTGGACCTACAATCCCTATAACTTCTCCTTCTGGGATTTTTCCTTCTTCTGTTTCTAGTCTGAAAGAATCCCATTCTTTGACAAGTTTATCATATTCTATGATAGGTTTAGAATGCCACTCGGATTTAGGAGCCCTCTTTTCGAAGGTTATCTCCGTATCTCGAAAGCGTATATTCTCCTCGTCGAGGAAACCTCGAAGATATGAATTGATAGCTACTCTTACACCCTTCGGATGTGAAACGACACCGTAAGCGCCTCTAGAGCCATAGAGTAAGTGTACATTGTCTGCAAGAAAATCAAGTACGGCAAGATCGTGTTCTATCACCATTACCCGGCTATCTTCGCTCTTCTCTTTGATCGCTTCTGCTACTTTCAATCTTTGTCTTATATCCAAATATGAAGAAGGTTCATCGTAGAAATAAACGTCGGCATCCTTGGTAGAAGTGGCGGCTATCGCCACCCTTTGGAGTTCTCCACCTGAAAGATTCGTTACTTTCGAGTCCAAGGTATGTTCGATCTCAAGAGCTTCTACCCATTTCTCATAATTATCACCTATTTGAGAAAGAAGATCTTCCACTTTACCGGAATAATGTGCTGGAATTTTATTAACATACTGAGGTTTGAGAGCTGTTTCTATCTCGCCGTCAGCTAAAGATTTAAAATAATCCCCTAACGCTGTTCCAGAGTATCTATCTATAACCTTATCTAAGGAGGTATCTTCCTCATAATCTCCAAGGTTTGGGGTTATTTCACCAGAAAGTATTCTTATAGCTGTTGTCTTACCGATGCCGTTAGCGCCTAGAAGGCCAGTAACTAAGCCTTTTTCAGGAAGAGGAAGACGGTAGATCCTGAAACTGTTCTCGCCGAATTGATGTATCAGATCTGTATCGAGTTCTTCTGGTAGATTTATTATCTTTATTGCATCAAAAGGACACTTATCTACACAAATCCCACATCCCTCGCAGAGTTCCTCTGAGATCCTGACAGCGTCTTCAGTTTTGACTATTGTTTCGTCTCCGGTACGAACCATAGGACAATAATTTATACATTCATAACTACATCGGTCTGGTTGACATTTCTCTTCAAGCAATACGGCTATACGCATTTTAATACCTCATAAAGTCGGTGTTATTTTAGATTGATGCACCTTTGCTGCTTTCTATGCCAGTTCTCACATTTGCTGCTAGTCCTTTCTCGAATACTTCGACCTCTTCCTTTGTAAGAAAAACTCTTGCTATAGCGAGTAAGTTTTCTTCTTGATCCACAACTATCGCTTCATCACCGTGTCTCAATTTAGAAGACATGTTAGTTACGAATTTTGAAAAGACGCTCTTTCCATCCCTATTGAACTCGGCACTTTCATCCGTCACCTCTATCCTCATATCGGGAGGATCAAATTCATCTAAAAGTATCTTTGCTCCTGCTTCCTTCAAAGTGAAAAATCCGTCGTAATGTCTTATAGATAGGATGTGATCGTTGTCTAACTTCACATTTTTGATCCTGCCCTTATTGTTCTTGACATATGATAAATTTCCGTCTGTCAAAGCTTCTCCAGCTTTTTCACCGAATTGATAATCTGCTGTAGCTCTGATCTTCATCTCGTCGAAGTCTATGTTTTTAGATCCAGATAGAGTTGTTAAAGTCTCTTCACCTTCCCACTGAATAAGTTCATCTATCGACTTCTGCCTTCTATAATGATCTAAAGAGAACATATGAGCGGGATGAGAGGGGAACACGGATTGAGCTACAGGATATACCGCATCCAATTCGAGCGGTACAGGGCCAATTTGATCGTAAACTAAAAGGTTCACATCGTAATTCTCCAACTTCTCTATCTCCTCTCTAAGAGACCTGCTGTACGGTTTGTTCACCTGATTTGAGTCGAAATAAACTGTAGGGCCGTTCTTTGGAGGTTTGTATTCATCGAGTATCCACCGCATTATCCTTTTGAAGGTCGGCCTGTAGTTTGACTCTTGTCCCGTGTAAAGCGCTGCTCGTTTTCTGCTCCTAGGCTCGAATCTTTCGAGAAATTGATACTCACCATTCAATACTTCTAAAGCTTCGAGAAGTTTTGGATGACTCCTAACCCTTCTTTCCACCATCTCCCAAAGATCTCCTTCTCTTATCGACTGCTTTACCTTATCTATCTCGCGGAAACATATCCATAGGTTATGTTCAGCTATAGGCGTGATATCGCCTTTCTTGTAAATTTGGGCAAGTTCATCGGCATCGTGAGAACTGCAGATAGGACATTCACATCCAAGATAATCGATATCTTCTATATTTCTAGTCCCATCTGGATACATCATGTCTCCTCTTTTTGCATACTTGGCATAGGAGCTAGAATCGAATAGATCACAGCCGAGAAGTACGGCTAGAGAGTAAAGCATGGGATGACCAGCTCCGAAAAGATGCACTGGCCCTTTTGGACCCAGTCCTTTTTTTGAAGCTATGATAACCTCGGCTAAGTCACGATACCTATAATCCTCCATCAGAGGTACTACACCACCTATAGGATATAGACCGCCGTCCATCTTTGCCAGGGATACAGCACAACTCTCTCTAAGATCGAGATAGATAGAGCCCTGAATCGGCAACGCGTTAAGGCTGGCTTCATCTTTTTGTGCCATTTCAGCCCTTTCGATAGTCTTTTCAACTTTTTTGTTAGCTGTCTCTCTAGAATCGTCCGGCTCCGTGAATTCATCCAAGATGGTCACTACATCTGAACCGATCCTTCTTTGAAATTTTAGTATCTCTTCCGCTTCTACATCGATATCGCCGTAGACATGTGCCTGAAACGTCCCGGAATCAGTCATTATAGGGCCTGAGAATCCCAAGAGTTCGTGGACACCTTTATTCAAACTTTCCTCCCTCAGATCTTGGTCTTTGTATAATATGTAGGAGTTTGTGATCAAGATATCAGTATTGAATTCCTCCTCAAGTTTTCTCACCGGGACCAGTTCTCGGTTCGGGTTTATAACAGGCATGATGGCCGGAGTCTCGATGGTTCCATGTGGGGTAGTGAACTCGCCTAGTCTTGCCAGACCCTCTTTTTCTTTGATCTCGAACATCTTGTCACTTTTTTTAAAATTAGGTAGGAGTTATAAGCTTATTTGGTTTCGTTAAAGAAAAAAGAATGTAAAATAATAAAGGGTTTTATGGGTTATCAGGGTTTTACTCTTCTTCATCTTCGGACTTTTTGACTACTTTCTTTTTGACTTTCTTCTTTGGTTTTTTCTTGACTTTCTTCTCTTCCTCTTCAGTCTCATCAGTGCTTTCCTCTAGTTCTTGCTTCTCTTCGTTCTCATTTGTCTCTCCTTCGCTTTCGAAGAGTTCATCTTCTTCTGATGACTCCTCTTCTAGGGATTCTTCATCCTCTGATGGAGGCTCCTCAAATAATTCATCTTCTTTTGATGGCTCCTCTTCAGTAGACTCCTCCATCTCTTCTTCATCTGATTTTTCTTCCTCTAGCTCTTCTTCGAATGTCATTTCTTCGTCCATCTCTTCTTCACTCTCTTCCTCTAGGAACACTTCCGAGTCCTCTTCTTCCAGGTCTATAAGACTCGTTCCACACTTCTGACAGACTGCATCGTCAACACTGTTGAGGGTCCCGCAATTTGGACATTCTACACTACCTTCTCTGCGCTGCTTTTCCTTCCTCTCAAGCCAATCTTCAAAGGTCACGAAAGAGGGCTTATCTTTCCACCAATCCATGAATTCTTTCTGGGATAGTTCTTTACCTAATTCTTCTTGAGCTTCTCTTTTCTTTTTCCTGATGAATTTTTTGTATTGTTTTCTCATCCTTTCAGTGTAATCTTCAACTTCCTTACCTGTTTTCACGAATTCAGCACCACATTCCGGACAAGTATCCATATCTGCAGGTATCCACTCACTACATTCACTACACTTCACCGTATCCATATCAAACTCGACTCCACATTTTGGACAGCTGGTCGCATCAGCAGAAATCGTTGCACCACAATTTCCACATTCTACCATCTCTCCAACGCCGAAGAATTTGAAGTAAGCGAAAGCAGATCCTGCACCACCTGCGGCTATCGCCACTATAACCAGAAGTAGCCACCAAGGTATGCCCGCAACTTCGAGAACATCTGTTTCTACTGCAACTGATTCCTGAGTACTCTGCACTTCATGAGTATGAGCTTCAAACTCTACCGTATATCCACCAGATGCTCTTTCAGGGATCTGTAGGAACACGCCGAATTCTCCGTTCTCGTCGGTAGAAACTGT
>SL_8KL_010_SEDDRAFT_10000913_pt1 | contig 25804 bp, 22 predicted proteins | sample SodLakKL_010_SED_4_FD_11160 | JGI IMG/M metagenome (IMG submission 11160) | reverse complement strand
TCTTTGTGTTCTCTTTGTGTTCTCTTTGTGTTCTCTTTGTGTTTTTATCATATCTGTTTATTCTCCCTTGTTTCCTATTATAATATATTTCTGATCCCTATTGAACATTTACTTCTTTCTCAGAAGCAATAAAGTTCTTTTTTTCTTACGCAAGAAAAATTAGTTCAGCTTTCCATCTTCTTCCTCCACTTTTTTATCCTATGTTATCTCGCCCTCGTGCACCCTTTAGCAAACATTGCGTTATTTTTCAAAAAGCAAAGACAGCACCCAAAGGGTGCTGTCTTAGAATAAAATCATGAGGAGTATTGAAATACTCCAGTTTGTTTAATATATGCCTCTGCTGAGTCCGTTCATAATGGCAGAGAATACTTTGTTCGCTCGGATAGTAGCACCGGTTGCTACATCTACGTCCTCTACAAACTCTCCTGGATTATGAAGATCATAAATGGTCTCTAAAGGCTGTCCTTCCAGGTATTCTGCAATCTGTAAATGTTGTTCATAAATTCCGTAAAAAGCATCGCCTTCTTCCATTTCCCGGTAATCTTCACCTCGGTAGAAAATATGTCGATAGCTTAAGTCTTGAATCATACCATCTTCCACGTAGAACTGAACCGCTACTTGTTGGTATCCTCCGTCTCCGAAAGTGCCTCGATATCGTCCATCTTCCACATCTTCAAGAAGATCTGCGGAGAATCCATTAGCGGGAGAATAGATCCCTCGGTTCAGGCCATCCCGAATTGCGGAGTATACTTTGTTTCCTCTAAGGGTTGCTCCGGTTGCTGCATCTACATCATCCACGAAATCTCCCGGATTGTGAAGCTCAGTAATATCATTCAATGCTTTTCCTTCGAAGTACTCAGCAATTTGCTCGTGTTGTTCAAGGATTCCATAAAGAGCATCCCCTTCTTCTAAATCACCATAATCCGTTCCTCCATAATACAGGTGTCTAAAGCCCAGGTCATAGATGTTACCATCTTCTACTCTAAATTGAATGGATACTTGCTGGTCTCCACCGTCTCCATAAATTCCCCGATAGGTTCCGTCTTGATAGTCCGGCAGGTCTAATGTATACTCTCCGGCTGGGCTGTAAAGACCACGGTTCAGTCCATCTACCATTGCAGAGAGCACTTTATTTCCTCTTAGGGTTGCTCCGCTGGCTACATCCACATCGTCTACAAAATTTCCCGGTTCATATAAATCTGTAATGGATGATACGGGCTTGCCTTCAAAATACTCGGCAATTTGTAGATGCTGTTCGTAAATTCCGTATAAATCGTCTCCTTCTTCTAAATCACCGTAATCCGTTCCGCCGTAATAAAGGTGTCTGAATCGAACGTCTTGAAGGTTTCCGTCCTCGACACTAAACTGAATGGATACCTGCTGATCTCCACCGTCTTCAAAAATTCCCCGATAGGTTCCATTGGGGTATTCCCCTTCTACCACTTCATCAATTTCCTCTTCATCGGCTTCATCTTCTCCGTTTTCTTCGCCGTTTTCCTCTGAAACTTCTTCACCGTTTTCAGTTTCATCGGCTTCCGCGTCCTCATCACCACATCCAATGATTGCAAGACTCATAGTCAGTAATAGTACCAATAATAAGATCCACTGTTTTTTCATGTCTCTTTCATCTCCTTTTTTTAAGCTTTTTTTGAATTGTTTGTTAAATACTAAACGTTATTAATCAGTACTCAACTTCATTTAATCATAATACAATTTAAGCCTATAAAGAAGATTGGAATATGTCCTGATCCAGGGACATTTGTCCTTATTCATGATTATTTTCTTATAATTCATTTATTTCTCTACCCGCTGATGATAATAGTTTGAAGCCTCGGTCCGATTATCCACCCTGATTTTACGAAACAGCTTAGAGCTGTAATTTCGGACGGTTTTTTCCGCAAGATTCAATGTGTTTGCGATCTCTTTGTTGGTTTTCCCTTTTGCGATTTCCTCCAAAAGGCTTTCCTCCGAGGGCGTCAATTCTTTAAAGTAGCGTTTTTTCGGCTCCTGAATACTTTTAAACAGGGCTTCCGTCATGGAAGGATCCAACGTATTCTTCCCTTGAAATGTATCCTTAATACTTTCAATCAACCGCTCCCGGGCAATGTCTTTTAAAAGATAGCCGTCGGCTCCTGCCCTAATCGCTTCAATTACCACATCATCCTCCAAATATGCGGTGAGTATTAAAACTTTGACCTCCGGCCAACGGCTTTTAATGGTTTTTAAGAGGGCTACACCATGAATAAAGGGAAGTTCCATATCTAAAAGGATCATATTCGGATCCGTGGAGGCCATTACGTTTTCAATCTCCCTGCCGTCGCCGGCTTCCCCCACCACACGGATTTCATCGTCGGTCTCCAGCACCATTCGAAGTCCCTGACGAACCACATCATGATCCTCAATAATCAGCAGCTTGATATTGTTATTCTGACTCATGCTGATCTCCTCCCCACTTTAGATCCAGTCTCACCGCTGTTCCGGTTTTCTGACTGTTTATTTGAAGCTTTCCGCCGATTTCCTCTGCCCGGTCTTTCATAATTTCAAGGCCCAGCTTCGTACCCTTGGAGGCTTCTTCCTTCCTTTTCAAAAGATCTTCATTATTGATCACACCTTGATCAAATCCTGAGCCGTTATCCTCAATTTCCATAGTCAAATTGTCATACTCACCGGTTAATCGAATCCACAGTTTACTTGCATTACTATGCTTTGCTGCGTTGGTTACCGCCTCTTGAAGGATATAGTAAATCTGAGCTATTTTCTTCTTGGAAGCCTTCCCTTGCTGTAAGGTGGGGATCTGGTTTTCAAAAATAATTTCAAAATCCACGTCTTTTTCCTTCAATTGAATGAAATCCTTAATCAAACTTTCCAAATCATTGGTATGATAGTCCTCAATCATGGTCTTGGAGATTATGCTTCTCGCCTCTTTAATCCCCTGCTGTAGGTCCCGGTTCGCTTCAAGTAAATACTCTTTATTTTCTTTCCCGAGATAGGCTTCGATTTTTAGACCGGCTCCATACATTTTTTGTATAATCCGATCATGAATATACCGGTTCATCTTCTCCCGCTCCACTTCCACCGCTCGTTCCTTCAGCATCTGATCGATCATGGTTCTTTTTTCCCCTTCAAATATCCGAGAAATTTGTGTTACAAAAAAGATCATAAAAATCCCCAAAATAATTTTCGCCCCTTGAATGGGAAAACCGGTAACCTCAAAGAAAAACTGATTATTAATCACATTAGCAGGAAAAAAATTCATTTGCCTTACAAATAGGCCGTCAAAGATCCCATAGAAAAGAAGCACTGTAGAAAGTCCATAGTACCATCGATGGAGATCTTCATAATGCATACGCTGCACTTTTTTCCCACTGAGAAACAGTCCGATAGAGGCAATAACCCCGGCAGGAAAAGACATTAAATAGCGATTGATTATGACACTTCCCATACGGTTCTCTTCTAAATACGCGAGGTCATGGAATCCGTGTAAAATTCCGAAACGAATGAACCATGCTAACAGTAAAATCATAGGGATTTTTTGCGCCATCCAAAACAGCTTGTCCCCTTTATGATCTTCACTACCCTTCGGTAAAGTCATCAAAGCAAATCGAAACAAGTAATAAAAAGAAAGGACTTTGAATATCCCCTTCACTGCCAGAAGGATTCCCGAATGTCCCTGATAAAGACCGGAGATTTGGGCTAAGGTAACCCATTCCGATATTCCGTGAAGGATGCCGAACATACCTAATAGGGGGAGGGTTCGAATGATTGGGAACCCACTGAGTTCCTGATTTTTTTGTTGAAAAATGATTATACCGATCAATAGGAAAACAAATCCGTATACCAGATAGAGGATAAAAGATACTTGTGTACTCATGGTTTTCATTCCTTTTTCTTATTATAGATCAAGAGGGTAAACTCTCTTATTCTTCAATATTTCCTTCTATTCTAACATATTATCCTTTTTTCCTCATCAAACATCAAGAAAACTTCATGCAAAACTTTAGCATTTGATTTTTCCATGAAACATGAATTCATTATTAAATATTGCAATGAATGAATATATTGTATTCCCATTCCCCTGTTGTTATAATGGTTAAGGTATTAACAAGCATAAGAATTAGTCGTTAATAGTTAATCAAAACGGCAAGCAATTATCGTTACAAACCATTTCAAAATTTAACATCCACTTAAAAAATCAGGAGGTCTTACCATGAAAAAAGAAGTAAGTTTAGAAAAAATCCGGCAGGATGCGGAAAATTATTTTCAAAAGGGAAACTATTACTGTTCCGAGGCGATTGTCGCCTCCATTCGAGAAAATTTCGAACTGGATATGCCCGAGGAAATGGTGGCCATGGCCTCAGGATTTCCCGTGGGAATCGGACGATCCAAATGCGTTTGCGGCGCGGTGTCCGGCGGGGTAATGGCCCTCGGATATTTCTTCGGCCGAACCCGGGGCAGTACCCCAAAGGATCCGAAAAGTGTACAGACCATCGAACTTGCCCATGAACTACAGGAATCCTTTAAGAAAAACCATAAGGTTTTATGCTGCAGTATTTTAACCAAGGGCATGGATATGGCCTCGGGAGAGCACAAGGCCCAGTGTGTATCTTTCACGGGAGAAGTTGCAAAAAGTGCTTCGGAGATTATTGTTCGGGAAATGGGCATGAAAAACCTGGATGAAGACCTCAAAGAGGTGTAGCAGATGAAAAACTTCTTAAAAACCTTGCCCCTTCCGATTTCCGGACTGATGCTGGGCCTTGCGGCTCTGGGAAATCTACTCGGCCCTTACGCCGGCAGTCTTCGTTATGTCCTCGGAAGTATTTCAGCCCTGATCTTTATCAGTTTAATTGTAAAAGTCATCCTTTTTCCTAAATCCTTAAAGGAAGGCTTTGGCAATCCCGTGGTAGGATCTATTTTCCCGACCTTTACCATGGGGGGAATGCTCCTCAGCACCTATATTAGACCCTATTTTCCAGTAGCGACTTTGGGATTATGGGTACTTTCCTTAGTGCTCAACGCAGTGATGATTGTTCTTTTTACAAAAATGTATGTTCTGAACTTTACTATTAAAAAAGTCTTCAGCAGTTATTTTGTTATGTATGTGGGCATTGTGGTAGCCAGTGTTACCGCGCCATTATACGGTCTGGAGACCCTGGGTCAGATTATCTTTTGGTTTGGCCTTTCCACTTATCTCCTATGGCTGCCGATTGTCTGCTACCGGGTGTTTAAGGTAAAAGAAATTCCCGAGCCCGCAAAGCCCATTGCCATTATCTTTGCTGCCCCGGCAAGTCTGTTGTTGGCCGGCTATTTAAATACGTTCCCGGAAAAAAGCATGGGAATGGTGCTATTTCTCGGGTCCCTGGGCTTACTGATGACCGTCTTTGCCCTGAGTCAGATGCCGAAGCTTTTACGGCTTCCTTTTTATCCCAGTTACTCGGCGTTTACCTTTCCCTTTGTCATCAGCGCCATCGCCTTTAACGGGATGACCAATTACCTTGGAGTGCAGGGAATTGAAAACGGAGCGCTGGATTTCATCCGAGGCTTTCAAATCGCCTGGGCGGTTGTCATGGTACTGTATGTTTTAGTACGATTCGGAATGCTTTTTCAAAAACAGGTTGTCCTTCAAAAAGAAGCGGCCACCTCCTAACACAAAGGATAACACAAAGGGGACGGAGGTTTTTGTGTCATCGTGACACAAAAACCTCCGTCCCCTTTGTGTTTTTACAGGGTAAATGAGAGTCATGCAAAACAATTTTCAACTCTCCCTTGCAGTTTTTCGTGTATGCAAAAGAATATTCAACCTTAAGCTCTTCTTCTGCAGAAGCCGATGTGAAAAAATAGTTGCCCATGGTCAGGGCCGTATTGCCAATGACTTTTATTCCAATGGTCTCCCAGCGGACTTTACACCAGGGCTTAATGGCAAAACCGTGATCTTCCGGGTAATTCTGATCCCCTCCGATAAAGTAAGATAAAGCTCCGGCAAAGTCACTTCTAAATTGTTTTTCCGATGCCATGGTCGGCTTAAACAGGACGCTGCCTTCCTGATAGTTGTAAAAGTTTTTTATGTGTTCCCTGGCTGCGGTTTTGTAATCGCCGCCAGCGGAATATACTTTTCCAACGGATACAATCCCCTCGCCCCAGGCCTTCTGTTTACTCAATACTTCCTGTTCACTGATCTCTTCCTTTGTCGTATTCATTTTCATTTTCAGTGTCTTTACTTTCATATAGTTGATCCTGCTCCTTTAGATAACGATTTATCTAGAATTTAAGGAATTCCACCTAAAAATAAGTCCACGCAGCACCCATGAACTCCCTCTTTTCCAATCTTAAATTACAAATCCTTGAAATCTTGAAATTATAAATGCCTTTATGCTTATCCTATCCCATCCGGTATGAATTGTAAACAGACATGGATAGCAAATTTTTTTAGATAATGTTGGAGTATACCACTTGGCGAAGTTCCTCGAAAACTTTTTCCTTGCCCATGTTCCCGGCATGTATGATTAAGTCCACTCCTCTAAAATCAGCTATTGCTTGTGCCCCCAATAAACCATGGGCATCCGGCATAACTCCAATCCTTTTCATTTCAATTAACTCTAAAGAAAAAAAGACTAAATTTTGATAAAGAGCCAAAAAGTATTAAGAATATTTCGAGTTAATTGAAAGTAATTGCTAATTGATGTTAGTTATCAAATGTATCGGGTATACATTAAGTACATTGACGGAAGCTTAGACCTTTGAGACTTAAACTAACACATTTCTCAAAGGGAGCGGGTAGCGTAACCTTCCATAAATTTATGGTTGGTTTTTTTATGGTTATATGCGGAGGTGATTTTTTCAGGGAAATAAATAAATTTGATAAAGCTCTATCCAAAAATGGTGTTCGTTATATGAATTGCAACGCTATTCGGTAAAACCGGATAGTAGTACCACCTAAATTTATAGGAGGGATAAAATGTTAGCAGTAGAACAAGCTAAAGTAGAAGCTTTTGTAAATGATTTCCGAGGTCGGGTAGTCTTTCCAAATGATTCAGATTATGATGAAGTTCGTGCAGTTTGGAATGGCATGATTGACAAACGTCCCGCAATGATCGCCCAGTGTATGGGTACAGCTGATGTAATCAGCTCCGTTAACTTTGCCCAAGAGCATGGGCTGCCGGTATCTGCCAGAGGCGGAGGCCATAATGTGGCAGGCAATGCCCTTTGTGACGATGGAATTGTCATCGATTTTTCAAAAATGAAACTGGTCCGTGTTGACCCAACTGCAAAAAGAGCGTACGTTTCTGCTGGTGCAACATTAGCTGATTTAGATCATGAAACACAAGCATTTGGTCTTGCTGCCGTAGGTGGCGTTGATTCAAGGACCGGGGTGGCCGGTCTTACATTAGGTGGCGGAACAGGCTATCTATCAAGGGCTTATGGAATAAGTGCAGATAATTTAATGAGTGCCGATGTGGTTACCGCTGGTGGTAATCTGGTCCATGCCAGCGAGGAGGAAAATCCTGATCTATTGTGGGCCCTACGTGGCGGCGGTGGGAACTTTGGTGTACTTACATCCTTTGAATTTAAGCTCCATGAAGTTGGACCGGAAGTAATGACCGCACAAATTTTCCACCCTATTGAAAAAGGAAAGGAAGTCCTCCAGTTTCATCGCGATTTTTTAAAAAACGCTCCGGATAAACTTTCGGTTTATGCATTAGTTGTACACGTGCCACCAGTCGCTCCCTTCCCGGAAGAATTCCATGGGAAAAGTGCTATAGCTTTAGTCGCTTGCTATGCAGGAGACATGACCGAGGGTAAAAAGCTTCTGGAACCTCTTGAAAACTTCGGTGATCCAATTCTTAAGGCCGTGATGCCGATGCCCTATAAAGTTCTGCAACAAAGCTTTGATGCAGGCACACCTGATGGCCAAAGATATTACTACAAGTCTCAGTATCTAACTGAACTTTCTGACTCTGCCATTGACACAATTCTCAACTATACAAAGGACCTTCCTGGTCCATTCACAATCATAGGAGTTGAACCAATGGGCGGTGCCATTAATCAGGTGGATAAGTCAGCTACTGCTTTTCCTCACAGAAATGCGGCTTTCAACCTGGGAATTTGGTCTGGATGGAGTGATTCTGTCGAAGATACGGAAATGATAAACTGGAGTCGTGAGTTTCATACTGCAATGGAACCCTTTTCCACTGGCGGTGTGTACTCAAACTACATGTCCGACGACGAAGAAAGTCGGGTCAAAGAAGCTTATGGCGGAAATTTTGATCGCTTAACAAAAGTAAAAACAAAGTACGACCCGGATAACTTCTTCCGTAGAAATCAGAACATAAAGCCATAATACACAAAGGGTACACAAAGGGGACGGAGGTTTTTGTGTCATCGTGACACAAAAACCTCCGTCCCCTTTGTGTTTCTATGTTAATTATTTCACCTACATGCTCATTTATTGACTATTTTTTGATTTATAGGACTTTAACAGGGTATAAGCAAAAAAATCCCGCTAAATTGATGGAGTTTTCGTATTATTCCAATTTTTGATTGAAGTTTGCGAACAGCTTTAAAGGAGGTGGTCGGAAAATAAATATCGTGGAAAATCTTTACCGTCTTCGGACGTAAAACATCTCACTATTTTATAAGGAGGGTACAATTTTATGGAAATTAAACGAGAAAATTGGGGATCCCGCCTCGGTTTTGTATTAGCCGCAGCAGGATCCGCCGTAGGACTCGGGAACATCTGGCGTTTTCCGTACCTGACAGGCGAGAACGGTGGTAGTGCGTTTATTCTTATTTATCTGGTATTTGTTATTCTAATTGGTATCAGTGTCATGATCGCAGAGTTCTCCCTGGGTCGTAGCACTGGTCTTGCAGCCGTAGGGGCTATTAAAACTTATTCCCATCGATTTACCTTTGTTGGAGCCATGGGAGTGATCTCCGCATTCTTAATCATGGGTTTTTATCCCGTTGTTGGAGGATGGGCCCTCGCCTATATTCTGGAATCTGTCACCGGTCTGTATGCCCTAAGCCCTGAAGCTATCGGTGATACCTTTGGTAACTTTATTACCGGTGCTACTCAGCCCCTGATATGGATGCTTGTTTTCCTGGCCTTAAACATCCTGATCGTAGCAAAGGGTATTAAAGGCGGAATCGAAAAGGCAGCCAAAGTGCTTATGCCTACATTATTTATCTTATTAATATTCATCTCAATTCGAAGCTTAACCCTTGAAGGTGCAGGGGAAGGACTATCGTTCCTTTTCCGACCGGACTTTTCACTAGTAACGGGGCAAACCTTTTTAGCCGCCCTCGGACAAGCATTTTTCTCCCTTAGCTTAGGGATGGGTGCCATGATCACCTATGGTTCTTACCTAAGCAAGAAGGAAACTCTTCCAGGAAACGCAGTGATCGTTACCGTGCTGGATGTCGGTGTTGCATTGCTTGCAGGTATTGCAATGTTCCCCGCACTTTTCGCTTTCGGTATGACTCCCGATCAGGGACCTGGACTTGTATTCGTTGTTATCCCTGGAGTATTCGCTGAAATGGGTGGACTTGGGGTACTATTCGGTACCATCTTCTTTATCGCTTTATCCGTAGCAGCCCTTACCTCTTCTATATCTTTAATGGAAGTTGTGGTTTCCTACTTAATCGACCAACGGGACATGCAGCGTAAGAAAGCGGTATATGGAACCGGTGTCGTAATGGCTATAATGTCTATTCTTGCCTCTTTATCCATGGGCGTATTCGGTCCGTTGCCGGTGTTAAATGTCGGCGTATTCGACTTATTCGATATCCTTTCCGACAAAGTATTCCTCGGTCTCGGCGGAATGTTTATTGCCATTGTCACCGGTTGGGTTGTGAATAAGGAAACCCTTCGAAAGGAACTTACCAACGATGGAAATAAAAGCTTTGCTTTGTTTGAAGTATGGCACTTCCTGATCAAATGGATTATTCCACCGGCAATTTTTATTGTAGCCATCTTTGGAATCATCGATATCGAGGAAACCGCAGTTATGCTCCTTGGTATAGCCATTGTTGCATTGCTTGCTATCTTCTCTAAGAAACTTCACTAAACAAAAGGAATAGCATGTAACATCGGGCCCATACCCCAATTTCATTAAGTTAGCGGAAAAGAAAATGAAAAAGAGCCACCATGTGGATTAATTTAATTCAATGGTGGCTTTTTCATGCATAAAACATTCATTTGATTAAACCCTCACACGGGGAGGGTGAGCCAAATAACTACTCACCGTCTACTCGGTTTCTTCTCATTAATACTATAATGCAACCTGAAGTTGACAAAGAGCATTTACAAATGGTTGGTTGCAACTTCAATATAACGTATAATAAAGCTATCAAACGTCAGAGGAGATGAAAGCCCATGATTTCCAAACAATTAATCGAGCTTAGAAAAAAGAAAGGAATAAGCCAGGAAGAACTGGCCAATGAAATAGGGGTAAGTCGACAGGCAATTTCAAAATGGGAAACCGATCATGGCTTTCCGGATACGGAGAAATTGACAAAGCTGGTGGTCTTTTATAATACATCGGCGGACTACATTCTGTTTGGAAAAAACACCAACCCTGAACAGGAATCCATTTGGAAGGATAAAAATTTTATAAAGGCTTTGGTGTTTTTCGGAACGATTATAGGCATTCTTGCAATTAGTACATTGATTGCATTGTTATTTATACTCTGATTTTACACGTTGGAGGAACTGCTTTGAAAGTCAACTAACAAAGGAGTGAAATACCATGAATACGATCACTGATAATAAAGGATTTCTACAAAAGCTGGGAGGATTTGCTGCAATATATGGTGCGGTGGTGTACTTATTAGCCATAATCATTTTTTTAGTGGTACTGGATTATCCAAATATCAGCGACCCCGCAGATAAGTTATCAATGATTATCGAAAATCAAAGGCTGGTTATTACCCTTCGCTGGTTATCCTATGTATTATTCGGATTGGCATTAGTCGTCCTTTCCTTTGCTCTTTATGAAAAAATCGATTTGAAGGATTCTTCGATGATGAAAATTGCTACGTTATTTGCTCTAATCTGGGCAACATTATTAATCGCCAGCGGCCTGATATTTAACCATGGAGCTGTGATTGTTGCCGATATTTATAAAACGGATCCAAGTCAGGCGGTATTGTTATGGCAAGGCATTGAGGTAATCGCTTCCTCTCTGAGTTTTATCGACGGAGAGCTGCTGGGCGGTTTGTGGATGCTTCTTGTGGGACTTGGATCATTGAAATCCCGGGAATTTAATAAAGGCTTTTCTTATTGGACTATTGGCATCGGTATTCTGGGAGTCATTTCCATTCTTCCTCCCCTAAACTTCCTGGGCGCACTATTTGGAATCGGTCAAATATTTTGGTTCCTTTGGATAGGAAAGATTTTCTTAAGTAAAAGTACTAATGAAAAGCAGAAAAAAAACAGCAATCAAACTCTTAAGACCCTGTAGTTTTCTAAATAGCTGACAACCGCTTAAAAAACAATAATTGTTTTGCGAATATATTAATTATTAATGAATCTTCAAATTACAAGCATTTCAAGGATTCAGTTGAAATTCCCTAAAGAAGATGTTATTATTTTTACTTGTGGTTTTCAGAAGAAAAAGTGACGGAAAAATTAAAACAACTTATCAAAGGAGGGAAACCATGCATACTGCACGAATTGAAAAAGTCCTTCACGCCATGGAAAAGGAGAATGTGGATCAACTGATTATCTCCGATGCTCCATCGATTTATTATTTAACGGATTTATGGATCCATTCTCAGGAGAGAATGCTGGCTCTGGTTCTATCTGTAGAGAAAGAACCGACACTGATTGTTAATGAACTTTTTCCGCTACCGAAGGATCTAGAACTAAAAGTTGTGTGTTATAAAGACACCGACGATCCCATCGGTTATATACAACAGCATATTACCGGAGGCAGAAAAATCGGAATTGACAAGAACTGGCCCGCTCATTTTTTAATCGATCTGATGAAGGCCGCGCCGACAATCACCGTTGAAAACGGGTCTTATCTGGTGGATAGGATTCGGATGATCAAAGAACCGGTAGAAATCGAGAAGATGAAAGCCGTCTCAAAGATTAATGACCAGGCCATGGAGCGGCTGATGGCGGTGATTCCTAAAGAACTTACGGAAAAACAAATGACCAAGCGTCTGGAAGAGATTTATGAGGAACTGGGCGGGGAGGGTTTTTCTTTCGATCCCATTGTAGCATATGGTAAAAACGGAGCAAATCCCCATCACACTCCCGGGAAGGACCGGCCTCAGGCTGGAGACAGCGTACTGATAGATATCGGCTGTCATAAGGATTCCTACGCTGCAGATATGACCCGTACCGTATTTTTTAAGAAGATGTCCGAGGAACAGGAAAAAGTTTACCGGATCGTTCAGGAAGCCAACCGTGCAGGGATTGATAAGGTCCGCCCCGGCGCAAAGTTTTCCGACATTGATTTGGCCACCCGAAAAGTTATCGAAAACAACGGCTATGGCAAGTATTTTACTCACCGAACGGGACATTCCATCGGAATCGAAGTTCATGAGCATGGGGACGTATCCATGACCAACCACGATGAGATTCAAGCGGGCATGATTTTTTCCGTGGAGCCTGGGATTTATCTTCCCGGAAACTTCGGTATTCGTATTGAGGATTTGGTCCTTGTAACGGATAATGGGGCCGAGCTGCTCAATCATGTAACAAAAGAACCGATGATTATTGAGTAAATCATAAAATCACCGGACAAGTGCAAAATAATCCAAGACAGCACAAAGATTTAATATTACACACTCAAGGAGGAGACAACATGGAACTCGATCATAATCCAGCAATGCTGGTATTTTTAGGAATGTATTTTTTAGTAATTATCGGAATCGGATGGCATTATTCTAAGAAGGTAAAGGACAGTAAAGACTTTATGTTAGCCGGCGGAACCTTAGGTCCGGTGGTGTTAATGGGTACACTGATTGCTACTTGGGTAGGAAGCGGAACCGTAACCGGCGGTGGAAACTCCATTGCCTACGACTATGGTTTGTGGCCCGCAATATTATTCGGACTGACCAGCTTGATCGGTGTGGGAGTTTTATACATCATTGCGCCGAAGATTCGGGCAGCAGGGAAATATACCATTGCAGAAGCCATGGAAGACCGCTACGGCAAAGGAGCGAAGGTGCTTGCCAGTGCCATTATTATTTTAGCCTTTATCGGAATTGTATCCTATCAGTTTACCGGATTGGGCATGGTGCTCAATGTTACCACGGGAATGTCCGTGGAACTTGGAACCATCATTGCAGCCGTGCTGATTATTTTCCTTGCCACCATCGGAGGACTGATGTCCGTTGCGCCGACGGATGCTCTCAGCGCCTTTTTAATCCTTTTCGGTATTATAATAGGAGTACCTATTGCCATTAGTACCGCCGGAGGCTGGAGCAATGTGGTGGCGGAAGTACCGGAATCCAGTTTAACGATTTTAGGGGATTTATCGATTATGCAGTTTGTGGGACTGGTGATCCCCACCCTGTTTTTACTGTTGGGAGATCAAAACATGTATCAGCGCTTAGCCTCCTCAAAGGGAGATTCCGAGACAAAGCTCGGTACCATAGGCTGGGGAATCGGTCTTGTGGTGATCTACCCCGCCATTGCCATTATCGCCTTTACCGCCCGGGTAAACTTCCCGGATATTGCTGCGGGCCAAGCACTGATTGCAACCACTACGATTATGCCGATGATGGTGGGAGGATTACTCCTTGCGGCCATCACCGCCTTTATCATTACCACGGGCAGCTCCTATTTACTGTCCGCAGCCACGAATATCACCATGGACATTTACGGGAATTATATTAAGCCCGATGCAAGCAGCAAAGAAAAACTGGTTTTCACAAGAATTATGATCCCCATTATCGGAGTATTGGCTTACGTACTGATTCAGTACTTCCCCTCAATACTGGCGGCCCAGATGTACGCCTATACCGTATACGCAGCCGGAATTACACCGGCAATTTTGGCCGTATTCCTATGGAATAAGCGGGTAACGAAGGCCGGCGGCCTATCCTCGATGATCGCCGGAGTTATTGCGACCCTGGTTGTGGAATTCGGAAACCTGATTCCCTACGACGCCGCAGTGGTATCGGTGCCGATTGCAATAGCCGTGCTGATTGTGGTAACCCTTTTGACAAAACCGGAAAAGAGCATAGAGCCGTAGGAAACCGACCTATGAATTAATTGTTTTAATATGAGCTAAAAGCAGGGACTTGGAGGTCCCTGCTTTTTTTATTTTTTTAAAAAGTGCTATATTTTTTTGTTTTACTATGGCTTTGTGAGTATAGGACAACTGCAAAACAAAAAAAGAGGACCATCCTTCTGTCCTCTCAGTTCTTCCCTAAAAAATAAGTGCCGGTAAATTACCGACACTTATAAAGTTCTGCTTGCTTATTTTCGTGGAATTTTCAACTGCTGCCCTACATAAATCCGATTCGGATCCGTAATGTTGTTGAGTTTCACAATCTCCGTCGTTGTTACTCCTGAGTTTATTGCAATTCTGTAAAGCGTGTCTCCGGACCTTACGGTATAATAGTAATATCCTGTAGAAGGAATCACCGGAGCAGCACTTTTATCCGCAATTTTCAGCCGCTGGCCTACATAGATCCGGTTCGGATCCGTGATGTTGTTCAGTTTTACGATCTCCATCATGGGAACCCCTGTAGTTAAGGAAATTCGATACAATGTGTCACCGGATTTTACAGTGTAGTAATAATATTTAGTCGTCGAGGATAGTTTTAACAGTTGTGATATGGTTACAAATCCGTATCCCTGGCGTTTCAGTTCCTTAATCACTTTAGGGAGGGCTTCTACGGTTCCGGAGGCCCCTTTACCGGTGTGCATTAACACGATGGAACCGCCCTTGGCATTTTTAATTACCCGGTTGTAAAGGGTTGTTGCGGAATCTCCCCGCCAGTCAATGCTATCAATATTCCACTGGATGGTGTAAGGGTAGCCTGCTCTTCCAACCCCTTCTAAAACATGACTGTTGTAGGCTCCGTAGGGTGCCCGAAAAAGCTTTTTCGGATAGACTCCCGTTGCGGTTTTAATGACGGCTTNTGCTTTTTTCAATTCGGTGTTCATCTGAGCATAGGTTAAGTTTCGAAAGTTCGGATGTGAATAGGAGTGGTTTGCAATTTCGTGTCCTTTACTGACAATACGGCGAATTCTGGCTGGATGATGATTGACTCCGGTTCCGGTTAGAAAGAAAGTGGCTTTAATTTTATGAGCGTCCAGAACTTTTAATATCTCGTCAATATTTGTTCCGTCGGCTCCGTCATCAAATGTCAAGGAAATTACTTTTGGCGAGGACGGACCTTGATGGATAATACGCGAAGGTGCCGCATCAACAGAAGCCCACGTGAGAGATAACAGGAGGATCACCACCATACCGATGGCGATCTTTTTCATTTTAAATCCTCCTTTTAAATTTGGGTATCGAGCTATTATATATATACCCCGTTTTCACACTTCAAACCGCTGTAAGCATTAATATCATAGGCATAGAGCACTTTTTTCAACCATTATTTCGGCTTTTTTTATCTTCGAAGCGGAGGACAGGGGGATTGCATCTTTTATAACCTGAAAACCGAGTATGAAAAGAACCTTTTCCTTCCGTATAACCGGACAACTCCTGTCCAAAGGCTTTACAGGTATCCGCCGGGATTTCTCCCCTTACCGTTCCCAGTTCTCTATCAACCAGGGGATCCGAAACAGTCCCTCTCATTCTAAGGATATCAGAGACCCCCTTTCCAATGGCATCCACAGGCAGTTGCAACTCGTAGTGTAAGTAGGGCTCCATTAACACTAGTTTGTTATTGTTCAAAGCCTTTTTTAATACCTGGGGAGCTAATTTTCGAAAGTCGGAAGGTGTGCTGTTTACGCTGTCAAATTCCGACTCACTGAAGATCACTTTCAAATCCGTTAACCCTCGGGATCCCACTCCCTCCTGAACCCCCTCTCTTACCCCGTCATATACCGCCCGCTGAAAGGATTTTTTCAAATGCCCTAAGGAAACCGCCGATTCATACTGAAAACCGGATCCTTCCGGAAGAGGAATGATCTTTAAACCGATGGTAGCGGGAAGAAAGGTATCCCGGTACATATACATAACACCTTCCGAGGCATGCAAAGGTTTTTCCAAATAAAGGGTTTCGGGATTTTTTATGGTGGTGATAATCCCAAACCGCTCTTTTAGTAATTCCAGTACAATTTCTTTTTGGACAATACCAAACAACTTCACCTGAATTTCCTCGGTCCTTGGGTGAATTTGATAGTCTAAAAAAGGATCTTCATCGGTGAGGATGTCCAATGCATGAAGAATCTCCTTTCTCTGACCCAGGTGTTCATATTCGACGGTGGCAATCAGTGTGGGTGAGGCAATGTTCTTTTTTTGATCCATGTCCTCCTTTGTAGAGAAACTTCCAAGGGTATCTTCCACAGAAAGGGTGTTATCATAGATCACCACAATCTCACCTGCATCTGCCCGATGCTTCGGTACCGGGGTAATTCCATCGAGTCCCGCCATTTGTGTGATTTTGATTGCCTCTTCCCCGCCGTTTAACGGATAGCTCTCTCTTAACTCCATTCGTCCCCCATAGAGTCGAACAAAACAGCGACGATTCTCCTTCGGATCACGATCCACCTTATAGCACCGGGCTTGCAAATCCTTTTCCTCTTTAAAGCTTGCCCCTTCCACTAAGGTATCCAGTAAGGCATCCATTCCGATGCCATGAAGCGCCGATCCATGCAAAGTGGGAAAGCATTTTCCTTCCCGAAATAGTTTTCTAAAGGTCTTTAAACGCTCTTGCTGAAGTATATCCTCCTCCAGGGTCAGCGCCTTCTCCAAGTATTCCTCACTTAAGGCTGTAAGAATATCATCCATTTCTTCCTTTAGCCGATCATCCTCATTCATGGATACCAATACACTATCCCTGCTCCCTTCACCGAGGATTTTTTGCAGCTTTATTCCATTGGGAGTCAGTTGATTGCTTATCCCCTCATAAACCTGTTTCAGATTTACTCCCCTACGATCAATTTTGTTGATAAAGAACACCGTGGGAATCTTCTTTCGCTTTAGTGCTTCGTATAAAATACGGGTTTGGGTCTCGATGCCTTCTTTCGCTGAAATTGCAAGCACTGCTACATCAAGGACGGATAAGGACCGTTCCACCTCGGCGATAAAATCCACATGGCCCGGTGTATCCAATAACTGTACCGTTTTCCCTTTCCAAGGAAACACCACGGTACTTGCCCGTACGGTGATCCCCCGATTCTTTTCCACACTCATACTGTCAGCCATGGTGTTTTTATGATCCACGCGACCAAGGTCTCTTTTTACCCCTGCTTTATACAGGAACTGCTCCGTAATCGTGGTTTTGCCCGCATCCACATGGGCGACAATGCCTACACAAATGTTTCTGTTTTTCTGCATAAAAAAATAGTCTCCTTTTCAATTTGATAATTGCATTAAAAAAACGCAGTCTACAGCTGCGTCGCAATTAATCAATGAAAAAGAAGACCATGGTGTTATTCCCCGGACAATCTTTATTATTCAGCGAGACAGTCGTAAACCTGATTTAAAGTTGTTTGGAATAATACGTTTGAACATGTCATATTTACGACCTCCCAGTGATATTTTTTTAACTCTCTAACTACTTTTCATTATAGAATAGATTGATCGACTGTATAACCGTCTCGAGAATGGACCCGCCTCCTCCTGCAGGGTGAATCATTATCAGTCTTAAGACGGAGAACAGCGGAGGACAGGATTGCTCCCGCCTCTTTAAGACGTACTATTTTTTTATGGATTTACTCATACAGTTTCTTATTTCTAAATGCAAGGAACATTGTGGTTCCCGCTAGCACTGCAGAAGCAACAGCTACGAATAGTAGCATGCTGTAATTTCCTGCTTGTCCGGTTTGCGGTATTGCTTCGTTTCTCCATTCCCACTGTAAACTTACTTTCCCACGAAAAAATGAAAGAGGTTAGGTTACCGCCAATAGGGTATATATATTGTTATATAGTATTTTCAAAAATAGTCTAGAGATTATCTGAAAGGGGAAAAAACATGATTTGGACAGTTGTTGTTATTCTGATAGTTTTATGGTTATTGGGATTTACGCTGGAAATCGGCGGAGGTCTGATTCACCTACTCATTGTGATTGCTCTTATCGTATTTATATTCAATATAATAAGCGGTCGAAGGGGACGTTAAATTTATAATACCCTATAAAAGGCTCGCCATTTACTGGCGAGCCTTTTGCGTTTTTATCCTAAACCTCATTGCAGTCGGAATGGCTAAGCAATCCAACGGATTTTACGATTTTCCCTTATAGTGTTAGTTCTTTTTGCGTCTCAATGCAATCTTCTTTAAATCGGGTAGCTCCCCATAAGGGTGAAACTTCGTATTGCTACCTTGCAAAAGAACTGTCCATTGCGAGATTGATTACTTCACAAGCCTAAAGCTTCATTCATCATGATCACCTCAGCTTCCATACCGTTCATTTTCTTAAGCTGAATGTTCAACGTATTGCATATTCTGTCCGTACTGGAGCAATCATAACACTGATCTCCCTTTGCTGCACATGGCGTATTATATTTTAACCGTTTGGCATTTTGCGGTGCTGCAATGTTTCGTGCACGCCAAACAGCTTTTTCCAGCGTTGGTTCAATTTTATTGGTTCCGAAAACAAAATAAACTTTTTCATGTCCAAATAACGAGCCTGCAACTCGATTTCCCGTTCCGTCAATGTTTACAAGTTCCCCGCTTTCAGCGACTCCGTTAACCGATGTAAAAAACACATCCGTCAAAAGCGCCTTCTTTCCAATTTCGTAAAATTCAGCTCCTGAACAGATTGACGGATCCACCACGGTATTATTTTTTGATAAAAGTTCCGCCAAATTCATGGATTCAAGCGTAGCAGAATCTCCAAATCCGACTGAAACTCCATGTACATTATCCGTAATATACTTTGTTGCTTCATCGGCATTTTCAAAATACGAAACCTTATACCCATTATGTGTTAATGCTTTGATCAGCTTTTCATATTTCATTAATCACGTACCTCCTCAAAAGTAACCGATTATGTAAACTCACAAAAACATTTCAAAAGAGGACAGCGGGACGCACCTTTTGTCCTCTTCCTTCGGAGGACAAAAGATACGTCCCCCTGTCCTCCTCGTTAAAGATAATGATGTTTCCCAAGAATCTCTTCAATAAGCCGTTCTATTTCCGGAGCTTTCATTTTTTCTATAGGATCCTCTCCCACTCTATGGGTTCCTTCTATGATCCAGAGGTGGGTATCCTGTTTTATTAATATGGCGGGATATCCCTCGGTCATGTAAAAGGCATCCACGTCCCAGGCTTCCTTTAAGTCTTCCATCTCCACCCAGTTTTCTCCTAACCAGGGAAGAATGCCCCCCATTTGAAAGTCCAGATATCCTTCCGCGATGGTTTCTGCAACCCAAGGACTTCGGGTTTCATAGGTTCTAATGCCAACCTCCCATTTCCGACCCTCCACTTCCCAGGTTTCATACTGTGCATAGTGCTTCGGAACGGCAAAACTCTGACCGAGCACGGGAAAAGTCCTTCTTTTTAACTCCAACTCTCCCATAGAATCCAATATTCTCTCCATGGAGTACGCTTCGATATCCCCGGGGATCTCTTCAATAAGGTTGGGATCCCAGTCCCCGATGCCACTTTCTATTTGCAGTTCCCGGTAATAGTGAAATCCCCCCAGGATCATAAACATCACTAAAAATCCGATAATGACAAATTTGATGCCGTCATCCTTTTTCTTGCCTATCTTTTGGATGGTTAAACGAATCGTCGTACCCACGGTGATCCCCAGTAACGCGGGAAACAACGAAGAAAGGGTATTTGCATGGGGATTATAAAGGGTATCCAGTACGATGCCTAGGATTAAGAATCCCAAAACCAAAGTCGCAATCACATTAATCAGCAGCTGCCTCTTCCTACCGGTAAAGAAGGTCTCCACTTCCTTTTCCGGAAGACCCTGCCGCTTTACTTTCCGGATCCACAGCAGGCTTCGTATAAGAGCAATAATCGTAGGAATCAGCATCAGCGGATAGAAAAAGTAGATGATGTTCCCCATATACTCATCCATTTGGTGGGCCGGTCGAATTCGAGTGAAAATAACCAAGCCCGCTGTCAGAAGGAAAACCAAAATACTCGTCGAGAAATCCTTCCTCCAGACTTTTTTTCGAGCCAGGTTCTCCTCCAGTTCTTCATCGGTCTGAAGGGGTGTTAAATTCTCCTTTGCCGGCGCATAAAAAATTTGCAGTTCTTTAATGGAGGTGACAAAATGCCAGCCGTTCTTCTCACAAAGTTCCCGGTACTCCCTGGCTTCCTCTGTCTCTTCCGGTGTAAGAATGCCGCTCCCTTCAAAAACGTCGATGGAGAACTGAAGATCCTTGGGAGTTTCCCGGTAAAAAGTGGCCCAGAGTTCCCCGATTTTTTCCAGCATCCAGCCTTCCCCGGCCATTTTCTCGAAGTAGGCTTCCATTCCTTTATAGTCCAATATGGAATAACCCCAGTATACCCGTTTTCTTTGTCTTTTAGCTCCTGCACTCTTTTCATTCCTATTCCGGTCCTTCTTCCCAAACATTTACGCTCCCCCTCTCAAAATATCCCTGCCGTCCTTTACCAGACGGTTCAGCCGTTGAAATTCTTCTTCCAGCAGTTCTTTTCCCCTTTTCGTGATCACGTAGTTCTTTTTTCGATCTTCCTCGGGGAGGGCTTCAATAATCCCTTCCTTTTCAAAACGGGAAAGAAGGGTGTAAAGGGTACCCGCCCCGATCTTTACGTGTCCCTCGGTCATTTCCTCCACGGTTTGCATAATCCCGTACCCGTGATTCGGCGAATTGAGAATCAGCAAAATATAGTACATCGGCTCCGTTAAGTTCTTTAACTGCTTTTTCGGCATAGTGATCCCTCTTTTCCATCACTTATTTTCCAGCTATAGGTATGCAGTTTCCGTTCAACTGTATCTAATAACAATGCATCCAATAACGATACATCTAATAACGATACATCTAATAACAATACATTACCATGTTTCTTTAGAATTGTCAAAAATTAAGGGTGTATTGTGTTTTTTATGAGTAAAATAACAAATTTTCATTTCCACTTTCCCTAACGGCATTTATACTGCGGGAGCTTCCATAGGCTTGTTTGATTTTTCTCCTTCCCCTTTGGTGCTTCGAGGTTGATAATTCCTAAAAAATCCTGCTCCGATGACTCCTGCGAAAATTCCTCCTACCATGGCAAAGAATAAAGACAGTAGTACCGTCAAAGGACTGTTGAAAGCAAAGGGAGCGATGAGGCCGGGAATGGGAGATGCGGTGCCCGGAGCGTTGTTGATTATGCCGAAATAGGCTGCGGAAAGTCCTGCCAGGGCTCCCCCCAAAAGGTTGGAGGTATAAATGGGAATCGCATTGGCACTGACAATATCCGCCTGGGTCAGGGGCTCAAGCATAATGGCCAGACTTTGACCACGATCCCCGAGCTTCAATTTGGAAAACACTATCCCATTGGTAAAAGCCCCCCCAAAGGTTGCGATTGCTGCAATACCCATCGGCAGCCCCGTAAGACCCAGCATGGCCGTAAGAGCCATGGAACTTAATGGAGAAGTGCACATCACTTTCATCAGTCCTCCAAGAATAATCCCCATAAATATGGGAGACTGCACGGCGGCCACGGAAATCATCTGACCGATTCCCGAAAGGGTGGAGTCCATCAATGGAGCGCTGGTTATTGCAATCATCCTTGCCAATGGCGCTACCAACAAGGCTCCGAAAATAATATTCATTCCTGCAGGTATGCGCTGTTCAATATGAGGGGTTAATAATCCGAGGAAATACCCTGCAATAAAACCGGGAAGAATACCGACACCTCCAACAGCCACCCCTGCGGATACGGCCAAAACCGGATTAACTTTCATTTGAATCATGGTAAGGGTAACCGCAGCAACGCCTCCCATGCTTCCGGAAACACTGCCCACTTCACCGAGAAAGACCATACCGAAAAATTCGCCGGTAATATATAAATGGATCGCCTCCACTAAGAAAGTGGCAATCGCCGCACTTGCCAGTCCCGACATAGCCTGCTGTCCCTTCGGTGCCTTAAGACTAAAAACTGAAAAAATCAATAACATTGCAATTAACATCATGGTTCCGAGTAATATTTCCATTTTTCTTCCTCCTTGTTCCGGTTTTCCGGATGATTTTAATAAATAATAACCAAGTACAACAATTTTAAAAACGGGCAACAAAAAAAGGACAGAAAACAATCGCACGAAAAAAAACGTGCCTATTGTTCTCTGTCCTTTGTATCTGAAAGTTTCACAAGGATATATACAATACTTTAAACCCTGCTTGCTTCGTCGATGACCCCTTTGGGTACTCTCCAGAGCTGTGTCCCGGTATTTGTACATGACCTGAAAGCTTCGGTACGACCTATGGCTTAGCGTACCTTTCTCCTACGGTATGGGCATTGCCCATTCTCCAAATACCAATCAACCACCTATATAATTTTCATGCCCCTTTTTGCTATTAAAAGTCTAACAAAATCCATTGGAACGGTCAACCTTTTTCTACATTTTCCTTTAGGTATGGGGAGTGTCAATCAACCTCTTGTATTAATCCTTTCTTTTCGATGTTTCTATTTAGAAAAGGAGGAGGCTGTTTACAGGTTTCACCTTTCGGTTTTCGTATCTTCCGTCATTTTCAACCATGACATTTGCCATTCTTGCCAATAAGAAAACGCCGGGGAAAACCCACTATATGATGGCCCCCGCGCTGAAGTTTATTGTCCTGAACTGAAAAGCATTTTAAATACCTCCGTAAGCTTCACGGGATTACCATACATTAAGGTTCCCATGCGGTAAATTTTCGAGGCCAGCCAGCCGGTAAACAGGGTGGTGGCTAATAAAATTCCCAAAGACAGGCCCACTTCCCAGTTGGTCACGGAACCCATGGATACCCGGACAAACATGGCCATGAAGGAGCTGAAGGGAACGAAGGAGGCCACTTTTAACAGCATTCCTTCGGTATTTTGCATACCCATGACGGAAATGGCAAACACCGCCACAAAAATGATGGTGATCGGTGTAACACTGGTGCTTACATCTTCGGTTCGGGATACCAGAGCCCCCAGGGCTCCAAATAGAAAGAGAAAAAACAGATATCCCAGAAGGCCGAAGGCTGCAAAACTACCCAAAATACTCAGGGGAATGTCGAAAATAAAATCCAGTCCGCCGTCCCAGGCACTGCGATTGGCTTGGTAGGCCAGCATGGCCGTGGCAATGATCAGGGCCAACTGACTGGCCCCGGCGATGGCTCCCCCGAAGACCTTTCCGAAAATCAGATTTTCGGTTTTAGTACTGGTAACCAGGACTTCCATGGCCCGGTTGCTTTTTTCACTGGCAACGGAAGTGGCCACCAGCTGGCCGTATACGATAATCACAAAATACAGTCCGAAGACTAAAATATAAGTATAAAGATAATTCGCCGCACTGTCGGTCCCAAGAACCACAGTCTGCCGTTGAATAGGGGCATGAATCAAACTTTCCACCGCTTCATATTCGATGCCTAAGGATTCAAATCCGCTTCTTCGGTAGGTTTCCTGAAAAGCCTGTTCAAAGGCGAAATGACTGGAGTCAGTCATCTCGTTGTTTCGGATGATGTGCTGATATTCTACAGGAGAAGTGATTAGAAATCCCGCCTCCAGCTCTCCATCGGCAACCGCCTCTTCCAGAGTATCCCTGCTGTCAAACTCCGAAAGCTCTCCTCCTTGGAAAATTTCTTGCAGGGTTTCGGAGTCAAAGGTTTCCCCGGCATTGTTGATGAATCCGAAGGCCTGATCCGATACATAACCGTCCTCCCCGCCGGCACTTTCCTCATCGGAAGAGAAAAAGGTGTCCCGGATGGTGGGTATGGACATCCCGATGATCAGTAATCCGCAAATAATTGCCGTGGCGATAATAAAGCTTTTGTTTTTATAGAAGTTCATAATTTCAAATTTCAGTACGATCCATAGGTTTTTCATGCAATATCACCTGCCTTTTCCACAAAAATGTCCTCTAAGGTCGGCTCATATAAACCGAAGCCTTCAATATCCAGGTCTAAATCCAGGGCCCTTTGTAAAAATTCCCGCTTATCCCTGCCCGGTTGCAGTTCGATGATCAACTGTTCCTTTGCGGTTTCCACCGACTGAAGCATGGAACTCATCTCTCCTTGAAGCAGTTGTTTTAATTCTTCCATGGAGCGCTTGCCGTCCTTCAAAGTCAGTCGGTTCATTCCATAGTTCCCTTTGATATCCTTCAAGTTTCCCTGAAGCACCACTTTCCCATGATGAATCAGGGCAATGTCCTTACAAAACTCTTCAATATAACCCATTTGGTGACTGGAAAAAATCACAAGCTTCTTCTTTTCTATCTGCTCCCGAATAATATCCTTTAATATTTGAGCATTGACGGGATCCAGCCCGCTGAAGGGTTCATCCAAAACCACAATCTCCGGATCGCAGATAAAAGTCTCTGCCAACTGTACCTTTTGCTGGTTCCCTTTGGACAAGGACTCCAACTTTTTGTTTCGGTACTGGGTAACCCCTAGGCGCTCCAACCAGATGTCCGCATTTTCTTTGGCTTTTTTACGCCCCAGACCCCTAAGCTCTCCAAAATAAACCAGTTGCTCAATTACCTTTTTCTTCGGATACAGCCCCCGCTCTTCGGGCAGATACCCGATTTGATGTTCCTGTACCTTAAAGGGCTTTCCGTCCAGCAAAATCTCCCCTTGGTTTTGTTTAAATAAATTCATTAAAATTCGAAGGGTGGTGGTTTTTCCCGCCCCGTTTCTTCCCAAAAATCCCAGGGCCTTACCGCTTTCCACTTCAAAACTTATGCCGTGGAGCACCTGGGTGTCTCCGAAGCTTTTGTATAAATTTTTGATTTCCAAATGCATTCCTTTGCCTCCTTTGCCTATCTGTTTTACTCTAGTAATCATAGCCTATTTTTTAAAGATATCCCTCCGTCACAGGACTTTTTTTCCTCCGCCTTAAGACGGATGTTCGGAGGACAGGGGGAAGATTTGAGACAGGACACTACTCTAATCCCTTAGCCCATTTTTTTACGAAGAAGGAGCTAACCGTCCTACTTGATGGGATTGCCCCACTATTATGGTCTAACAAACCAAGTTTTTTGTCAATTAATTAACCATCTTTGCATATACATGCTAATTTCGGGTATAACCATAATAGACTTTCAGTTTTATTATTACCTCAAGGGAAATATCAGTCCGAAACATGGAAGCGATATAATTCAGGGAGGGAATTTTATGAAAAACTATATTTTAGCGGCTATCGTTTTAGCGGTCGTCAGTATCGTGTTATTAATCATTCTGGTATCGGACCCAACAGATCCCACAGATGTTGATGTCACCCATGATTATGAAGACGGAACCTACCGGGGGATCTATGAGGATCAAGGAAATCAGCAAATCAGTATTCAATTTGATTTAGAAAATGGACTTTTTACCGACATGAGTTATCGAAAACTGTTCTATAGGGACAATGATTATCTTGATGCAGAACCCGGTGATACCTTTTACCCTATCCGATCTCAACATGAACAGGCCTTAGAGCATTTAACCGGAAGGAGTCCCGACGACATTGATGATCTTTACCGTCCGGGAGATATCCTCGATGATTATGAAGGGTTCAGTGGAGCAACCGTAAGAGGCAC